>Ga0256843_1000139_pt1 | contig 62453 bp, 63 predicted proteins | sample AlvinellametaG_FD_191572 | JGI IMG/M metagenome (GOLD analysis project Ga0256843, IMG submission 191572) | Pompeii worm associated microbial communities from hydrothermal vent at the East Pacific Rise, Pacific Ocean - Alvinella | ecosystem: Host-associated > Annelida > Integument > Unclassified ...
CTAATAGTATGGTAAGCTTTTACTACTTTTACCATAGCTATTGTTTTTATATTTATTTCTACAGAATATAATAACTCTTCAAAATACTTATCAGCTTTTGCATACTCTTCACGCTTACATAATAAATCATGTATCACATAAGCATTACTATATTTAGGAGTAAACGGACTAATTATACACCAAAAGATTCTAGGTATGTTAGCACCATTAGTAACAAACCCAGCTTCAGCTATTTCATCTTTATAAACAAAATCAGCTACAACAATTTGTCTATTAGTAGTTGTAGCTTGTAAAATAGGATACTTTACCATTTTATTTCCTCTATATTATCTTTAGTCTTAACTTTAGATAACTCTTCTTTTAATTTAGCATATTTTTGTCTAAGTCCAGTGATATATAAATTACTTTGTCCAGCTAAAAATAATACATCTTGTGGTGTAAAGAATTGTATGCCTGTTGGATGTAAACCTAATAGTTGCCCAAACAACACCCATTTAACACTACCATCATTTACTCTAGTTTGAAACTCAATAGGTGGTGTTGGTTTTGTTTTACCAGATTTACCGGCTTTTAAACATAACATTATTACACCATTTAAATTAACAGTATCAAATTTTTTATAATTTGTATTAGCTTTATGTTTAGGACTTTGTAATACTTGCTGACTAGTAGATATAGCTAATAATGAATTAGTTTGGTCTTGTGGCGTGTTTGCTAACATTACTTTAGAATTGTCTAAGGTAGTGACTGGCAAATAGCTTAGTTCATCTTGTAATTCTTTTTTAATTTCACAAAGTTTTTGTTTTTTGCTATCTGTAATTATTACATCATTAGTTCTAAAATCTTTAGTACTAAAGATTTTTGTTTTAACGTCATAATGATTTATTTCATTATTTAAATGTTTTTGCCATATTTCATCTGACACGTCAACGCTTGGTTCCACCACACTAGTTTTCATAAAATCAAAATCATACCATGCGGTTATTTTTCCAGTTACAATATCATAACTTGCTTTTTTCATATATTATCCTTTTAATATCCTATTGCACGCCAATAAGCATAACGTCCATTTTGTTCTGACGATAAACTAAAATTAGTATTAGTAAGACTATGGACCCCCATAGATTCGTCGTTCCCAGAAACTACTGGCCCAATTGTAACATTTAAACACCTATTTGGGAAAGTTATTGGGAAAGTGACTGTACCAGCAGCATTATAACCATATTGTTCAATCAAACCACCGCCAATTTTTCTATAACCATTAGTTTTATATGCTTTCGGTAAAAATGTTATGTATGCAACAACATCATCATCACGCACACCAAGATATTCAAATTTAATATTACCAGCAATAGAATCTTCCACGTAAATGTGTTTCCACTCATCATTTGTACTATCAGTCACTTCTAAAACTAAATCATCGTTAGAATTGTATAAGCGCACTACACCAGCATCTGGATTTGATAGGTAATAACCTTTATGTTTTATTTGCGGGTTATAATATTTTAAATAATTTCTATCAGAATTCCAAGTGACTTGAGTGCTTACAGTATGTACTATTACCGGCCAAGTTGAATGCACCAATCCAGCAGGTAAAGTTGTTCCTTCGTCAAAATTTCCAAATTCGCTATTAAACCCATTCGACCCAGAAATAGAAATATTACTGTAAGGTGGAATTATTAAAAAGACCTGAAAACTAAGTTCACTGATTTGCACGTATCCCACGTGAGCACCATTATCAAAGTCACCAATTCTATAATCATTTATCCATATATTGTCGGTATATCGTTGTTGTACTGTTATTGTGTGGTCGCATGTTGTATTCCAATCAGATCTAACATCATTATTGTGTATTTGGAAAGTTAATCTAGCACCTTGATCATCTTCATCTTTATTTATTTTACCCACATATACATATTTTGTATCACTTCCTGTGGTTAAATATATATTTTTAACAAATCCATCGCTACCAATCCCATCAACAGTGTCTGCATCTAACCCACTACCTGCTCCATCATTACCAGATGTCCATATTTTATTACCATTATGTAATAATCCATTCTTACTAGGAGTCTTAAGATTAATCATATCTGCTTCATCATTTGTTACAGCTATAGTTAATTCAGTGGCTTCACCACCATTAGGATTTTCTAACGTAATACTAGCTGTATCACCAGATCCACCATACGCATCATCAGGAAATCTAATACCACCATCTACACCTTTACCGACATTTACTCTATTCGTAGTTAGACTGTAACCAGTTAATAAAGAAGTTTTTACAGTATAACCGCTTTGCCAGTTACTATGACCTGCGTCTGGTGTATTTACTATTATACCGCCTTCAGCATTTACATGGAGATGTTCACTAGTTTGATTACCAGCTTTACCTTTAGATTCACCTACATTTATAATTACAGGATTACCAGATTTAGTAGTAATTACATCAGTACGTATTTCACCATCTGTCCAAATATCACCTCTAAAATAATTTTTAACATTAGTGTTTATGTACACACCCCAAGCCGTAGACGGTAATGAACCTTCATAATTACCATATATTAAATAACCCGTACCAATATCGTCACCATCTACATTGTTGTCTATAATAGCTTGTACCGCAGATGCTGTAGTAATTTTAGAATCAGTATTATTATGCTCAACTTCAGCGCGCACACCTATAGCACTTTTTATATCACCACCATCATTAGTTGTGTAAGATCTAAATAATGCACCATATGATGTAGTCAATGTACCACCATTATCTGTATATGAATAACCTAGAGCACCATAAGAATTTATTACATTACCTTTAGATACACTTAAACAATAAACACCTCTTTGTTCAGATATTTGTCCTTCACTAGGCTCACCATCTGCTGCGGTATATATACCAGTATTATTATCGCTATCACCAGTAACTTTACAATTTAAACTAATACCAAACAACCTATGTTCATTACTAGTATCGCCTCCTGTAGCGGAACTATCTACATCTATACTTAATGCAACATGATTTCTATCTGCAGTTAAGTCCTCCGAACCACTCACATTATAATCTATATAATTAGCATAGTAACTTGCATTAGGAGTGCTTTCATTTGTTTGAAACCAGTTTCTTCCGATGGCAGCTATTGTATAACCACCTTTAGTGGTGTTTGAACTACTGTTTTCACCAGTCAGTGCTAAACCACCTGCTGCTAAAATAGAATTACCTTTTTGTTTATAGGTACCATCACTTACAAAATTCCATGAATTATTACCATCATTATGCCACAGATGATCTATATTGGTACTAGAAAGATCTGTCCATCCGCCTGATGAATTAGATATTAAAGCTGAATTCTCTAACACAATTCCATTTGTTACTCTTAATCTACCCTCTATGTTGTAGTTACCATATTTAGATAAAAAACCTATTTCATTAGTTACCGTAAATCCAGTAGGTAACGCATCTTTTTCAGTGTTATCAGAAAAATCACAACCACCATCATCGACTCGTTGCAATAAATGCATTTCAGCCATTACACTATTTGTATTATTGTCTACAGTTTTTCTAATATATAGTTTAGCTATACCGTTATCAGTGTCTACTAAACTATAAAGAATATAACCATTTCCTGCATTGTATTCTAATTTAGTAATTACCTCTGGTAAAGTATCACTTCTAACACCCCATACAAAATCTATTCTATCGCTAAGATATGCCGTAATTAAATTTACTGTACCTATTAAATTAAAATCCCTACTATTCGCAGTAGGTGCTATGGTAGCGATTTCTAAATATTCGTCTTTTGTAAAATAACCATCTAAAATAAATTGTTTACTAATCTTCTTAGTATTAGAAGTAATGAAACCTAATTCTTTTACATCTACGCCTCTAATATATTTACTAGCAGTATGTCTATTTAACTCTATTATAGTTTCATCATAGTCTCTATATCTAACACCTTTTGCAGTACTAGTACTGCCCATGCGTAAATCTAAATAATCGTCTAAATCTGTATACTGATATGCAGTAGTACCAATTTTAGTTTCTAAAGTATCGAAAGTAATTTTAGGTACTTTTACATCTATAAAAAATGTAGCTAAAGTTTTTGATAAACTTAATGTGTTTCCTATGGATCTCTTAACGCCTTTAGCTACATTTTCTGCTAATTGAAATACCATATTAACGTTATTGGTATCATCAGTATTTACAGATATTCTACCTGCATTACCATCTTGTTCAGGAACACCATCTTTATGATTAAATGTAACATTAGCATTACCGTAGCCATCGTTAACAGTTAAAGCTACACCACCACTACCACGACCAGCTTGTATGGTATCTGTAGTGCTAAAAGATCCTGTAGACGTATCATTGTTTTTTAAATAACTAGTACTATCTAAATTATCCAGTCTGTCACTATTTTGTACTTTAGTTATTTGTATTTTAGGTTCTCTTATATAAAGTTTATTAGTACCTAGACCACTCCAATTTAAAATTAATAAATTTGCTATTACAGCGTCGTTACCAGGTACATATGTATACCTATAAGTTACCCATTTATTTTTTATATCTCCATTATTTTTAAAATTAATTAGTCTATCATACTTCACAGCATGTGGTGTGTCATCACTATCACTAATTACAAATTTATCATCTGGTAAATATGTATACTTTTCTAACATTCTAAAATAAACACCATCATCACTATTTACATTTGATTTAGCAGTAATTTGAATACTATACACTTCACCAGCTTTTACTTTAAATACTGGAAAAGCCATACCTATGTTTTCATCAGTACCTGACTCCAAAACAACAGATCTAGTATCTTCATCCCAACGTACTGTTCTTTGATCATTATTACTATATGTAGCATAAGCCCCGTAACAATAACTTTTATTTAATAGAGAATATTCATTGCCTCGTTTACCAGCTAAATACCCGGCATCTAAAGCACTGTTAATTCCATCATTACCAGCATGCCATATAATATTACCATTTAAAAAAGAATCACCATTATCGCGCATAGTTAATCTATTTAATATCGCACTACTATTATTATTGTTTTCTCTAAGTAATAGTTCTAAACCACTACCATCGTCATATGCGTTTAACCATGCATAACGTCTGTTATTATCATCACTGCGCTTGCTGTATAATTTTAATTCATTACTAGTGATTACAGTTTGGTTGTCGACACCTGTAGTGAGAGTAAGTGGGCCTGACATTGTATCGCCAGTTACATTTACAAATCTACTATCAGCTTGTTCTTTAGTATATACATGTATATCTATGTAATCTTGTAAGTCATTTCTTACTATAGATATACTTTTAGCTAAGTTAGGTATTTTTACATTAGTAACAGTACCATTTGTATTTCTAACCAACCATTCTATATCTAGTTCATTTACACTGTCTAATAAATTGTTTAATACTCTAGATACATTTAGTATATTTTCGTTTATCAATCTCCAATTTGTATTTTTCATACTTATCCCTCATTTAGTGTTTCATATATAACTGTAGCTGTTAACTTAGTTAAATATTCGTTTGCATAAAACATAGTATCACAATCAGATACATTGTCTATATAATCATTTGTTTTTATCACCACTTTACCATAATTACTAGATATATTTGTATTAGTATTATATCTTACTTTTATTATGTAAATTCTATTTAAATCCATTACACAACTAGGTACTCTAATAGTGTTAAGTTCTATTTTATTTTCAATGCTCGACCAAATAACTTTACCATTTAAATCTTCTATAATGTAATCGGTACTAACATGATTACCTACACCTGTAAATAAATAAAAATCATTTGCATTTATTATAAAGTTACCTATAGGACCAGCATCTCTTTTAAAATTTATATTTATTATTGGAGTGGCTATTATAGTATTATTTACAGTAAAGTTTTTAATTTTATTTGTTACTCTTATTAATCTAGCTTTATTTGTAGTAATAATGTTGTCATCATTATCTTTTAAATTATATTCATTTGTAACATAATATACATCATTATCTGTCAATGGTAAATCTAATACTATGCTCAGTAAATTTTCACTATCGTTTAATGAGGAGAATACTAAATTATCATCATTTATTATGTTTGTATTATACACATACCAATTTGTGCTATCCAATGTTAAGTCGCTACCTAATGTAATTGGTGGCTTTGTTATCTTAAACATATTACTCCTTTAAAAATAACCTATTCAAAAGAATTTGAACAACTACTATTTTGTGATAATAAAATTAAAACGGATAATGTATGGCTAATGAAAAAAATGAAATAAAAGAAAAACCTATAGAAGCTAAAATAATCACCCATTTAAATAGATTTGAAGTAGGTGAAGATATACATATCGTAAAAGAAGTCTCCTATGAAAATAATAAATATACAGATGATATTAAAATTATTAAAAACTTTAAAAGACCATTCTGGGTAACTAACGAAGCCTATAGAAACCATAAGCTTAAGAAAGAAGCTGAAGATATTAAAAAAGTCACTATGTTTAAATCTACAGAATCTAATCTACCTTACGCGATACCACCTAGACTAGGTGAAGAATACGCTAATGTAAATAATTTAAATATATTAAGAAACTCTCCTTATATATATGGTATAGATGTAGATAGCAGGACATTCTTAAAAAGATATTATAATAAAAAGAATAACGATCATAAATCTCCGTATAGATACGGAGCATTTGATATTGAAACAAATACAATAAAAGATGAAATAATAGTAATATCTGTTACTACTAATAAACTATGTAATGTATATATAAATAAAGATTTAGTAAAAAAGATAAATGCTCCTATATCTAAGCTAATGGAGTTATATAAAAAACATATACCTGATAATGAATTAAAAGATAATATTAATGTAAAGTTTAAAATATATGATACCGAACTAGAAATGTTAATGGCTTGTCTAAAAGAGTTAAATTATTTAAATATAGATATATGTGGTATTTGGAATATCAAATACGATATACCAAAAATAATGGAAAGATTAGATCACTATGGTGTAAAATATTCAGATGCTTTTCATTATGATAAAATACCAGATAAATATAAATTCTTTAAATTTAAAGAAGGACAGACTTCTAAACTAACAGCTAGTAATAAATATAGTCCTATTAATCCTGAAGAACAATGGCATACTGTAAAGTCTACTACCAATTATATGTTTTTAGATGCTATGTCTACTCATAGATTTGTAAGAACAGGTGGTAAAACTATACCTGGTGGATATAGTCTAGGTAATATATTAAAACATGAAAAGATACCTGGTAAGTTATATTTTGATTTTGAAGATATAGCTGGTGTAGAGGGGTCTCTAGAGTGGCATATATGGATGGTAGAAAATAGACCATTAGAATATATTATATACAATGTCTGGGATACTATGTCTATGGTGTTACTAGATAATAAGACTAAAGATATTAAACTCACTATGCCTCTATTAGCAGGTGTGTCACATTTTGATATATTTAATAGTGGTCCTAAAAAGATTATAGATGCTCTAGAATTTTATGTATTAGGTAAAGGAAAAGTATTAGGTACTAAACCCGGATTTAGTAAAAAAGATGATAGTGCCAGTGGTGGTTACCTCGGGCTCGATGGTTGGATAAACACTATGCCATCATATAGAATTGATGATAATGGTATAAAAGCTTTAATCGAAAATCCTGATTTACCTACAAACATTAGATTACTTACTTACGATAGTGATGTCGTATCTAGTTATCCATCTTGTATTATGAGCGCTAACGTGTCTAAGGACACGACTAATAGAGAAGTAATAAAAATAGGTGATATACCTAAAGATACTTTTAAATTACAAAATATGAATTTAATGTATGGTGCTACAAATGCTGTTGAATATTGTAATGTAATGTTTAATATGCCTGACACTTATGAGTTACTAGAAAACGTAGCGTAAATAAAAAAAAGATATATAGATACCAATTAGGTATCTATATATTTATTGTTTATTATAATATTTAACAAATTCACTTCTGGTTTTAAATGTACTACCGTCAGAAAGTTTTATATCCATATTTTTACCATCTGGTCCTATGTAACTATCGTTAATAGAATTATATGTAACATAATTATAACCCACTATTTTTTCTAGACCTTTTCGTTCAGCACATAATCCACTACACAGTATGCAATAGTTAGCACTAAAAGCACCTAACGCACTACTGGTTACATTTGTCTCTAGATCATCTTTACCGCATACTTCACATTTTCTATTTTTACTAAGTATTTTTTCCTCAATCATAAACAACATATCTAATCCTTTATTTAAATTTCACTAAATCCACTACCTTACCATTTACCGTATGGACAAATAAATCATCAGTCACCATGTATTCATTTTCATCATACGTTGTATTGTCTTGACAAACTCTTCTTGTTGTTAACTCGTTACCATATACATCATATGTGATATTTAATACACAATTGTCAAATCTTTTATATTTAATCACGTTACCTAGTTTATCATAAACATACTCATATTTAATTCTATCACTATTTTCAAACTTTAATAAATTACCAAAAATATCATAAGTTAGTATATTTGGTTTACCCACGCCTACATAGTTTACAACTGCATTACCATACATATCGTATTCATTACCTTCATATGCCATACAGCCATCTGAATTAATACCGGTAGTAGATGTGATATTTCCAAATATATCTTTTACAATTTTACCTATCACTGTACCGTGTTCATTTACATATGTTACAGCATCATCTTTTTCATATACGTATTCGTATGTCCTACCACTACTATTTTTTAGAATTCTACCATATTTATCATAGACATATGTGATGTTATGGTTATCACCAGACTCATCTGACTCTGTTAATATGTTACCGTATACATCATATGTATATTTAGCTCCATGCCAATCTTTAATAAGATTACCATATTTATCGTGCTGACACTCTGTAAATATTCTTAAAATATTACTTAACTCTGGACCAAGTGTATCTTTAGATTTAGCTAATAGATCTGTTTCAATTTCATAAATATTCGCTAAAAAATAATTTACATGGTCTTGTCTTACATTTAGTAATCTTAATGATGTTTCATTTATGATTGTCTTATTGACAATTTCTGTTTGCTTTACTTGTTCTTTTAAAACAAATATTTTTTGCTTCTCTTGTGGTTTTTGTTGTTCTTGTAATTTACGCTTTCTCATTTATTACTCCTAATTTTGATTTTATTAAATATGATATTTTAAACACATATACTGCTCTTGTTAAAGGAGAAATATTAAGTTCTTCTAAAGGCATGTATTTACCATGTCTAGAATATAAATCACTATTTTCTAACACGGTCTTTAACAAAATATCGTTACTTAAAATATAATTATCTAATAGCGACACACTATTTTTAATAATAGAATTAAAAATTCTATTAATACTTTTATGTACTTGCTTGGAACTTTTGTTAAGTTCATGTAGTGTTATTAACTTTAAAAAGTATTTTGGGTCAATATGATTTTTTATTTCTTTATATAATAAATTTTTTACATTTATTTGTTTAATTACCTTTCTTTCCTGTGTCTTCAACACTCTTTTCTTTTTCATTATCTATCCTTTTTATACAAATAAAACATACACCTATTAGACTATATATAGTCTAATAGATACCTGCCTCTACACCAGCTTTCCAGTGGCTGACGTATATGGCCATAGCAGCTACACTTAATGTGGCTACTTCTACTTTTTTATATTTAAGCCATTGCTTAAATCTTCTATATTGTTCTTTGTTCATTTTAGATCCTTTTGTTTTATTTACATTTTAATAATATAGAAATGAAAATAAATAGAAATAAAAAATATATAGACTAGGGCATACCCTAGTCTATAGTTCTGTAAGATATATTTAAACTATATAAAATATCTTCTAATCCAGGCACCTAGTTGGACGCGAGTATAGAGTTAAGTTCACACCCTGTTCCAAATATTTTTTCAATCATTATTGTTTTTGGCAATAACAGTTTTATATCTTTTAACATCTTTTCTCCTTTAAATTTTGTAATTCTATTATTAACTTTAAAGCACTATATATAGCTTTATAACTACAATCTAAATCTTCAGCTATAGATACTTTGGTGTCACCATCGTTTACTCTTCTAGCTATCTCTAATGATTCTTCTTTGTTAAATCGTCTACTATAACAACCAAGACATCTGGTCGATTTACCTGTATTTAAATCAGTGCCTCTAACTACTGTATCTTTACCACAATATGTACATTCACAATTCCAAAAAGCATGTGTATGTTTAACTTCTTTTAAATTCTTTACCTTTAAATAACCAAACGTTTTACCAGTTAAATCTACTTGTTTGCTCATGTTTTAATCCTTTTGTTTTACTATGTAAATAATATATAAGTAAAAAAGATTGGACGTAAATTATAAGATACATATACTTATGGTCTATAGACCATAAGTATATTATGCTTTAGCTTTATAAAAATCTTCATACAGCACATAAAGATCATCAGCTGTTAATTGTTTTTTACTATTATTCATAAACATCATCATGTGTTCATTATCTTCCTTACCATCAATAACTTTAACATAAGTACCATCTTTATATCCATTGTTTTGTCTAAATCTATTTAAAGTATTTTTAACAATATACATAGAATATAAATCATCGATAGTCATACCACTAGCGTATAACAACATCATAAACTGCAGCAACAATGAATCTGTGTGCGTTTCTACTGTAATAGAAAGTTTTGTATGCGTGACAATATATGATAAATGTCTAGCTTTAGAAATTATGTCTGTGCGTAATAAATTAGCCAATTTTTTAATGTCTGTATTATTAATATTAAGAGGAATATTTAAATTAATATAATCGCGAGCATATCTATCTAGTATCGGTGTGGAAATTTTAGTTATTACTACTCTCTCACCTCCATTTCTAGTAATAATTTCACCCGTTAAAAAATGCCAAATATCCACTACTTCCATTTTTAAATTTTCATAGTCAGTAGGAGCATTCAAATCTTTCCAATGCTTCCAACTTTTAATGCTATCTATTAATTCTGCAGTCTCTTGACTAATACATAAATCCCAATCAATATCTCTACCATCTTTCGTTACACCAGTAATCCATTCATTACCATTTGTTTCATTGTTTAAATCATATTGTAAATCAAACATAGTGTTTATTTTATCAATATTTCCTTTTGTATTTAATGTCATGTCTTTCCTTTTTATTTTGTTACATTATAAACTTATTATAGTAAATTTTTATTTATTTTTTAATAAAAATATCTTAAAACGTTTTAATGATTTAATTGTATTATTATACGATTTTAAAATATAGTTATTAACACAAATTTTACTGTTCTTAATATATTTCTTTTTAACAGATTCAAAATCATCTATTGCTTTATTTATATCAAATACATAATAATTTCTAGTAATTGACTGTCCGTTAATATCATATCTTTCTTTATAAACATCATTAGACATCGTGGTGTCTAATCCTAAGTTACGTCTCCTTAACGAAGCAAACAATGTTCTAGTTTCTCTTTTAGTAAAAAACTGTTCCATATCCACTCTAGTAAATTCATAATCTTTCATTTTAGTTCATCCTTTACTACCAATATATGCACTAAATTTATCAAACATAATAATATTTGTATCAATTATGTCTGATGAAGAAACCACATCAGAATTTTTATATACATATAACGCAATACGTCTCTTTCCTTTCCATGTGTTTAATCTAATAGCTATATTACTATTTTTTATTTCTTTTAAAGATTCATACATATCATACAACATATTTGATGTTTTTTCGCTATATTCAAACATTATATACCAATTATTATTATATAGATGAGAACTACATGAATATAATGTTTTGTAGTTATTTAAATTTAATAAAATAATTGTACTGCAAATATCAACATCTATGTAATCTGATACTGATTTTAAATATATTTCCATGTTATTAAGTATAAAATAATTATTATCTGTATCTATTTCATCTTTCTTAATATTGCCTGTGGGATCATATTCACATTTCTCTAGCACATTCTTTATTATAGATTCTATCATTTTACTACGTTTATTTAAATCAGGAATTTTTTTATATCTGTAAACATTTAGTAATTTAATAATACATTGTATAATATACACCCAGTATTTTTTAAAATCATCTTTTTCGCACTCTATTTTATATACTAATATTGAAGTAGTAAATGTTATTATAGATGTATTGTCATTTTCTATTACATTTAATTTACTATTTATTAACCCGTTTTCACTTGTAGTATTTAATACATCTAATAACCTCCGCACGCCTACATTTCTATTTAACATTATCATTGTTTCTCCTTGTATTTACTACATAAATAATATATATGTAAAAAAGATTATATATACAGTAGCAAATGCTACTGTATATATTTATTTATTTAATTACTTGTATGAAATCAGATAATTCATCTTTATTAGCAATATTGTATGTAGATATACCATATTGATCTTTCATCATGATTGGTAACCATAAGAAGTTAGCACTATCTCTACTCTCTTTAAAAGCTATTTTTTGTTTAGTACTATTTGGATCATAAACTACATTATATTCTACTACTGAATTATTCTTCTTACCAAAGAAACATGCCATAGTAGCTGAATTAATAGTTTTAATTACTGTAGGTAAATTATCAAAGTTTTTATAATACATAGCTGCTGCTTGTTTATTATCATCTGTAGGAATCCATGATGTAATATCACCACTATCACAATACTTTTCCCAAGGTTTAATAATAGTAATATCTTCTTCATCAAATATTTTAGTAATGATATCCCATACTAAAGTAACTGAGTTACACATTACTCTAATTCTTAAATTTTTATTTTTAAGTTTAGTTAATACAGCTGTAATTACTTTTTTATCTTCTTCAGAAATAACTAAATCTTGATTACCTACTGAAAACAAAAATGATTTACTTACTTTCATATCTTTAAAATCAATTGCTTTAGGAGTGACTTCATCTTTAAATAAGTCTATACCTTTTTTCTTTTTAGCAAATTTATTACCAGAATGGTTACCGTATTTATTATAACCACTATTATCTTCTTGTTTAGCACCACCCATGTCATCAGTATCTTTTTTATACTCATCACCTTTTGGTATGTCCATACTTTCAATGTCTTTCATTAAGTCATCTTCTATTAAATCCAATTCATCCATGTTTAACCTTTTTTGTTTTTATCAGTAAATAAATGTATTATAAACTTTTTTATATATTAATAACAGTATATGTGTTAACTATTATTCAATTAATAGCCATAAGAATCATTTTAAGATATCAAATCGTCCATATCTATTTCTACTGTAGTCACTGTGGTGTTATGCATCTTTTTCATCATCTCGTTGAGCATTATACCACCTGCATTTGAAATCATAATTGACACTACATTTTCTCTATCTTCAGTATTACTACTAGTACAATATTTACAAAAGTGTCTTTTAGTATTACAACGTCTAGGTGTACGTAATTTTATACTCTTACCAATATTATTTTTTAAATACTCTTCAGTAAGCTCTACTGTGTTACCATTGTTATCAAACATATATCTATATTTATAAAGTTTATAGTCTTTAGTAATAGTAGCTGTTTCATAAAGTTTAGTACCACAATCATTAGGTAATATTTTAATATCATTAGTAGCATTTAAAGTAATCTGTGTATCAGAACCAGCTTTTTGTGTTTCAGCACCACGAGCGTAACTACCTAATCTAGCATCATTAAAGTAAGTAGCTAATTTATCTCTATTATCTCCATATCCTTCATACAGACTATCTGAAATATAATTAGCATCTGTAGATGGAGTAAAATCTAAACCAAGACCGTATGATCCATACATTTTCTTTCTAGCACCTTTTACTTTACCAGACACTAGTTTACCATACGATAAATCATCTTTAATGTAATTATCTTCATATTCAGATATTTTATTTTCTATTTCAATTACTTTATTTTTATCTTTTAATACATTTTCACCATACTCTTTAATATATTGTTTTATTAAATTATCTTTAAATTTCTTTATACCCGGAGGAGCTAGTAATGCTTTCTCTGTAAGAGATACAGAATAAATATTTCCAAACCCTTCCATATAGGTAACGGAATCTACAAAAGTAATATATTCTTCTATAGTAAATTTATGATTTAATAATCCGTCTGGTATATAATCTTTTTGTATAGTATCTACACCAAATTGTTTATTTATATAAGGTATTTTATCTTTAAATGGATGTACTAATAATACATAGTTAATAATAGCTGTACCAATAGTAGTAACAATATCTTCTTTATTATTAACCATTGTATCTTTAGATAATTTAAATTCTATTTTAGGTATTAATAACGGTAACTTGTTTATACCATATTTATTACTTACTAAATATAATTCATCATTTACTTTTACATACATATTAGTTTTATCTAGTTTAATATATTCATCTTCATATGTTTCTTCTTTAAGAATCATGAACATATCTTCCATCCATTTAGTAATTAAAATAAAACCTTTTTTAAGAGCATAATTAATATATTCATCTATAGTAATGCTATTCTTCTCCACTGACATAATTTCCTCTTAGTTTTAAAATATCATCATAGACTAATGATGACTCTAGATATGTAAATACGGTAGATACATCTGATGTATTAAAATCATCTATAATTTCATGTAATTCTAATTTAATATCTTCTATAGATATTCCATTTAGCACGCTAGCTATAACATAATTATAAACATTCATACGTCTATCGTCACTATTTATATTTAATCTAATCTTTAATGTGTTTAAATACTCATGTGGGTTTAATATCAACATAGGTACCACAAATTCATCGCTAAGACAATCTATTAAAATATCAGGATTTATATTATTATCTATTTTATTAATTTTACTTAATATATCAGAAATTAATTTAAAATCATTATTACTATAATCATCTATAGTTTCATCGTCTTCTTCTGGTTTATTATCCATAATTTCTTTTATTTTATTAAAGAAATTAGCAGTAACTTCTAATAACAAACTTTCTATTGTAAAAATAGTTATTTCGCTATTTACACTACTGAGTATTCTATACACACGTTCTGTGTCATCCATCATATTGTCCAATAATGTATCTAAAATAGTGTAATTAAAAATATCACTAGTTTCAAAAATATTACCAAAGGCAATAAGTATATCTAACATATTGTTTATATTAATTTCTTCAGAATCATTATCTATAATTAAACCATATGACTTTAAAAAAGAAATACTATTACTTAATAACAACATTGTTATTGTATCTAATTTTTTAATGTCGTCAGCATTTACATTATCCATAGATAAAATATTATCTACTATATGCTCATAATCATTTACATCGAATAAAACTAAATATTTATGCAATAATACATACTTGTTAACACTCTCCACATTTATTATATTTATAAGAAATAAATATAAATTACTACCATCTATGTTTTCTAAATCATTCATTATTACACCTTTTTTAAATTATCAAAAAAATATACTCACTATTCATAGTATGATGCTAGTTAGCAAAAAATAAATTAAGGAAATAAAATGTCTAGTAAAAATAACAAATACAACGCTGTGCCAAAGGTATCTGAAGAAAAGATTCCTACATGGGATGATTTAATGGAAACAAACTTAGAATTAAGAAAAGTTATGGAAGAAACAGGTAGAAAATTAAATGACGTCTATGTTATTTTAGAAAAAGACTTGGCTGGTGATGCAGATATCTTTAAAACATTTAATGGTGTAAATAAAGCATATGGGGATATCGTTAACTCTTTTAACGAATTAACAAAAGCACATTCTGTAGAAGTAGATAATGGTGGTAAAAAAGCTTTGCGTTTTAATGCTGGTAAATTAGACATCACAAACTCAACACATTCAAATTTATTTATAAATATTGTTACAGCTTATAATAGCATAAATGAAGATTTAAGTACATTTGTAAATACATCTGTAGCTACAGTAATGTCTGAATATGAAGAAAAAATGTCTAAAAAAGATACTAAAGTTAAAGGATAACTATGTCTGAAAATAAAGAAAACTTTTATGATGGTGGCAAACCACTATCTATGAAAGATATTGGTAAAATAAAACAAGATGAGTTAAATGTAATGTTGCCATGTGCTAGTTATGAACAAATAAACACATACATAGATACATTAAAAATAAATAAAAATAGCATACAAGACATGGACAGTGAAACTATAGCATCTATAAAGGATACTGAAAATAGTTTACAATTTTTAAATAAAAATGATATTGGTTCTAGATTACTCGTGAATGGTTTATCTAATAAAATAATAGAAGATGGTAAATCATTAAGATTAAAATCTTTAGAACCTAAAGGTAAAAGCAGTTCTTCTATTAAACTATCCTTATACAGTAAATTAAGTATAGGTAAACCAGCACATGTTCCATTGTGGCACAGTGGTTTCTGGGTATCAATTACTCCGCTTACTAAAGCTGAAAAAATAAACTTACAATTAGAAATTTCACACAACATAGAAACTATAGGTAAAGAGACGCATAACTTAATATACAGTAACCATAGTGTGTTGTTTGCTAAAATTCTTGTAGATGTTTTAAGAAACAAAATAATAGATACATCTTTATCATTACCAGAGGGTGCTGATATTTTTGATTATATTAAAGTACAAGATTTAGATATTTTAATCTGGGGTCTATTAAAAACTATGTATCCTAGAGGAACTGATTATATTATTTATTGTAAAAATAGTGCTATCATTGAAAACAATGCTCCTAAATGTACATATAAATTAAAACTAAAGTTAGATTTAGAAGAATTGCATAGAGTGGATACAGATAGAATTAAACAATCTGAAATAGAAGATACTGATTCTATTAATCACATACAACATATGTTAAAAAGATCTCATGCTAGTGTAACAACAGATGAAGTAAAACTATATCAAGATACTTTAACAGGTAACAATGAAGATACAATTTCTATAGACGCAGATGGTACTAATACAAGTCTTGTTTTAAAAACACCTTTTATTAATGAATATTTAGTACATGGTGATAATTATGTAAATGAACTAAAAAGTAAAATAGAAGAATTATACACATCTGGTATATTAGAAAAAGATGACGATGAAGCTGTAAAACTTATCATAGACAGCATAGTGTTAAAAATGTATAGCCATTATATTAAATCTATTAATGTGGATGGTAAAGTGGTAGAAGAATTAAAAGATCTAGATGATGCTATTGAAATACTCAGTGGTGCTGATGAGTATAAAGATAAACTTTTAAATTCCATTATTAAATATATAGACAATAGTCTTATTTCTATTATAGGCATACCTACATTTACATGCCCTACTTGTAAAGAATCACAAACTGAACAGGATAGTAATAATAAATTTAAATCATTTATAGGATTAAATACTTATATGTATTTTTTTACCCTACTGGCATTCCAATATCAGAAAGCTATGAGAGCATTAAATCTAAAATAGATAATGTATTACAACACCATATCTTATCTAATAGTACAGTTAGAAAAAAACCAATACTAGACTTGGTAAGACATGTAATCGCTTATTTAAAGAGCGATTACAGTGAGTCTATGCGTTTTGCTACTAACTCGGAATGTCAGGTATTTAGCAGGCTATCCTATAATAAAGAATACAGTCTATATGATTCACCTCCAGCGAGCAGTGTAGATAAAATAATGGATAGTGTCACATATAAAGAAAAAGAAGATATTTATTATACCACAGAATATTATAAAACAGTAGATGATTTTTTAAGATTAGAGATATACAAACACACAGGTTTAAACTACCACGAATATATATCTTTAACAGATATTGAAATAGATGTTATACAAGAATTTATTTTAGTGCAAACAGATAAAGTAAATAAAATTATGGATAAACTTGATAAAGAAAATGATTTTGATGCATTGAGCAAAAAGGGAAGATATGAATACTGAAAATGAAGGAAGTGATGTAAGAGGTGTCTATATAGATTTAGATTCTATATTAGATACTAGGTTTGGAGTGTTGTATGAATTAGACAAAGATATTATCCCAACAGTAATGAACGATAATTACTATTATGAAAGATTAATAGATGAATTCGATTATTTAACACATAATATATTTAAATTATTATATTTACATAGGGATGTAGATGTAATTAAACATACATACATTACATATATCACGGATACATTAATGACTGACTTATCATTAATTAAATCAAATATTAAATCTAATGTGTTAAGTATAGTTAATTTAACTATTAATATATACCCATATGACTTATCTGAAGATACAGTTAATGCTATTGTAACTGAACTAAGTGATGTATTACCTATAAAAGGTTTGTATATAGATTATATAAATAAAGATCCTGATGAGATATCTTTAGATACTTTTAGTAGCAACTATATATCTTTATATATGTATAATGGATTAAAATGGTTGACCGATAAAATAAATTCTGAGGATATAATAAAAAATAATATACCTCATGTTAGATTAAATGCTCCTGCATTATTACAGAAGCCGATAGTATTTAAAGATGATAAAGGCTATATAGATATGTATGAAAAAATAATTAATGATACAAAGCATTATATAGATTTAAATTTAATGCCTGTAAAAAACTTTAGTCTTAGAAAATAAAAAATAAAATATACAGTAGGAAATCCTACTGTATATTTTTGTTTATAGCATCGTTAGTATTAAATTTATCTGGAAATCTATTTTCTAATTTCGTTATATTAGTGATTAAAACTAACTTTACATCAATGCTTTGTGTAAGACATAAATTAACTAATAAACTATATAAACTAGTTAGAATATAATTATTTTTATCAGAATTAAGTTTTTTCTCATAAAAAATTGCTTTCTTACAATTTTCCGATAACTCATATAGAAGTTCCTCTATTAAGTTTAATAAATACGAAACATTTGATGCATATGGAATGTGTGTTGGATTTACATCACATTCAATAGCTATAGATTTATCAGAAGATTTACTTAATAAAGCTAAATACCAAAACATATCTCCTATTTCTAATGTTATTTTTGTTACATCATCGCCTACTAAACTTTTTTTAACTTCACCAAACTCACCAATTAACCCTAATACACCGTACAAAAACCTAATATCAATAATATCCTTTTCTATAAATTCTTGTGAAAATGGATTTGAATTAGATTCTGTTCTTAAAGCCTTTGCTACATAATTATCCCAAAACATGATACTACCTTTTATTTACTTACTTTTACGTTTAATATATAACCATTATTATTTTTACTACTAATAATAGGTCCTTCTAATCTAAAACTACGTTCATCAATGTCAACACCTAAATGTTGACAATATACTCTAAGTTGTTTTATTTCACTTTCTAACAGATTTAACAATCTTTCATTATCGCTTATATTTATATCCAAAACAGTATGAAACACCTTAACTATTTCTAGATAAAAAGTTTTATTAGTTTTAGGTATTTTTATTCTACAAACATTACTGGAACTAATCTCCATCAAACGGCTCCTCTATTACACTATCAAGTATTTTTTGATTTGTAAATTTACTTGTTAATAAATCATTAAGTATGTTTATAGATTTTAACATTTTACCATTAGGTGTTATTTTACCTGTTTTAATATCCACATCCATAAATGGATTTACTTTAAATCTAGGAGATGGTGATTTCTTAGATAAATATAATAAACTACCCATATATAAATCTTCACCATGAATTACTCTAGTATTTCTAGGGAATACATTATTCTTACTACGTTTAACACCCTCACCGCGATTCTGGTCCTCTAATACCGAAGTTATCTTAAAGAAATAATTATCGCCACTATAATCTACAGGTGTTAATGCTAATGCCACACTACCACTTTTAATTAAGCTAAATATTTTTCTAGAAGATAGTTGTTTATTAAATATATCATTTACACTTTTTACAGTGAGTTCTTTTCTACCAGCTTCTTTATTAATGCCGTAAAGAGTTTTATTTATACCGGCTATTAACTCATATAACATATAATACAATGTATCCATGTATCTGTTAGATAATTTAGAAGAATTACTTTCAGCATTTCTTACTATATCATTATAGTTTTTTATTACATATGCTATTAACTCATAGAACTCCGTGACGTGAATTCCATTCTCAGCTAGCTTCTCTTCCACAATAGGATCTATGTAGCCTTCTACCACATCTAAATACTCATTTATGGTAGTCAATAGTTTATCTACTGTATACGAGTTCTTAAATATAACCTTACCTAACAATACTTTAAAGAACATTCTTTCTTTATTCTCATCTGTGATAGCTTTAATAATGTTCTTACTATAAATATTAATTAAATCGAATACAGATATTAAACTATTTGTTACGTTTATTGTAAATTCATTTACTTTATCTTTTTCAATTATGATAGTTATATTATGTGGTCTATAATTATTGTCATGCAGTGTTCTTGGTTTTATACCAGTAGATTGAAACACTACATAGTCATCTTTATATTTATTTAAATCTATATCTACATCCATATAGATTAAAGGTTTGGTATTAAAGTACTTTTTGTAAGTACCATAAAAACCATTCTTTACAAACAACATTAATGCTACAGGTATTTTATCATTTACATTTGTATTTTTAAATTTATATAGTTTAGTAATAGTTAATTGTGCTGGAGTCTTTACTCCATTTATTAAAATATTCTTTTCTATATTTTTAAAGATTAATTTATCTTTTAATAATCTAGCGAATACCTCTATGCCATTACTACTAATTACATATTCTGACAACACCGTACTTACATTATACGGGCTATCTGATAAATATAATATAGAACCATCCTCTGTATACGGTAAAGCTAATATGCGTTTTATAGGCTCACCATTTAAATCAAATAAAAATTCTATTTTGTATAATGTGGATTTAGCTATATCCACACTATCTCTATTTGAAGATGTAAACTGGTTATAGTAATCTTCCATAGGAGTTAAATACCTCCACCCCATATATTTAAAATTAGTATTCTTTACACCTCTCATACCAGCTTTAAATATAGAATCTAGATATCTAGGGGCATCTTTTAAATAATACCCCCCTAATCCTTTAATTAATATATCATTTACCTTTAATCCTCTTTCATTTAGAGTTTCATCCATTAATGTGCTCATGTTATCTCCTGTGTGTATTCAATTATAATATGTGTTGTTAAATAATTATTAGACTATGAAATTCTTTAATAACTTCACAGTCTCAATAACATTCTTATATGTTTTATTATCGTTATCATCACTACTCCTTTCTAATTTTAATAATAAATCTGCTATCTTATGCTGTTGTTCCACATCTACAAATATTTTAGATTTTATTTCATCTACAATATTATTACGTTTTTCTGCGTTGCGTATAGCTGTATCTAAAACTTTTATTTTATTATCATCATTGATAATAAATTTATTAGGATGTGTTATTATATTACTTGCTGTTAATTCTTCGATGTTATCAGTATTTATAGTACCTTCCTTTATAACATGTATACCTTTACTTATCTTATAATTTATTCTATTGTATAAGTTATTTTTAATAGGAATTAATTTAACATTCTTATTAAAAATATTTATATACATTGGTGTTCCTGATTTACTATAATGTTCTATATCTAAAGATACTAATGATACAGCATTATCTTCATTTATTACACTTGCTACCAAGTTATCTATATCAGTACTTATAACCATATTTCCTATGTGTACAGCACCTTTTTCTAATATATCCGATAGTGGTATATATGTAATTATTCTTAATCTAGATTTATTTAATCTATTATAAATACATTTTTCTAAATACAATAATATTTCATCTATTACAGTAGGTAATAAATCTTTACTATAGTTATTATAATAAGGTATTGCATCTTTTAAAAATTCAAAATTATTATCATATATGTTATAATAGTTTACTATATAGACACCTGTGTCTAAAGTAGTAATGCCTGATATGTTTTTATTTTTACGTATTGGTAATAAAATACCATCTTTTTTATACAATAGGTTTATGTTTAAAGCATTTGTTATAACATAAGTTTCTATATCTGGTTTTCCATATAGTTCATTACTGGTGATACTAGTATCACTATAGATATCGTGTTTGCCAGTAAATATAGGATCTCCATATTCTTTTTCTTCATTTACTAAAGTTGTGATCTCGCTCACCTATTCTCCTTACAACAGTATGGTATACATTTTAATAATATATATGTAATAACAGTTAGAAAAACATATTTACATATGGCTTAAGCCATATGTAAATATTAAGAATAGTATTTTACTAAGTTTTGTTTATTTTTAATTAATTTATCGTTAATGATAGTTTGTAAATCAATTGTATTTAGAGCTTCTTTACGAGTGCTTCGTTTTGCAGTATTTGTTAACAACACTACAAGTTTGTGATATAGTAAATTTTTATCTTTACCCCAAGACCATAAGTAATCATATGTAGATAGTTTAATTTCATTAAAGTTTCTTTTACTTTCATTTTCAATTATTTTATTTAAAAGATCTATATTAAGAACAAATCTACCATAATTTTGTTCATTAATAATATCCATAAACAATGTAAACAGACCATAATGTAATGCTACAGTTTCTTCTGGTGTAGTGTCTCCATTAGTTTTAAAAATAAAACGATCAATACGTGCAACTACATGATTAATTAATGGAGAATCTTTTAGTTTTTCTAAAATATCTTTAGTAGTGTTATCTGGATCATTAATTACAGATTTAATATACTCCGGACTATTTGTGTCTATGGTGGGTGTTTCCTCGTCATCTGTTTCATCACCAGACATGTCTGTATTTTCACCTACCTCTAAAATAACAGTAGGTGTAACATCATCAGTACCTTTTACTTCATCACTAGTATTAATATCTTTATCAACACCTTTTGTTTCATCACTAGTATTGATACCTGTATCTGTTGTTGATTCAACATTTACTTCTGGTTCTTTTACTTGTACTGTTTTAGGTTCTTTCTTCTTAGTACTATTACGACCACGTCTTCGAGAGGGTTTAGTCGTTTCTTTTACTTCTTCAGCCATATTTGACTCCTTTGTAATTTAAATTTGTTTTAATCATAGAATTAATAAACAATAAAAAACTATTGGGAAATTCCCAATAGCTTCTTAAATAGGTTTACACTGCTTTAGTGTTAAGTGTGAGTTTACCGATAACGCTTTCGATTCCACCAACATTGTAAAGACCAAGTAGTTGGTTATTTACGATATGTAGATATCTTGGCATTACTGTTGTTTCAAGCACTTTAGCATTGTTAACAGTTTTTGGTAAAGAAATTGTAGTATCAGGAGCATACAGACAAGCACCAAAGTTAAGAGGGTTAGGAGCTTTGTTTCTATCACCATCGAATACACCGAATGTCCAAACGATTTTGTTTTTCATATACGGACTACGAGTTGTTTCGATTTTGTAATTGAATACATCATCTGATAATTTAGCACCAGATAAGAACATACCAATTTGAGTATCAGTTACAATCATAAGTGTTGGTTTAGCACCAGGATAGATTTCATCATGCGCAATTGCATAGTTAGAGTCAGTATATGCTTGTACAGCAGCTACACGAATTTTTAACATAAGAGCATCACGAATATCTTCAAGACGAGTTGAACTATCTCTACCATCTACAATAGTTGAAATATCAAAAGAGTCTTCTAAGAACCATTTGTCGATTAGTAGATTACTAATGCCTTCAATATTTGCATCAGGACCAGTATTTCTCATATAAGAAATGAAGTTAAATAGTGTTCTATATGCAGAAGCATTTAGTTTACTTCTATTAACACCAAGAGATGTAGTAAGAAGATTAGCATCACCATTATCACCAGTTTGAACAAGTGGAGTGATAGTTGTATAACCAGTTCTGTAATTTACTGGATAGTATGCTGTATATGCATCAGAAGTAACAATAATACCACGAATACGAGCATTTGAGTTTGTAAGGTAAGAATCAACATCTGTACCAATATATTTAACTGTATTAACTACAGTTGTAACTTTAGCACCATCACCAGACGCACCGTCAACAACAGCACCAGTACCATCAGTAATAGAGTTAAGTTTGTTTCCAGTTACAACTAAAGAAACATCACCAGTAGCAACATTACCACTACCATATAGTTTAAATGTAAGACTAGCAGAGTAGTTTGTTAATGTAAGAGCATCTAAGATTTTAGAATTAGTTGTACCATCAGCTCTAGGAACTGCTAGTTTAGTGTTAGATGTGTTAATGATAACATTGTTAACAGTAGTGTTAAGAATAAGATCTTTCTCATGTCCAGTAACGCTATGTGTATAAGTGATATCAAGACCAGCAATATCAAATGCAAATTGTTCAGTAATTTCAGTACCAGAACCATCATCACCTGTAAGACTGAAATAAATTTTCTCAACTTTAACATGTGGATCAAGAGTATCAGTCATGTTCATAACACCCTTAGCCAGCATAGCTTCAGTTTGTGCAAGACCAGTAAGACCAATTTCTTTATCTAATACAAGAGGAGCAGTTTCAACAGTTTCACCGTTATACTCTACTGAACGTTTTAGACTTGATACAAATGCTTCATCGTTTTCACCAGCAACATACACAGGAATGATTTTGTTTTTGTCGATATCAATTTTATCTGGATCATTAGCAATTTTAACCAATGGAATTTTATCGAACTTAGCTTTCACAGATTTACCATCATTAAGACGATCGAAATCATTGATAACAGATGTAACACGTACGTTGATAGTAACACCAGAAGATTTAGGATCAAATGGAACTACAGGGAAAAGTAACTCAGCACCTTTATCTTGTACAGCTGCAAGTGCAGAATAAATAACTTGAAAGTTTACACGTGGAGTAACATCTACACCATCAAATGCTTCAAAACCAGTAGTGATAACATTAGCATCAGAATATGCAGGTAAACCCATTTGAATCATTTCGTTACCAGCAATTGGAGCAGGTGTCTTTGCATTACGTGCTTCACTAATAGCAGAAACTGGATCTACAGCCATACCTGCAGCAAATTTAGCTAGTTCTACTTGATATGGTTGTACTTCAAAACCAATACCTTCATCATCAGCAATAGCTTCAAAACCAGCTTCAATTTGTTGGTCTACACCACCGAGACCAGTATCATCCAATCCTTCATTACCAGCCAAGATGCCAGTATCACCATTAAGGCTTTCGCCCATTACTATAACAGCCTTTTTAAAATTTGCCATTTCAATCTCCTAAATTTTTATATTGTTTCATAATATTAAAACCTTTTATCGCAAAGGCTCTATCATAATATCTTAATATTTTATTAAATAAAATACGACATAGCTTTATTACATTTATCAAATAATCTTTTATCTTCTTTAGTTACTGTTCCAATCCTTTCATATCTTTTATAAAATGTACCTACTAAATAATCATAAATGTTATTCTTGATAACAGTAAACAATTGTTCCGATTGATTTTTAACACGATACAATCTATCTGTATTTATATAAATTATAATTACATTTTCTATAACAGAATATGTTACTATATCATTTTTATCATTTTGTTTTACATCCATATAATTAATTAAATCTTGGCTCTCTATAACACCAATTCTATCAATTATATTTTTACCAGTAATTTCAGGTATAATAAATCTTTTATTTAAATTTATAAAAAACTTATTATACTGTTTCATAAATGATAGTAAATTTATATAATCCATTACATCACAATTATTTAAATCATTAATGAAAAGATCTTCGTTATATTTACTAGTATTGTTTCTTAAATTTCTATTTTTAATCATTGTTAAAAGATTAGAAATAAACAACTCACCTTTATCTTTAAAAGATGATGGTAAAAACACTATTTCTTTATCTTCAATAGGTTCTTTTATCATGTTTTATCCTTTATTTTTTTATTTATTTTTTACACCCTTGTTAATTTGATAAACAATAGTTAACATTCAAAAAATAGGGTTATGAAAGGAAATAAATGAATCACATAGATGCATTGGTAAATATGGTAATATTACTTTTATTAGAAAAGAAATATAATAAAACTATAGAAAGTATAGATATAGGTAATGATATATTAAAAATATTTACAAATAAAAAGATGAGTACTATTAGCGGTAATAGTGAAAATGCTACAAAATTAATAAATTTTTTAAAAGAGATTGTAGAAAATGGCATATCCAATATAGAACCATTTATAGAAAACTTAATAATTATGTTAGCTGATAAACCAAATTTAACAGCTATTATATCTAAACAATTATCTAGAGAACTTACAGAAGAGAATAGATTATATAAAAGAAAAGAATTAATAAATTATGTAAAAAAAGAAAAGACTAGTGTATTGTTATCAGAAATGATTAGGTTGGTTAAAAACCCTTCTGGTAATATAAACAATGCTTTAAATATTTTACATGAAAAATTAAATGCTATTAGTGAATATAGTCCTATACAAGATGGTTGTATCATAAATGAAATAGATTTTGAAAATGATGATGATATACAAAAAGCAGCAGAGAGCACAGCACAAACATTAAATCAAGGAGCCGTATTAAGAACTGGTTGGCCTTGTATTAATGAAATGTTACAAGGTGGATTTAGAAGAGGTGAAATGTGGACTATAGCTGCATTACCGCATAATTATAAATCTGGTCTAGTTAAATCGTTTTTCTTACAATTAGCTAAATTAAATAAACCAGTACTTACTAAAGAAAATAAAGATAAAAAACCTTTAATGATATTCTTTAGTGCTGAAGAAGAAACTAGTGTCGTGATGACATATTTTTATTCATATTTAAAATATGTAAAAGGCGGTATAATTATTGATGTAGAAGATCCTAATTTTAAACCTGATGTAAAAGAAATTACTGCATACTTAAAAGAACATTTAAGAGATGCTGTAAACTTTAATATTAAAGTAATTAGAATAGATCCAGCTAACACTAGTTATGCTAATCTTGTATCTATTATTGATAAATACATTATGGCTGGTTATGATATCAGTAGTGTGGTAATTGATTATTTATCACAAATTAGTACTATAGGTTGTAAAACAGGTGGACCTAATGGTACTGATATTCAAGATTTATTTAAAAGATTTCGTACTGAAATGAGTAGTAGGAATATTTTATGTATTACACCACATCAATTATCCAGTGATGCTAAACGCCTAATTAGAAATGGTATACCAGCTAGTGAATTTGTAAAACATTTACCAGAAAAAGGTTATTACCAAGGTTCTTCTTCTATACAAGCTGAAGTAGATGGAGAATTATTTATTGGTAAAGCTAAAATAGGTAAAGATTATTATTTAACAATACAAAGAGGTAAACATAGAATACCTACAGTAATAGATCCTAACAAACTATTTACTAGATTAAAGTTTACACCAGGCGCTCCTATACCAGAACATACAACTGAACACCACCCATGTACAGCTAATATAGACGATGAGGATGATTTTGATTTTTAAAAAATCAAAAAATATATAGATAGGTATGCACCTATCTATATATTATGTTAATCTATGTAAATTTAATTTATAATATTTTATTTCTGAATATGTATCATCAGAATACTTATATGTAAATCCCACTAAATACTCATCACTATTATTATAAAGAGCTTTATCTATACTAAATTCAAATACAGAATCATCTTCATCATACAACAATTCTGGCTCACCCATTCCTACTGAATATAATTTTGTATTTATAGACACTACATTGTCATTAGGAGTTAATGAAATATGTATATCTGTATCTTCTACTAAATCAGTAGTAGATATTAAATCTATATCTTCATTTTTATTAATAGAAAATACTAGTACGCCAGCGTCACTACTATCCCCACTAGTAGTATTTAAAATAACTTTTAATAAATATGTTTTACCAGTATCTAAAACACTTGTATCTATTAATAATGATTTTAAGTTATCTTTGTTATTTAAACTAGTAAAATAAACATTATTTCTCACATCAGTAATAAAATAATCTACATAATCTAATAAACCATTTCCATCTGTAATTAAATCACTTATATTAACAGTAAACATGCTATTTGGTATATAGCTAAATAAACTATTTATAGTTATAATTGGTGTAGATATATTTACAGGTAAATCTTTTTGTAAACTAACAGAAGCTAAATCTTTAGGATTTAATAAAGTAATATTAGACCATTCTCCTGTATATTTATTAAAGTTTAATCTACCCCTAGCATAATATTTAATATTTGGATCTAAGTTAATAATAAATATTTTTTCTAATTTATTACTTGTATCTCCTATAGATTCCGTTACTATACTATCATCTGCAAAGGTAGCATCTGTAGCTATTTGATAATCCGAACTATCGTGTGTTAAATCACCACTTAATATAGGTGCTGATAATATTAATGTCACTGCCATAATGTAATCCTTGTTTGTTATATAATCAAAAAAAGTAATTAGGTATAGATATTACATCTATACCTTTTTATCAAATACTATACTTCTAGTAGATTTAGAAAAATCTTTAAAGTAATTTCTTCTACGTATATTATACCCACTATGTTGTGGTATGTTACCAGACCATAGATAGTAAAATAACATATTCTTATTTTTTAAATCTCTGAGTCTTCCTAAAGATTGTTTATTAGATTGTACTGAATCAACAGCTACAGTCTGTATTACTGTAATTAAGTTAGGTATGTCTAATGCAGTTGAGGCTGATTGTAAAGTACTAATGATAATATCATTCTCACTAATTACTTTATAATCTTCTTCTTCTGTATATTTAGTTATTTTAAGCTTTCTTAATTCTGGTTGTTTTTTAAAGTATTTTACTATCTCCTCACACATATGCACTTTACTAGCAAATACTATTAATTTATCACCATTTACTTTTCTTTTAACATATCCTTGTAAAGCTAATCTATAAATTAAAAATAGGTAATTATTTAAAGTCCTGCTAGATCTAATTATAGATTGTTCCAAGGTTTGATGCGAATAACCAAATGGTTTTCTATACCTAATCTTAGATGGGTTGTTAAAGTAGTATTTAATACCCACTACGTGTATATATTTATTAATAGGAACATATACCTTAAGTCTCTTATCAAGAGGAAATAGAGTCTCATACATATTGTTCATTCTCATACTACCGTGTTCTAAAGTAGCAGTAAGACCTATAAACTTTTCAGTATTAAAAAATAATTGTGTGTTATACACATTATGAAAATCTTGATGTGTTTCATCATTTATAAGATAACCTATTTTTAAATGTTTCATTAAGTCAGTGGGTTTAATCTTATATGTAAACACTGAATCTACATCTAACCATTCTTTAAGATAATGCTGTAAAGTACTTAAAGAGAATATAAATACTTTTATTTTAGATAAGTCTATTTTATTATCCATCACGTCTCTTAAAGAATCTCCCCCTTTAAATATATGTATTTCATCTCTTTTTATATCGGTATTAAATTCAATGTCATCTATCCATTTATCTATATATTTAGGTAATATTAAAATACCAAATATTCTTTTAAAATCAGACATAATTGCTAGTACTACTGTAGTCTTACCATATCCTGTTTTTAAACTAATTAACTCAGTAGGATTCTTAGATTCTACTATACCTTTTCTATAATCTACTTGATATTGTTTTAATTTAAATTTTACTGTATGATTTATTTCTATTTTATTATCTTTTAAATAATTTGCATTATTATATTTTATATTAATATTACATTGTTTTTCTTTTAAATATTTTATTATTTTATCTAATAATGATACAGGGTATCGTATCACAAAATCTCTATTGTCTATAGCAAAATATTCCTTATCTTTTACATATATCATTCTTCTTTGTTTTTTTACTAATTTCTTAGTAGTGTATAATGAATTAAAAAACATCATCAAATGTATTAATCTGTCAAACATAGGTGATGTGACTGTAATGTTTTGTTTATACACAATTATATTTATATCCATATTCTACCTTTTATACGTCAACTATCATATTAACTGGAGTCTCTATAATTTAATAATATATAAATAAAAAAACTTACACTATAGGAAAATTCCTATAGTGCTGTTTTTAAATTATGGTTTTTTAGTAATACTATGAGTTGTGAGGTTGGTAAGAGTAGCATTCTACTCAACTGTTTAAAATAACTATTTATTTTAAATTGCATTATATCGTTTATATCTTTATCATTCACAATTATAGTGCTAATTTTAGAGGTGTATGTAGTAAGCAACTTTATTTTATCGTATTTAGTTTTATTATGTAAAATAAATAATACTAATATAATATTTATAAATAAGACTATGTAGAAATAAACTATTTCCACACTGCTATCTTCACCTATGGAAATATAATAAACATCTCTAATTAAAAATGCATTTACTATCACAAACATGATGTATAAAAATACCTTTATTTTAAATAAATGTTTTCTATAACTACTTAATTCAGTTTCAATATACTCTATGTATTCTTTTACCTCATTTATATTCTTATAATACATAAAGTTTTTAGCGTAATCATTTAACATATCGTCAATCCTCACATTCTTTAATATCTACTTTGTTATTGGTGTAAGATTTTATTAATAAGAAAGATAAAATCTTTAAACATATAACTTCTGCTTGTTTTGTATCTTTATTAATAACACTATATCTATTTAATAATTTATCTATTTCATAACTTCTTTTAAATACATAAAAAGAATCTATATTCACTAATATATTAACAGCTATCAATATCAACCAAAGATCCCAGATATTCGTAGCAGTCACTAATGTATATGTAGTTACTAAATAATAAACATAAAATGTTAAAAATAAATATACTAAAAGTTTAAGCATGAAATAGTATTTAAAAAAAAATATTTGTTTTTTTATTTTAAGCATGTCTGCTTTAGTTAGTTTACACACTGGCTCTACCTTTTTATTTATATATCAATAAAACAGGTATATGTAGACGAGGTTAATCCTCGCCTACATGTTCTAACACTTCGGTTGGTCTTAATAAGACATCCATGGGATGGTCGGGTTTATTTTTATCTTTAGATATTACGCTATCATAAAGTTTACTTTCAAGTTTACTCCATCCTAGTGAACCACCTAACGATCGTTCATCTATAGCATGTTTTAATCCTATTAATTCTCTAGTACTACTAGACCTGCCTAAATCATAGTCACCTTTGCTAATATCTCTAGCTATAAATGACGATACAAATATTTCAATAATAGCTATATTTATATTTAACTTAGCATTTAATAAAGTAAATATCTTTTCTACCATTACTTCAGGAGTGAATTCTGAACGCATGACGCCAGAGACTTTATCTCTATAATATTTTCTAGTCTTGACTAGTTTAGAAAATTGTTTAATTAAAGCTGTGTAGTCATATTCTTTTTCTTCATACATGATGATTGGTTTTTGATAATCCCAGTCATCCATACATACAGTATAATTATCCATCTCATCTAGATTATAACCCGTTTTAATTAAATAGTTCCAAAAGTAATTAGTAAACATACCATACTTAGCACCTACTTTCATATCTACAGTTTTAAATACACTATCTGTATTAGAATATTCTTCTATCACTAATTCCTCTAATTTAGAAGATTTGCTTAAATTTACAGATAAGATATCTTTATTATGTATGATGTCTAAGAATCCCCTCACGCCTGATTGAGGTATGTGAATAATTAAACCTTTAGTCTTTCTACCAAGATATTTCTTTTGTATATACAATCTATCTTTATGTTTTACAGAAAAGAACTCTTCCATACTTTTATTCAATTTCACACCAGCATCATTTGCAGATTTTGTTAAATGTTTTGTAGATAACAATAGCTGTGATAAAACTGAAGATACGGATATAGTAGTGGTGTGACCAAGATTCTGGTGTTTAAATATAGAATAAGCTATTTCACCAATACAAGCACTACATATATTTTTCTTATTTCTAAGTTTACATCTAGTAGCTTGCCTTAGTGATATAGTTGTACCTTCCATATATTTAAAACTTTTATAATCAGTGATGGTTTCTTCTTTACCTGTTTTATAATTAAAAAATCTTTTACCAATTAAATTAATTAAATCAGATTTACCACATTCAGCTTCACTGCGTACATAAAATTTAGTATACTGTTTGTTGCCACAATCTGTATATTCTATTCTTTCAGTAGGCATAGTAGCTAATTGAAATTCTCTAGCCATAAATTCTGATGTTTGAATTGATTTAGTAGACACATGTAATGCTTTAGCTCCAGTTCTACTTTCTATAGACATATCATAAATATTTCTAAATCCTAATGTAAAACTATTTACCATAGGTTTAGCAAAAATACTACTATCTATTTCTGTGACATAACCCCTGCTACCATACAATTGTCTTAATTGATTAATGTTTACCATATCTGATTTAAACATAAGTTTAATAATATCTCTAGGACCAAGTATGTTATTTACTACATTATCTAACTCTTCGTATGTTTTATCAATAGCTTCTTTGCTAGGATTATTATAAACTTCAGCCATGGCACCTAAAAGATTATCTTGCATTTGTGAACGTAAGATGTCTATTACTTCTGCACCAACTACGTAATTACCTAAAATAGTATTTAATTTTTTAGGTATTAAATTTATTGTTTTATAAAATAATATTAATATATTTTCAGTGATGTTAATATTATTATCAGGCTTTATATATAGATGTATGTACTGTTTATACATATAACTATACAAGGAAGTATATGAATCATATTTAAAATATCCCTCTGGGGAATATTTATCTAACCATGTATCTTTATCCAATACAAGTAAATCTAATTCATTTACAAAATCTAATAAGTATCGATATAAAATAACTTTTTTAAAGTCACAATCTTCTATTACGTAACCATCTTCAAATTTTATATTTATATTGTGTTTTAATAATAATATTCTATCTAAAGAGATTCTGAATATTTTTCGTACATCTATTATTTTCATATACTTCCTTTAATCTGCATCTTTTAAATCTTCATCTTCAGTTATTATGGCGGTATCAATATCTATGGCATTACTCGTATTGTTACCCCCAACATTATCTAGAAATGGTCTTTTATCTTCAATGAACTCTATTTCCATACCAGATGATTTAAACAATGTATCCATTATTTCAAGAGCTTTATGTTTACCATACGGCACTTTATTTCTATCAACGCCAACTTCTATATTACAAGGTTCGTCAGCATTTAAAACTACATCATATAGTTCTTCATGTGTTTCTATACTAGCACCTCTATCGACTAATTCAGCTAAAAACTTTCTACCAGTATATGATGCATATAACCTACCCTCAGTCTCACCTACTGCACGTAGCGGTGAATTTTTATATGGTAATCTATGTTTATCAGATTTAGACACGCCAATAGGTAAACCAAAATGATTTATCTTACTACTACTAGTAGTCAACGCTACATCACCCATTTTGTTTAATAGAAACATATACATAGGAGCTATCATTACGTTTCCTTTAGGGTGATAATCTACTCCATTTTCTCTATATTTTACTCTATTATATGTAGGTCTAAAAATAGTACACTCTATATCCAAGATTACTTCATAAGCTCTCTTTTCATTTTCTACAGTAAAATATATATAAAATTCTTTAAATAATGTTTCTAAAATCACTTCTCTCATTTTAGTTACATCATTGTTTTCATATGCTTTTAAATATATCTTATATTGTATATTGCCTAATAGTTTAACAAATGTTAAAATATATCTATCGAATAACCACTTAACATCTTTATCTTTTAGTTTAGGTAGAGTTTCTTTAGTTACATCAGTTAACTTATATAGTTCTTTTACTTCATCAGTAATTATTTTTTTAACTCTGCGACTGGATGCATTAAAATATCTTTCATATAACCTACCGATATTAATACGAGATACAGTACTAGATAAATCAGATATAACATCCGCTCTATTACCATCTTCATCTATAGGCATATCTTCATCTGGCCAAACTTGAACAATAATCCCTTTCGTTTCTGTTCAGTATGTTCGCTACACATACCCGCACCATTACGTGCTGCCCTAGCTTTCGCTAGGATACCAGACCATATCAATCCTTTCCATACGGTTACAATACCGTTACAATGGGTTAAGGCACTAACATTTCGATTTAAAGACTATACGTCTCCTCGCTTGAGGTCTACAGGGTGGGAAACCCTTGGTCGTTGGACACACGTACTCTATTTTCATAGATAGCTCTCGCTGTTTAAGACGCTTCGCTGCGGATTGCCAATTATGCTATGTTATGTTTTCGTAAGATATTGTACTCTATACGCACTATCATCAGCATTGGTAACTTAATACCATACACACCTCTTTTACTATACCCCATAAATAGGCCCTAAGCTCTTCATCCTCGTGTTTCCACGGCTTAGTTAGTGTGTGTGTCTTTACGGCGTCCCCGTCAATTAGAAAGTTTACAACACAATATTTCTATCATGCGGACATTTAATATAAGTTTAAACATTAGCACTACGCAGACTAATGTTATTTTTTAATAGATATCTTTCGATACTATCTTTTTTTGTATCTTTACATACATTATTTTCTTTACAAAATTGTAAAAAACTTTTATAATACATACCATTTACGCAATATGGATATATTAACGATAACTTATTTAATAAGCTATTTTCCAAATATTTAAATTCAGTATATTTAATTCTTATTAAATAATAGCCGTTTAATTTAGCTAGTTTATTTTTTATTTTATCGGATTCTTGAACTTTTTTTAATTTTTTTTCACCACCCCAAAAAGCAGATGATCTGAAATGTTGTTCCCCATCATATTCTATAAGTAATTTTAATTTAGGTATATAAAAATCATATCTATATAGATAACCATTTATTTTATATTCCCGTGTGAAGTTTAAATTATTTATATCTAAAAAATCAGATATCTTTTCTTCACCTTTACTTACTTTACATTTTGGACATCTTTGACCTTCTAAATGCTTTCTAGCTTTTCTATAAAACGTGTACCCGCATTCGTGTGTTAATTTTACCACAGATGATGTATTCTTATAATATGTTAAATCATACGTGAATACATCTCCATGTATATTAATAGATCTTTCTAAAAACATATCTTTATCTATTACTATTTTATTATAATTACATTTTCTACAACCTTTGCCTTTTAAAAATGTTCTTATATTAACACGAAACACTCCGTGAACTTTACACTTAACTTTAATAATACTAGATAAATCTTTATAACTATTTAAATTGTAAACATATGTGTCCCCATATATATCTTCCAAGGCTTCTTTAACATCATGAAGATTTTTAATCTTTATATTGTTATTGCTAACGTACTTAATAGCACATTTTCTACACCCTGTTTTAGAATAATAATGGTTTCGTATATCAGATTGCAATTCACCATGTAAAGGACACGTTATTAAGACAACATCATCTTTAACTATGTATTTAAATTTATTATTAAATTTATTGCTGCTTTTAATAATAAAATTATTATTTACCATCCTTATAGATTCACTAGTTTTAAAATTATCTATAAAACACTTTCTACACCCATGCTTGGTACGAATGTGGTCTCTTAAAACAATATCAAATTTACCATGCGTCTGACAAATTATTGTTTCCTTTTTTCTATAGTTTAAAATATTTGGTAATAAACTATAATCAAATTTATTGCCATACTTGTTAATAGCAATTCTTAAAAAATCTTTTTTTAACACCGCTACATCCTTTTTCAATAACTGCGTAGTTATTTTTTACTTATATTTGTTTATCCCCTGCCATACCAGTAATTTTATTTTTAATACTAGGTCTTACATTAAATAAAACATCAAACTCTAAATAATATAAATCTAGTTTATCTCTCCTGTGATTTTTCTTCACTTTACTATGTTGTTCACCACTAGTTACTACATTATTAGCTTGTACTATTTTATTATTATATTTACGGCCTACTACTAAATCATCATTACTATTAACTTTGTTTTCATCATTTAGTTTATAGTAACTACTTAATACACTTTTATTAAACTTCATATATCCATCGACATATTTATTTAATAACTCATCAGTACCTTTTAAAGCCATTTGTTTTCTTTTCTGACTATACCATGCTTTTACATCTATGACTATTCCATTAGGACCTTTTACATACACTACATTATCAAATACTGGATTTGGTGTTTCAGCTACATCACTTTTACTATAAAGAGCTGGCCCTAATTCATCATCATACTTTCTACTAGCTAACAAGATGCTGTCTTCATTTATTTTTTCACCGATTTCTGGAAATGGTTTATACTCACCATCTTTACCATATCTATTTAATAGAAAAGATTCACTACCACTACCGTGTTTTCTATTTTCAATAATTTTAAATTGTAGTTTATCCAAACATGATTCAGATACAATCATACCATCTTCACCGACACCATCTAAAGACATTAATGCCACATTTAAATTTTTACCAAAACTATATGCACCTGTTTCTGGGTTTAAACCTGGTGGATGTGCTAATATTTTACCTGCTGGTATAACATCACCTTTCATTAAACTTTGTATGTATTCATGATCTATTATAAATTCAAAACCAAAATATACATGCAGTCTACTAAATCTAGTAATCTCTAGAGATTCTATTTCATCTGTTTCTAAATCTCTATATACAATTAAATATTCTAATGGTTCTTCACCATTTGTAAAACCATTTTTAGTTCTAGCTATAACATCCTCAACTAGTGAATCATGTTCTATTTTTTTAGTAATTGCTGCTTTACCAAGTTCTCTCTCACCACCAGTTACTACTATTTTTTCATCAGGGTCATTGATAGCTAATGTATGTGCGAAATTACCAGACATCATTAATCCACGTGGAGATGAATTATATATAATGAATGGATTTAACATTGCTGTGGATAATAACTCAGCTTTAATTTTTAAAGCTTCATCAGTTTCTTTAAAATACCCTAAATATTTTAATAAAACATTTGCCATTTCTTCAGCCGTTTTAGACACTTTGTCTTTAATATAAATTTCGTTATATACCATATTTATCCTTTGTTGTTGTTTACATATAAATAATATATTGGTAAAATAAGTTTGAGAATAAAATTAAAAGGAACATGCATGCCAGCTGACATAACACAAACTACAAAAATAGATTTATCATTAGTAGGTAGTTTTTTAACAATAATGTTTGTAATAATATATAACTACGTTACTGACAGATATAATTCAAAAAGAAATGAAGAAAAAATAACTGGTTTAACAGAAAGCATAGATTATATAAATGAAAATTTAAATACAAAACTAATAGATAAAACTAAATTATTAGAAAATGAATTAAAAGAATTAAATAACGAATCTAAAGAAAATATTGAAAAATTAAAAGAAATAATAACAAAACTAAGAAAAGATCACGATGCCAGTATATATGAAAATAAAATACAAAATGAAGCTATGTTGGATGAAAAATTAAAAAAAGTATTTTCTATAATAGATGAATTTAGAAATAAATTAACGATTACATCTGAAGATATAGTAAAATTAAATATAAAACAATTAGATAATAAAGATTGTAATAAAGAACAAATATTAGAATTAAAACTATCTCACGTACAAGAAAATATAAAAGAATTTAGAAAATCTACTACTGAAGTAATGTCTATCTTGAACAACAATATACATAGAATAGAAGATATTGTATTTAAAAAGGATAAATAATGAATATAAATAAACTATATGATTTAAATAATGTAAATATTAATTTAGTAAATGAATGGAATAATGTAATACATAGTATAGAAAATAATAATGAATATAAAATTGTACATTTAGATGTAGGTAGATCACATACTTATATTGGTAATTTTTTTAAATTATTAAACAACGAATATGGTATAGATATAGAATATTGGTATCCGCACTTAGCTATTAATAAATTAAAATCAAATACATCTTATGCAGGAAATAATGAAATAAAAATAATAGACCCTACAGTATTGGATAGATATTTAGACATATTTACAAAAAATAAATAAACTATATAGAGTAGCTGTAGCTACTCTATATGTTCTTTTACCATGGTGGTGTGTTATATACTGTTGTTGTCGGCACCCCAAAAGCTGATGGTTGTTGTGGAAATAAGCTAGTATTGTTATTTAAATTTACACCAGTGAAAGCATTTTGTTGTTGCGGCGTATTGAATAATGCCTGTTGTGTCGCTCCAAAGACAGATTGTTGTGATGTAACAGTGTTTTGAGTTACAGCATCAGAACCTAGTATAGCTGCTAAAGCAGCATCTTCAGCGCTTACTTTACTTTCAAATACATTATTCTGAACTGTATTATTATTATTTTGTGTTTTATTCACACCTGCAAACACATTGTTGTTAGTTTGCTGTTGCTCTTCAAAAATGCTATTCATCACACCTATAGCTTCATTTTTATTAGCATTAACAACACCAGTTGATAAGTCAGTAATTGTAGGAATCTCTTTTAAAGATTGTGATACATTTTCCATTAATTTATCTAGATTATAATCAAATAATTCTAATCTAGCTTCATCAAGATCTTCTGCATCTATACCAACAGATGATACTGCATCTACTGCATCATTTATATAACCCGCTAAAATATTGTATGTTTCTAATAATGATACGTTAGCAGGAGCTATATTATTTTCAGTACCTATCTGCATACCTTTGATTAAATCTTCTGCATCATCTTTAAACACAAATCTAAATAAAGCTAGATAAGCACTCTTAGCTGAATTTGATAATGTAAAACCATAAATATTATCTTTATTTTTAGCTTTAGAAATTATAGCTTCTACAGGTGATGTAGTAACTGTAATTCTTTTATATCTAATCTTACCTACTTTACCACCTCTTTTTAAATACAAATGTAGGAAACGTTCAGTCGGTGTAGCCATAGTCTCTTTATATATTTGTATCCAGTGTTTTATAGTATTTTCATTAACAAGATTTTTTACAGACTTAGGTCTGTTCTTATTTAAGTCATCTATAAAACTAATTAAATCTAAATCTTCAATTTGATTTTCTTTATTATTCATAACTACATTTAAAGCTATTTCACCTAAGATAGCAAAACTATGGTTTAATAACTTTTCCATATGATCTTTTAACAAGATTAAAGATGGATTTTCTCCATTAATAGCACTCTCGTCAAATGGATTAAATAGTTCTTTCACTATTTCAATTTTACCATCTACCTCTTGTACCATGTTGGCAATTACATCTTTTTGAGGTATGAATAATTGTACTCCTTTTGGAGATAACAATGGTATCTTACCACTCTTTTTACTAGGTATGTAAATACCACCATTACTACTAACTCCTAGTTTAAGTTTTTCTAAGAGTTCTTTATAAATATCTACTACATTCATTTTTATTCCTTTTCTATAAATGTGATAACATTAAATCTGATATATTTTTATATCCATTAGTTACTTCGTTAAAACCTTGTGCTCCTGTAATAATAGGACTATTTAAATTATCTGCAAATGTAGGTGCTTTATAGTGTATTACAGGATTACTGTTTAATGATAATGACATATTTGTATCTTCAGTGATACTAGCTGAGATTACCATAAAAATGGATTGCATGTTATTTCTACTAATGATTGGAAATAATTCATGCAATACTTTAGTCTCTACAGCACTACTAGCCACCATAGGTGGTATGCGTATCATCGAATGCACTGGTCCTGTTGTTTTAACTTCTGGTACACCTGTTTCATTAGTAAGCGTTAACACAATATGTTCTACAGCTAAAGATGTGAGTATAGCTACCATAGTTTCACCTACTATAGTAAATATCCTATTTTCTTCAGTAGGTTGCATTGTATCCACACTATCGTTGCCAAATAAAGTTGCATTATAATTAGATACGGTGCCGGTACCAGATTCAAAAATATGTGGTGTCTTAGTCCTAAATGATGGATCTATTTGAAACATATCTTCTAACGTAAAATATGTATCATTTACACCACCGTGAATATTCTCCAATCTATTTAATAACTCCACGCTATTTATATTATCAGTTCTAAGAGCTGATGAAGCAGAATCTAGTATATCACCATCGTTGTATGTTAATCCAGCTAACTGTTGTCCAGTAAGAATACCTGTCATAGTTTTAGACACGTGACCTACAGATGTAGTATCCACACGTTCTGTTAATATAGGAGCTTGAATAGCATTACCGTCCATTTTCACTATACTACTTGGATGTACTTCTACATTATCTATATTATCAAACATTCGTTGTTGCGTTATAGATGTAATTACATCTTCAGGTCTAGCTAATATTAAATAATCAGTAGGACTATTCTTAGGCTGATACATGCTAGCGCCAAACATGTTTGCATTATCTGTTTTTGTTACCGTACCATCTTCATTGTGTATTAATGAATAGAATGCAGTAACATTAATATTTTCATGCATGGTGTTTGGATTAATAGTACCTATAGTAGTAATAACAGTATTGATAATAAATTTTAAATTAGTATCAATCACACCACTCTTAGTAACGCCCCAATGCTCTGTGTATCCTTGTATGTAAAAATACTCTTTAGAATACTTACTTACACCTGGCATATGTCCTTTAAGTATAAATACTGCTCTCTTTTCACTCCATCCATTTACTATATTTGTACTACCAATAGGCATAGATGATGGAAGAAGCATATCCGGAGCTGCTTTAACAATATCTATTGGATTTATTTTATTACCACCCATTTGTTTTTTCATGTTTAACATGTTTTCTAAATTACCTAATGTTTGATAAGGTAAGTTCATTGTGTATGGTCTAAGATATTGCTTTTTATAACCACCTTTAGCTATGAGAGTTAAACTATCTATAACTATGTTTTTTTGCTGTTGTTCATTTTGTGGATTGTGAAATCTGTTTTGATTAGCTTGTGGGTTGATCCCAAACGCACTTTGTTGATTCATGTTGTCTCCTTGTTTACACATAAATAATATATAATTGAAAAATTATACATTGTTAATTGCTACTATAAACTCGCCTATCTTATTTTTAATATCACTAGGTACTTGTATGTTTTTAGTGTTTGTGGTACCTATTAATTCATTTAACATTTTTACATCTAATACTGACACCAAAGTGTACTTAGACAATTCAACACTATATGTATTTATAATTTTTTCTATACTAGAAACATATTGTACACCAGACTTAGCAAAAATAGATTTATCATATGGATAAATTTCATTTAACTTTTCTTTTAATTCTGGGGATAATTTAGATTTATGTCCTATACTAAATTTAAATACATTACCCCTCGAACGTATGTTATGTGATGATAGTATGGCTGCTATTTCAGGCATGTTATTTTCATAAGCCCAAACAAAACCTATAGCTAGTACTACCACTATTTGTTCTACTCTAATGTATCTAATAGATCTAGCATCTATCTCATGTTTTAGTAACCATGAAACCATGTAAACACATTGGTCTGGTATGTCGGCATCTTCTAGTGTTTTAAATAACGGTAATACTCTGTTCAATAATTTAAAATTTTCACATTTTAAACTTTTAAATAGTTTTATATAATCTACATAAACCTTTTTAAATTCTACTACATGTCCTATGGTTATATCCGTAGGCACTCTATATGTTTCTAAAATAGATTCACTCTCGTGCTCATTAGCAGTAGCAGATGTACTAGCTGTTTTAATAGATATCTTACTACTACTATCCATAGCTTTTAGTTTTACAGCATTTTTAACATAATGATATAAATTTGTAACAACATTTTTATCGTTTACATCATCTAGTTCATTTGTGTAAACTAATCGTTGAAATATAGCAGCTCCTAAAACATATGTAGGAAATTCCTCTCTAGACACATTTTTCTCAATAATAAGTTTACTAAACTCTTCTTGATTATTAGCTACTATCGATACTAACTTATTTACATATTCATACAGTTTTACAAATGCTGGTAATTCATATATTTCATGTCCTACAAGAAAGTTAAATAACATATAATCTTTAAATGCTGGCGGTAATAAACTAGTTCGTACTGTAGCATACATACCGATCACACCTGTGACTGATTTAAGTACTGTAATTAATGCTATCAATTCGTAGTAATCGCTTACTAGAAACGTTTGTTCTCTACTACCTTGATCATTTAACTCTCTTGTATCATCATACGTTACAGCTAATACATCAGGTACTTTTACTATTTTTGATTCTGTTACAAACTTAATAACATCATCCATATCAAATAGATCTAAAACTAAATGCACTGCTTCTACTGGCATTGGGTCTATTTTTTTGTTTAAACTATTTATTAAAATAATCTCATGTGAGGTTACTAAAGTTTTATACAATTTTTCTTTAAACTCTTTACCTTTATAATCTAAATATGAATTTAATATTATAAAAATCTTTTCAGGCTTTATAGTATTTTTTAATCTAGTTGTAATTAAATTTTCTATAGAAAACTCTATAGTATTTACATCATAAATATACTCTACTTGTATGTCTCCATATATATTTGCTAATTTATACATAGCAATCCTTTTACATTAAATCTGATAAATCTATATCTGGTGCGTTGTTACTAGCATCAGGTTTTGCTATTACCTTGTTTTTATTGTAATATCCAGTATTTGGACCATTACCATTTTCATCTTTAACAACATCTGTAGCTTCTAAATACATAGCCATCATATCGTTTAAATTTCTAACTACAGATTTAGTCCATAGTTTACTTGTAGCTTCATCATTGAGCATAGCATTATTTTCTCTATATTTAACATACGGCGTTGGCATTAACTTAAATATATATTTAGTTTTTGCACCAGTGCCTTTAGCACTTATCTCAAGTTCAATATAGTTAATTATACTGCCGTTAGAATCTTTCTTTCTACCAATACCAATAGAACCAGTCATCACTATGCCCGTTGTTTGTTTATTGTCTATAAACTCAGGCATGTATAAATCTACAGCAAAATTATATCCATCTTCAGCTTTGTTTAATGATTCTAACTTTTCTAAAAATGAATATATGCCGATTCTATTAGCCGCTATATTTCCTACCATCTTAGCTTTATCTCTACTACCTTTATCTTTTATAAATACAGATAATCTTGTATATCCCTTATAATCGGATATAACAAATCTTGCTTCTTTAGTTTTCCCTACAGAAAACATAACTGCTTTTGCGTAAATACTTTGTTTGTCTATACTAGCCATAATTGACTCCTTTTATTTGTGAACGTTCATATTAGTAATATATATGAAAAAAAGATTAGATACAAATAAAAAAACTCATACACCCTGCAATGGGTGTATGGTTAATTTAAGTATTTCACAATTTTTGATAAATCACTTACAGACATATTATCTATGTATTCACATACTTTTTTAATAGATTCTGTATATAATTCATGGTATATAATATCATTTTTAAAAGCATATCCGTCGTAAGAATATTTATCTAATAAATGCTTTAATGTTATTCTAACACAAGTACTGTTAGAAGCATTTTTATTATTTTCTACAGCGTATAAATATGCTCGTATAATTATATCATCAATATTTGGTTTACCTTTATCAGCTAATCTCATAATATTTACATATGGGTTTTCTATACCTACAGCATATGTACTAGCTCTATGTTGTTTTATTGCCAAACAAACATTTTTAAACACATGATCAGATAACTTCTTTAAAAACTTAGGTTTTCTTTTTAATATTTTTTTATAAGCTAATATGTGATGGTTTTTTCTATCTTCATCGGCATACATGTCATGGGCGTATGCCATCACAGCTAATCCAATTATATCAAATTCAAACTTATTGAAAAAACTATGTTCTCTTAATTCTAACATATTTTTAAAAACTTCATCACCATGACTAACATCATGACCAGTCCCAACATTTTTAAAACCATATTTAGTTCTAATCTTATTTACAGTTTTAATTATTTTTTTATCTTTTAATCCAAATATTTTCATTTTACTTTTACTTGTATACAGTTAAGATTAAAACACCGTTCCCGTACATTTTAAAATACTCTTTGGTGTGTTCATAAGTATAAGTATATAAAAAACCTCTATAACTTACATATGTAATTACATTACCTACCTCGTCCCTAGTACGCTCAGTGTGTACCCCGTAATTATCTTTATATGTTAATTCGTTACCAAACTTATCTCTAGTAAATTCTTTCCAGCAACCATTAATATTTTTATAAGTTAAAATATTACCAAATTTATCTCTAGTAAATTCATATGAAGAGCCATCGCTATTTTTGTATGTTAGTACATTACCATATTTATCTTTATCAATTTCTATCCAATAACCTTTGTTATCTTCATATTTTAACAAATTACCATTTTCATCTCTAGTATATTTTTTCCAACCACCCTCATTATTTTCATAGTATAAAATATTACCAAATTTATCTCTGGTAGATTTAGATGAAAACCCATAGTTATTTTTATATGCCAATGTATTACCAAACTCATCTCTGGTGTATTCTTCCCACCCATTATTTCCTAAGTCTATATGCTCAAACAATTTAATAGGTGGTTTATCCTCGCATATATTATAATTTTTTAATGCATCTTTTAACCAGTGTACATAACCATTGTGATCACCTTTTACTGATTCTAATTTCTCTACGGGTAACTCTCCTATATTTCTAGTAAAGAAATTAATGCCGTCTTTACAAGCATCTAACTTTTCTAACACCTCTTTGTTTATTACTGTAATCTCTTTCATTTTTTACCCTTTTATGTTTTGTTTACTAATAAATAATATATAAATAAAAAAATATGCATACACAGGAATTAATTCCTATGTAAAGCATTTTATTTCATTATATACAGCATTGCTCATTTGTTTAGATATTTTCTCAATAATATCTTTTTCATAGTCTACACCAAACTGCTGGCTGTATTCAAACATACCAAAAGTATCATCTTTTTCATTATAATAAATATCTAAACTTAACATAACATAAGACAAACTATCGCCAAATAATTTACATTTTTCTTTAATTAATTTAGCAGTTTGTTCTGGTATAATATCTGATAAATCCACTACCTCGTGTTTTCTTTCTTCTTCACTAGACGGCGAATACCCAATTCTATTCTCTACCACAAACTCACTAGATTCAGTTCCTTTAAAATAAAGAATTCTAAACTCGTGACTAAACTCAACCACTTCTTGCACAACAACTCTGTTTTGAATTACTTGTTTATGTAATAAATATTTTTCATCATCTGTATATATTCTACCAACGTTGATGTTAAAATATTCGTTAACTACATCATAAAACTTATTACTACTAATATCATCGATATCACATATTTCTGTCTCACCATTAATAACGTTTAAATAATGCATTATTTCATATTTATCTTTAAAAACATGTTTACCAATTGATCTAGCTTGCTCTGTAACTTTAACAATATACTCTTTATCGTTTTCTAACATATTAACAGTAGTCTTAAAATTATTAGAAAAATATGTAGTGGGAGTATCAATAATATCATGATATTTAGACATCATAATTTTATCGGTATCTTTGACTCTAAGCATAGGTATTACTTTTTTATAAGACATTATGTTATTAATTCGCATGTTACTAATACCTGAATTTACCACATAATTAGAGTTTATACCTGTTAGTAAATATATATCATCGTCATCATTTATTTTATTATTAAAAGTAAAATATGGATCTTCATTACTATAAACAATATCAATTCCTGGAATAGATATTAAATTATATTGTGCTACATGTGCGTCTATTATTAATTTTCTTTTCATCAGTCTTCCTCAAATGGTAAATTTAAATTGTTAAGAGTTTTTATTATAGATTTTTGTAACGGTAACATATGTTTAGACACGTTTTTATCAAACACTGGTCGTACGATATTAATTCCTTTAAGCCTATCTTTAATGTAAGCGTATATTGTATCTACTGATTTATAATTATAAACGGTTTCTTGTAACCATTTTGCATTCACAGCATTCAGATCTAATATTTCTTTTTCTATAGAATTTTCAATAATAGATTCTAATACTTTATTAAGATTAAAAAATTCGTGTACATTTGTAGATTCTAACATAAGATCATACACACATGTATATAAATACACACACATTTTATCGTAATTACTATTTTCAGTAATATATTTTTCTCTGCTAAATTTACCAGAATCAAAGTTAATCACGTACTCTAACGTACCTTCTTTTGTTTCTATTTCTTTTAGAATAATTCTAAAATTAACGCTAATGCCAGTTGCCGAAAACACAGCTAGGTTATCATTAATTAAAAGAGTCACACTATCTCCTAATATATCACTAATCAATTTTTTCATTTTACTTTCCTTTAATACACTGTTTTTATTTGTTTTAATATGTTATATGTAACTACATCAAATCTCTTTACGTCACTAATCACTTTACCTTTAGTAGTATTGTAATTCCATTTATATTTTATAGCTATATCATACAACTCTCTTCTAGCCTTAATTGGTAGAGGTGCTATCCTCCAGTTATCTCCAAATAGATAAATAAGTATTTCTAGAAATGGTATTACCGACATATCTTTTTTAGGTATGCCGTGGTACTTTGTATAAAACATATCTTTATTTTTTACCATACTTGTAAACGATTCGTAGAAAGATACATTTTTAGCATATCTAAAATTACACATATCTAAAGGTATGTGTGTCGTTAATAAAATATTATTAAATACAGGTAATGTATGGTCTCTATTTTTAATAGAGATATCTACTTTATCTATTAATTTATCAGCTATTATATTTTCGTAAGTAAGAATAAAATATTTTAAACCTTTAAAATCATCTTTAGATTTATAATTACTTATATTCTTAGTTATCTTTTTATAATTTGGTCTATATAAAAATAGAGATATTGTAGATGGTAACTGAGATATAATCGTATTAATATCATCTGCTAATTCATCCACTATTAAATCTATTTTATTTTGTTTAAATAGTTTTATTTTAAATGCTACATCCCCATCTATACTGTTTATAAAATTTCTAATTACTGTATATAAATTTAAATACCAGTAATCATACTTTTTATCTAATGCATTTGTTAATATAGAATCCACTAATACACCTGTACTAAAATGAATACCTGTATTAGATAATGCTTCGTCCGATACTAATCTATCCATAATACTTCCTATATTTTATTTACTAGGTTTGTAAATTCTTCAATAGCTTCTTCTTCTATATATTTAATTATGCTGTCTTTATTAGAAAAAGATAATAATTTTTTAGCTAATAAACTACATTCGTATTCGTCGTATGAACACATGTCGTAATTTCTACTAAACTCATAAAGCTTTTTTCTGAATCCTTTACTATTTACTATTTCTATAACACCGTCCATTTTAAGTACACTGTCGCACATATACAATCCTATTTTAATTTTTTTATTAATGTTGTCTTTCTATTTTTAAGTTTAGCTATCTTTTTCTTAATAATAACTAATTCTTCATTAATTTCATCTTTCTCCCATTTTTGGGTAACTACTTCTAATAACAATGATTGGTCTTCTTTTTCTTTATATAAATCAACCAACTCTATTTCAACTATTTCTATCTCGTCATATATGCACATTTGCGGCATTTTTAACACCCTTTTTAAAGTTTACTTATTAATAATATATAAGTGTATTAATTTAAAACTAACTCTAATTCTTCTAATATATTAGCTTTAATATCGTTACTGTAATTTAAATTATTTACTTCTTTATTTATCATATCTTTAATAGTATTTTTATCTAATTTTATTACAATTTTTTCTACTTTAGATTTTTTATCTATATCATTTTTAACTTTAGTATCTTTATTAGTAATTGTTATTTGTAAATATTTATATTTATTTTTTAATTCATTAAGACTGAGACCTATTTTATTATCTTTATTTTTATTCATCAGCCTTACATGTACATATTTCTTTTTATTATTTAATTTATCTAATTCTTTTTCTACGTCTATTAGACTACTATTACTCACTATTATCGTTTTAAAATTTAAAGCTCTTTCATTTTTTAAAAATTTATAAGCAAAACTATCTTTAAATAATGTAACTAATAAACCACCTTTATCATCAGGACCATCAGCGTGCGTTAATTTATCAAAACTACCAGGCACTAATATTTTATCATATATGCTATGTTTATGTACATGACCCACTACTATATTGTATTTAACCATTTGCATAAATTTCTTTTCATCGTGAAAATGAATAGATTCTACCTGAGGTATTTGATATTTAAAAGCACCGTGCATTATTATTATATCTACTTTATCTAAACCATGTTCTTTTAATTTAGCTTTAGCATCTTTATATATTAACTCACTACTCTCTTTCCATTCATCAGGTATATACATTATATTTAATTTTAATTCTGGTATATACTCTATATCTAAAATTGGAATGTATTTATAATCTAAATCTTTAATATTTAATTGTTCCAACATAGTTGATAATAATTGAACTTGTTTCCAATCATGACTAGGAGTACCCTCTAATATACGTAAACGTATATGGTTATCTTTACAAAACATAGCTAAGTTAGCTAACCATTTAAAAGCTAATATTCCTTCTCTAGAATTCATAGATAACAATTTATCAAATGTATCTCCGGATATAAATATAATATCTACTTTTAATATCTCGCTTTTATATTTATTAAAAAAATATTCTAAATTATAAACTATATCTGCAGTTTTATTTTTATCATGCCCTAAATGCAAATCTGATATGTCTAAATATTTTATAACTTTTTTCATATTTTACCTTTTATATACGTACTATCAGTTTAATTTTAAAGTATTAAATTATTTTATATCGGAAACTATTAATATGATAAACAGGAGCTTATATGAATACAGTGTTACCAACATTATCTTTATCTGGATTTGTTAAAGATAATAATACAATTATGAGAAAACAGTTTGAATATTTTAAAGCTAGTGAATATAGTCAATCTACTACTTTTTATGGAAACATAAGTAGTTTACCATATTTAATAGAACAACATAATGACGACGATATTAGATTAAAATCTGAAATAGCTAATACATTAACTATTTTATATAAACGATATTTTGATAAAGTATCTGTAGAAGTTAGATTAGATTATAAAGACGATAATAGTTATAATATACTAATTGATATAATAGCTAAAAATAATGGAAATGATTATAGTTTAAGTAATGTTACTAATGTTAGCAAAAACAAAATACAAGATGTAGAAGAAATAGCAGAACCATACTACGAATAAAAGGAAAAATAAATGAGTGAAAAAACATTAAAAAATGTTAGTGAAGAATTTAAAAAAGATGCATGGGATGACGTAGTAAATATAAGTAAAGAAATTAAAATGTTGTTTCCAGAAAATGTTGTTATTAAAGAAAAAGATTTTATTAAATATTTTCTACCTTTGATATCTAAAAAGATACCAAACAATGAAAAAAATATGAAAGCTTTTAAACACAATATGTTTAGTTTAACAAATAGTTATTTCATAGGCATATCTGTGCATAGTGATGATTTAAAAGAATTATTGTTTAAATTACCTCCATTTTTATTAGAACCAAACGAAGATAGTTCTTTATTAAAAAATATTAGTTATAGTAAATTGTTACTTAAATATGACACCATGAAAGAAAATGGTTTTCATGGTGCTAATAAATACATGGAACAAAACTTACAAGGTATAAGTAGTGTGATTAAACCAAATGAAGATTTGTTAACCATATATGCTTTAGAAGTTGACAAAATTTATAAAAGATATAATATAACAGATAATGAAACTATCGAACAAGTTAAAATAAATAAAAACAATAATATCACAGATGAAGAAATATTTGATTATGATTAGCTTAAGCTAATCATAATCATTTTATTGTGTACCCGTAGTTAAGACCATTTAATACTTTTTGTTCTAAATTAGTATTATTTCTTAAAGTTACGTTATGTGTAGTCTCATTATTTTTAAATATTACTTTATAAGTAGTATTATCTTTTATATTGTTTTTTTCTTTTTTATAAAATTCCGTACACATTATATATAAAGATAATTGTTCATTAATATCTATTTCACACACTAATGACAACATTTTATTAACGCCGGATAAACTATCTAAACATTCTTTTGTTTTACTAAACAATTCATCATTTACATTAACATTATATGTATTATCATTAACTTTATTAACTTCTAAAAAACTCATAATTATTCCTTTTCTTTTTCAAATATCATATGTAATATAGATGTAGAAGTTTTTTTAACTATATTAAAAGAGGTACTTACATTTTGTAACACACCTCTTCTTTCAATTATTTTATTATTTTTATTATAAACATATAAAATTGTCATCCCTGGTTTAAAAATTCTTATATCCACTTTACCTAAACTAACTTGTGCTAGAATAGTATTGTTTTGCAGCACACCACTTCTATACTTATATAAGTTATCATCGATATCTGTATTTATAAAGTTTACTATTTTTGTTTTATTTTCATCCATTATCTCTTTAGTTAACAATGCTTCTGTATTATAAAGCATATCCTCTTCATTATAGCCTTTATTCTTATAATTGATACATTCATAAGGGTCTACGTTAAAAAGCCCGCTACCGACAGATATGATATCATTACTGCCCTTATCTATAAACTCCATGCCTGTAGTTACTATTTTATAATCTAAAGAATCTTTATTATCTAAATAAAATGTACCGTCATGTACTGACATATTAATGTTTGGAGCATCATATATTATTAATCGACTATTTTTATTATCATCAAATTTTGTATAATCGTATACTGGATAAATATTTATAATTAATTCATTATCACTCATTCTGTCTATATATAAATTAATACCACCGTTATACACACCACAATCATTTGTTTGTAAATATGTAGGCAGGTTTATAAGCTTTGTGTCTGATTTAATAACAATGTGGTCATACACCCTTTCATTATCAGGTTTAGCCATATTTATTATATATTTAAAATTTAGCCCGCCTATACTTAGTTTATTTAAATAATTAGCTAACAGACCTTTCGTCACTTCTTCTACAGTGTGTCCCAAATAACTACCACTAATAATAAATTGTTTTAAACCTACTACCACTGGATCTACACATTGTCCTGTAATATTTATCATATCTATTTTATCTAAATCATCTTTACTCATTTTAGCTAAAGCTGAAGTGTTAAATTTATTATCTGTATCTAATAATATAAATCTATATTTTTTCTTTATAAATCTATTACCAAATGAATTCATTTTACCATTACCATATTTAACTACATTATTACCATAATCAAATTCTATAGTGACTTCTAACAAATCTCTATTTTTTAATACAACATCTCTATAATCTCCAAGGCTTATTATAAACTCTACATTTATATCGTCAGTAATGTTTTTATTATAATCCATGTTTATATCCACAGACACCACATGTGTTATAACCAAATCTTCATTTGGTGTGTGTAATGTAATTGATATCTTTGGGTGTTCATATACATTTGTATTAGATAATATAGTACTTACTTCTTTATCTAAGTCTATAGGCAAGTACATCTCATACCTCTATGTCTGACATATTAAATTTTTTAGATGTTTTTACATTATCTACTTCTGTAAATAAACTACTGCCAAATACATCATCAGTTACTTTATTATTTGCTTCTTCTATATCTCTCACTAATTTATCCATATTAACATTTAATACTTCTTCTAAAAAGTTTTTAATAGTATCTTTTATACCCGCATCTGCTACACGCACACCATATGTAATATCTTCTAAAAAGATAGATAAAGCTTCAGTAGCTTTTAATATATCTGATTTTCTTAATAACGATATCCCAAAACCATCATTATGTATTCTAATTATTTCTGATAAAGATAACCTAGCAGTGGTAATGTCAACATGCATTTGGCTTTCTTTATCATTTTTGCGTTCTATTCGTTCTATCTTTTTGTCATCTAACATATGCAGTTTTTTATTTACTGCAATTGTTGGTCCGTATGAAACAACACCACTTGTTTTATCATATGCTCCATATGTTTTTGGTGAGTCATCTTTTGCATCTACCATGCCAAATAATCTAATTTCTACTTCTGACATCAAAGCCATTGTGGGCACTTTTACATAAAATTTATATTTATCTAATTTCTCTTTTAAAAGATTTCTATCTTTTAAATATACACTAGCGTCTGTTACAGCCATAATAAATCCTTTTTATATAGAAGCTACGTTATAATTATTTTTATAATATCTTAATACATATATCAAAATAGGTATATAATAGTATAACTCTGGTTCTTCTCCATTAATTAATAAATCATCCACTATATCTTCTACATCTACTAACTTTATAGTTTCTTTATTAATTATACTTAACACTATTTTTTCTAAACTAGATATGTTGTTAACATCAGTTATAATTTTATCACCATTTAATACAGAATAAAAATCTTCTGGAAAAATATAATATATATTAGATACATATGGATATAAATCATTATCTTGTATAAGCGGTTCTAAAGTACTGGATAATTCTTTTTCTGGAATTATTAACATATCCACACCACCATATACCACCGGCCTTAAAAACGGGTTAACACCTAATTTACTAGCAGTGTTGATAGAGAAATATTTATATATTAATTTGCTATCTAAACTCTCTGCTAATACATCTAAGATAGTGTATTTGTTTGTATCTTTTTTAGAAAACATATTAGTGTTTCTATGTAATGAAGTACTACCTATTACTTTAGATACAAAATCTTCTAAATGAGGATCATGTAGTATTCTATTTAAACTATCTTTATAAGAAATAGTATATCTTACATCTGTATTAATTATCTTTGAATTATACACAGTTAAAAGTGTGTTAGTTAAAGCATCTACTTTATCTCTATCTAATACTTCTTTAGATGTAAATAATTTTTTATCATTTGTTTTAAGATAATCTTTATTAAAATAATATGTCTCTATTACTTTATCTTGTAATTTCACATAGTCTGTTTCATTCTCATCTTTAATTATAGAGTATAATTTAAAACTTACCTTAAATACATCTCTAAGATTATAAGTATCTCTAGATACTCCAGATAAATAAAACAGACCTAATCTACCATCCATTAATTTAGCTATAAATACATCACCATTTTTAGGTATAATATTTGAATCTATATAACCACTACCACCTACATTAATTGCAGTATCATTATCTATAGGTGAATCTAAAATTAACACCATATCTTTAATTAAATTATATTCAGTTACAGCTAAATCTAAAGAGAAATCTACTGTAGACTGATTGTCGTAGGAATTAGTTACTAGGTTATAATAATCTACAAACCATCTATAACCAGATATTTGTTTAATTATATTCTCCATAGGAGTGTCTACATTATAAGATGGGTTTTTATTAATGTTTTCTTTAACTTCATTAACTGCATCAGTTTGATCGTTTAAACCATATAAAGCCATAATTTATCCTTTTCTATTATTAGTCAAAAGAAAAAGAAAAGCTAAATTACAGTAGGAATATTCCTACTGTAGAGTGCTGGATGATTTAGCTGCATTAACAACAGCTATCTCACTTATTTCAAATGCTTCCTTTTCACCACCCTCTGTGCTTTCGTTTACATTACTAACCATACTCTTTATAAAATCAATTGTTAGAAAGTTTGGTTTACCTACATAAGTCTTGCCTTTAATGTTGGCTTCCACTAAACCATCTTTATAAGACCATTTACCCTCGACTGTATCGTACTTCTCTTTTTCTTTTTTTGTTTTACTATTGACACCATAATGTGCTAGACCTCCATCTAACATCACTATTACTCTTTTCTCATCACCACTTTTTAAATTCATTCCGAACATTTTTATTCCTTTATTAATTTTGTTTCTGTATTAATAATATACAAATAAAAATATTTAGAGATACACTGGTCACCCAGTGTATCTCTCTTTATTAGCAAATATATACGTTATCATTACAGTGTACATCATACCATTACCATTCTTTTTATAGCGTATATTTATATCTTCTAATAATTTAATATACTCTTTTATATTATTATCTGTTAATACATCTTGATTAAATATCATAGTTAAATCATATACAGCATTTAATACTATTCTGTATGTTTTATTAATATCTAAATCTTCAGTAGCTACTACAGACATATCATCATTTAAGATTACTTCTTTATCCACCAATCTATCATTTTCAAATAGTTCAAAATGAAATACATCAAAAATAGCTTTAAATAGACTAGTACCTATTTTTGTTTTTAAATAATCAGTTATACTAGTATTTACAATTAGACTACTAAAATCATTCATGTTGAATAACAGGTTTGGATTAGTTGGATCTAATTGTATTACTAAAGATAATAATCTTACCATACCATACTTTGTAGGTAATAAAGGTTTAAACTTATCATACTTTGGGTAGTTAATAATAGGTAAACCATTTCTTACGTCACTATTAATAACACTAGATGATATACCACTAAGTGCATCCATTATATCGCTGTTTCCTTCCACTACCACAAGATCATCTTCTTTAGGTATAAAGGTTTTATCTATAGATTTATTATGTACTAAAAATGGATAATTTATTAACAAGCTCTCCGGTGTATCTACATTAATTAAATAATCAAATTCATACAACCATCCGTGGTCATCTTGTTCTATTTTATTTACTTCAAATAGATCTGTTTCATAATTACCTATAACAGACTGTTTCTGTTTTACTACTGGTATACTATAATCTTTTGTTTTACTATTTATATAATCAACTGGTAACACTGCTATTGAGTTTATGTAATTATAGTAATTGACAGTATTTGGATCTTTTAAAAGAGCTATGTTTTTAATCAAAGCTAAAAGAGGAATAGGTAAAGTGAAATAATAACTTAACTCATGTTGGTTATAATAACTATTTTTTATACTAGATATCTTTAATTTATTTTTAATCTTCACTACATCATTCTTAGCTTTATTATAATATTTAAATTTAATATTAAATTTAGTACTAATTGTATTAGGAGATACATCAAAATGTATTTCTGGATCTATTAGTATAGGTTTATTATTGTTTTTTGTTACTGTATTTGTTTTAGCTAACTCTTGATTAGATTCTACATCTACATATACTTCTAAATATTCTGTATGGGTATTACCGTCATAAGTATTATGAGATGATTCAAAATTACTATCTTCATAGTTATTTAGATATACTGTATACATCTCTTCATTTTTAAATAATGTTTTTTTAATGTTTTCTACTACTGAATTTAGTATAGGTCTGTGTATACTAAACTCTGTGTTTTCTAACATTACTATTTTAGTAATCATAACTTTATCTTTGGTAGTTTGATAATTGTAATAACAAAATAATAGTATTTTCATACCCAAGTCTAGCTATTACTTTTCCTATATTATTTATTAAATTAATATCTTTATTTAAAAACTTATATAACTCTTCTCTATCTGATACAGGTATATAATTATCCATGTCATTTTGAGTATAAAAATAATATTTATCTTTAAAAGTTAACATTTTAAGTGTTATGTATTCTATATCAGAATTAATTACTTCATCTTTAGTAATAACTTCTAATACTTTAATCAATGTCTTTACCATATCGTTAGGAACACTTTGATTACCGTTTTTAATATTATTAATAATGTTTATAAAATCAATATTTTCTTCTTTTATAAAACATACAATATTTTTATATAACGTAGACGGAGATATTAAATCAGTAGCTTGTCTAGTATATCTTCGCATATAGTTATCATCTTCATTAACTATCTGAAATCTAATTGCATCTAGTACATCACCACAAGTACTATTTGTATCATTAACAGGTTCACTTACTTTTAATAGTTCATTCACTTTTAATCCTTTTTATCTTTATTTTATTTTAATCAAAAAAAGACATACAGGTAGCTAATTAGCTACCTGTATACTTAAAATAGTTTTACTTATTTTTTATCTTTTTTAGCTAAAGAAAACTCTACATATTTTTCAAGTTTGTTTTTAGCAACAGAAGCAGCAGTAGCAACAGCACCGTTAGTGAAAACAGGAACTACGTCTTTTGCAATTTTTTCAACTGTTTTAATAGCTTCTCTAAGAAGGATTTGACCATCACTGTCAAGACCGTCTTTAAGTTTGCTTTCAGCCAAACTAATAACAGCATCAATATCTTTTTTGATTTTTTCTACATCACTTGTTGTGTTTTTAAGAACACTATCAGCAAGCTTAGTTACAGATTTAAGTTCATCAGCAACTTTTTTAGCATCAGTTTTAGATAATGATTTAACAGAAATATCTTCTTTACCAGTAAATGGAAGTTCTTTAGTAAGAACATTTAATTGCGCAACGCCTTTACTATCTTTATAGTGCGTAATGAAAGTAATTTTAACTTTGTTAAATGTAATTAAAGTAGGAGATACAATACATGTAGCATCACTATCTTTAACTTTTTTAAGTTCAGATGCAGTTGTATCATCAATAAGTTTTTTAGCAGCTTTACCAACATTAACTGATTTAGATTTTTCACTGTATGGAGCTATTGCTGACACTAACAATGCAGTCATTTCATCTACAGATTTTTTATCTTTAGAAATTTTACTAACAGCATTGCTAATTTTACTTACAGCACTAGCAGCTTGTTCTAACTTAGTTTTACTATACCCCTCAATTATATCTTTTTGTAAATCAATAATTGCTAGAATAGACGTAACATCATATTTATCAAAACCAAGCATTTGAACAGCTTTTAAATCACCGCGAACAATTTTTGCATCTTCTTTAGAAATTTCAGTTTCTTCAACATCACCATCAGCAATACCAAGAATTTTAGAAGCAGTATCTTTACCAGATTTAAAAAGACCTTTAAAGAAATTAACAACGGCCATTACTGCTTTTTTAATAGCTTCATATACAGCTGTAATTGCTTTCTTCATACCTTCATAAATTTTAGTCATAACACCTTTATTTTTATCACCTGCACCAGCAGACTCATAACCAGCAGCTAAAGCATCAGCAGAAACATCAAGAATATCACATACAACGCCTAGAGCGATAGATGGACCTTGTTCGTCAAGACCTTCATAACCACGAGTAACACCAGCGGCAACAGCAGCTTCAGCATTATCTAAAGCACCATAAGCTCTGTCAAGTAGATCTACTTTAACCATAGCCATATCAACATCATTCATAGCTTCGTAAGCAGCAATTGTAACACCAGTAGTATCAAGATCTGCTACAATAGCAGGTTCACCAGCATTATTTTCTGGTAACAGTACGTCATTAAGATTCATTTCAATCTCCTATTTTTTGTTTTTTAGATTTTATATCATAATATATATAAATAACATATAGCTAAATATAAATATTTTTTAGATATTCAGTACATTAGCTTAATTTTATAGTATCTATAATTATATCTAATATTTTATTTTCTGTAGCGTATATATCACTAAAAGAACTTAACATAGTTCTAAAGGTATCATATACTATATTGTAAAATGATGTTTTAATTTTAACAGACATAGATACTGTACTATTAAAATTATTTAAAATAATAGTTATCTTTTTCTCTACTTCATCGTTAGTATAATTAGTGTTTTTAATATACTTAGTTAAATTATCTAACGATTGTTCGATGCCATATACATAAGTGTCGTCTTTTATTTTCTCTTTTATCTTTTCTACATAGTCTGCAGATGAATGACTGTTTAATATACCAGTATACATAATTTCGCGCAATTCTTCCACTGAGATCAAACTTCTATCTGAATAAAACTGTACTATTCTATCATCGCTTACATTTGGAGAAAATATATTTTTTTCTAATTTAAAACAAGAAAACATTTTCTTGTAGTAAAAACTAATAGATGTAAATGATTCTAACACAGAATCGAAGTCTTCATAATTAGTATTATTGTATATTAATTCTAATTCATTAGTCATAGCTTTTAATTTATTTAAAGATGTTTCTAAGTCTTTATAACATACATACGTAATATCACTTTTAGTTACTTTTAAAATAAGTACAAGATCAGTTTCTACTAAACTATCTGTTTCGTTTATAATTAACTTAACTAGACTTTTCATTTTAGCACTGTATCGTTTACCTTCTCTTATTTCAGATATCAGATAAGGTATCTCTTTAGAGGTACGTAATGCTCTATCAGTAATTACTTTAGCTTGTTTGCTATTTAAAGTAGCTGCATTATTACTGACTTCAATAATATTTTTTAACATTACATTCCACTCTGCGAATACATCTGATAACACATCTGAATATTCTGCTAAAGTAGTTACATCGTAGAAAGAATCACTGAGTGTCTCTGAGACTATCTCTAGAAAGGCTTCAGCTGACTTTTTTGAATAATATGGACCAAACAATGTAAGAGTCTTAAAAGCTGATAATAGAGCTGGATTGGAATATCCTTTATTACCCTCTGGATTATCTACGCTATCTTCAATCTTTTTAACAATAACATCTGCTTTATCAGATATATTTATCTTTTTCTCTTTAGCTAGCTTATCTATTTTATCAATTTTATTTTTTAAAGCTTTTTCTTTCTTTTTAATTTCTTTACTATCTTTTTTAAATATATTAACAATAAATTTAATTAGTTTATTAATTATGTTACCTATGAACGAGAATACCTTTTTAATATTTTTTACTATATAATCAAACACATCTTTTATAGTGGACTTAGCATTATCTATAAAAGACTCGTTACCAGATTGAATTAATGGAGCTGAGTTAGCCCCATACATATCATAAATAATATTTGTATTTAAAATACCAGCATTTACAGTAACTGATTCTTTGCACACCGTGCCGTTAATCTCACTAGCAATCATGTTTATGTTGTTTAAATGTTCTACTGTAGAAATATCGTTTAAAAGTTCATAACCATCTTGAATAACAAACTCTGAATTATCTACATTAACTTTTTGTACATTTGTAGTAATGTCATCTACAAAATTTAACATATCTACCCCTTTAATTATTTCTTCTACCAGCTCTAGAATCTTCCATAATAGAATCTAATTTCATTTCTGTTTTCTCTAGTTTAGTTTGGTAGTAATCAATTTGGTTTATTAACTTAGGATCATCAAGTTCCCCAGAGTTAGTTTTGAGTTCAGCTATCTTTAATTCCAATAAACGCTTTTGATCTTTCAGTGTTTCATATTTAGAAATTTCTAAATCAGTAAGAAAAATACGGATAGCATAAATAGGGTTACCAATAAAACCTACAGTACCAACTCTAGCTTCTAGTGTCTTATCACTATGTCTAAATTTCTTATAATCTGATTTAATTAAATTAAGAGATTTTACTACAAAGTTTACAATCGGTTTAGCTGTCACACCTAAGTTTGATTTCATATAACCAATTACCATACTACTAGGTAAATCTGTTTTATTACTACTAATATTTCTCATTACTGGAAATTTACCAATTAACTCTACTAGTGGTTTAAAATCAGCTTTCTTATTATCTTTAATAAGACTAGCTACAGTAGATAGGCTACCAGCCACTGATTTATAGATAGTAGTACTATTAGTAGATTTTGGCAGATAATATCTAGTAAGCATGTAACTACATACTAGCGGTAATTTGTATCCAAAGAAAAGACCAACATTTACTAGAGACATAGCTAGCTTAACATTTAAATTAGAACTATTAGTAGGTACAATTTCTGGTAACTCTTCATCAATAGCAGATTTAAGATTACTAATGTTTTTAGAATAGTTAATCATAATCTTATTTAAAATGCTTAACAACTCTATATCATCTTTCATACCTAGTGATGAAAATGCTAAACTCTTAGCTAATAAATCTTTATCACCTGGTTTAGATTTAATAGTTTTAATAATATCGTCTAGATATGATGTCATATTTGGAGAAATCTCTCTAGAAAGAATATCTAACATTTTAATTAAATCTTCTTTTGCTATAGCATTACCTCTACCTAAGTTTTTACCAATTAAGTTTTTATTATTTTTCATTTTTACTTCCTTTTAAAATGGTGATTTATTTGTTAACATATTTTTAAAGATTTCATTAACATCAACATCTTTATCTTTCTTTAACATTTTAAAACTATAAACATTATGCCCCTCTACATTATCTAATAATTGGATTAATCTTTCTTTATCCATATCTACAAATGTAATAGCAAATCCATGCATAGCATCTAAGGCTTTATTTTTATATTTTGTTTTATAAATATTACCTTTTACTAAATTATCAATAGCAATTTTATCATCCGTATCTAAAATATAAATATTATAATTTCTAGCAAATGAGTTTTCGCCTGTTAACATAGCTTTTACAGTGGTAGAACTATTTACACCTCTGATTAGTTTAGCTACATCATTTTCATTTTTAATACGTTTCTCTTTATATTTTTTAACTAAGTCAGTACCAAAAATTAAATCTCCTAAAGATATTACACCAGCTTTATATTCGTCCCGTCTATTACCAAATCTAGCTTCTTCTGATTTATCACTAAACAAATCTTCTAAAAGCGTTTTAGAGTCTGTAAAAGAAATCATAGGGTAAATAGTAATTGGTAGTGTAATAGTACTTTTACCATAAACTTGATTACCATCTTTATCTTTTCTGTCACCAGCTTTTTTAGTTACTTCCATAGCCATATCTATAGTAGTAATAAATTGTTGATTTAGTTTAATGTTATCATCTGTAGATTTAGAACCTACACCAACTTTAACATTTTTATCTTTTTTATTTTTAGCTTTTAATTCTACTGTAATTTTTGTATTAGCTTCATAACCAGCTGTAATTGTTAAAAACCCTTCATCTTTAAACATGAATTCACCGGCATAGTCAATTGACTCATAGCCATTAAATTCTACAGTAGCTCTACCAGTAGGATTAGTTCTATTTAATACAGATAAAACTGTTCTAGCTTCAAAACCATATACATTTGTAAGTATCTTAAATGCTTGTACATAATTAGCTATAAATATTTTAAGTTCCGTATCAATAATTGATTTAATAGTAGATGGGTCACTGTACTTTAGTTTATCACTAATCACAATACGAGGTCTTACTAAATATGCATTATTTAATTTTACTAATCTTCCTTCTGACCATACATCTGGTGATATTTCAGGTCTCTTTCCATTTGTAATATCCATTAACACACCTATCAAAGTGTGAATACCGCTCATAGTGCTAGTAGCATCCATAACGTTGTCTCCTTAATTTATTGTTAGTTTTTTCAATGGATAGGCTCAAATCAAATGAAATACAATTTTAAAGGATTTTAATATGGCAAATAATTTTACTTCCATAGATAACTTTTTAACATCTGCTGGGTTAGGTTCTAAGGATAAAGCATTCAGTAATATGTTATATGGTTTAAACCACGCTAGAAAACAACAACCAGTACAAAGCAATAATTCTACCTATGGGTGGACGTTTTTTACTAGACCACAACTAAATTTAAGAACATATAACTTAAGAAATAGCAGAGCTATGTACCCGTTATTAACAGATGAAGAAAAATCTATACAAAGGTTTGTTAGAAACACACTAGATCCAAGATTATCGCGTACATTAAATTTAAATGGCAAGACTAGTAAATTCTATTTAGAAAAAATACTTAGTTGTCCTATGGTAGATGAAAAAAGTCCATTTATAAATATACTAACTAATAGCATTAAAACAATTTCTGGATGGCCTGATGAAGTAGCCCCTACGTATACAAGTACACCTGGTATTAGAAAAGAACAAATATCAATGGTAGATGGTACTTATGAAATATTTGAAAGTTTCGATTTAAATGTTACTTTTGAAAATTATGTAAATGATCCATTATTAACTTTATTCCAGACATGGAGTAGATATATGGCATTAGTGTTTGAAGGAACTCTTTCTCCTTATATAGATATGGTTGTAGAAAATGAAATAGATTATAACACTAGAATTTATAGAATAACTACAGATAATACATGGGATAATTTAAACTACATAGGAGCTACTGGTGCATCATTTCCAATTAGTACACCTATAGGTAAGGTATTTGATTTTTCTAAAGATAAGCCATATTCTGAACAAA
>Ga0256843_1000140_pt1 | contig 62362 bp, 50 predicted proteins | sample AlvinellametaG_FD_191572 | JGI IMG/M metagenome (GOLD analysis project Ga0256843, IMG submission 191572) | Pompeii worm associated microbial communities from hydrothermal vent at the East Pacific Rise, Pacific Ocean - Alvinella | ecosystem: Host-associated > Annelida > Integument > Unclassified ...
AAGAGCTCAGTCGTAAAGATACAGGTAAAACACTCTATATCTTGGATGAACCGACAACAGGACTGCACTTTGCCGATGTTGACAGACTTACAAATGTACTGCATAAGTTTGTAGAGCTTGGTAACTCGGTTCTTATTATTGAACATAATCTCGATATGATTAAAAATGCAGACTATATTATAGATATGGGACCAGAAGGTGGAAGCGGCGGTGGACTTATCATTGCAACCGGAACACCCGAAGAGTTAGCCGATACCTATGAGACAACAGGCTCTTATACGGGAGAGTATCTGAAAAAAGAGTTGGCATTGCACTAAAGGAACTTATGTTAAAATATCTTATATTTACAGAATGAGAGAATATAATGATAAAAAAAGTAACTTTAGTAACTTCTCTTTTTTTTTACAGTGTAGCACTTAGTGCGGGAAGTTCGGTTGTTCCAAATGATACTACCTACTACAAGTATGATAGAGATAATGTTGAGATTATCTTTGCTAAAGGGTATGAGGAGTTTGCTAAGCATACCGACTCCAAAGAGAGTCAAATCCATAAAGAGTATGAAAAGTTTTATAACTGGAAATTGGATGAAAAACTCTATGTAGGGTTAATCTCCACTCATAATGAGATAGCAAATGGTTTCTCTACACAGTGGCCAAATAACAGACAGATAAACTATGTTGGAGGAACTCAGTATATAGATTATTTTTGTTCTACATCTTGGCTTGATACTCTACTGTATCATGAGACAGCACATAACTACCAACTCAATACAAAAAATAATCTTTTTTCAAAATCTCTGCACTATATTTTTGGTAATGGTACTTTTTTCCTTCCATTTTTTACTGTTCCAAATATTTTAGAGAACTCCTTTATGCTAGAGGGAAATGCTGTACTAAATGAGTCATGGCATGGAAATGGTGGGCGACTCTATAGTGGACGCTTTTATGCTCAGACACTACTTCAAGCAAAAGCCGGCAATTTAACAGCAGCGGAACTTTACAATAAAAAGCTTGCTTTTCCTTATGGAGAGAGCCCCTATATAATAGGAGGTTTTTATAATCTCTATATGGCACAAAAGTATGGCTTAAACGCAATAAACAGCTACTTTGCAAATTACTCACACTATATCTGGTGGCCATTTATGACAAATCGTGCTATGCGTCGCTCTACAGGAGCAACTTTTGAGGAGTCTTTAGCTGATTTTGCACAGGAGTATGCACAAAGAGCAGAGTATCTTGTAGAGGCGAGTGGAGAGAGAGTTGCCTCTTCACAGTTCTATTATGAGCTAGGAAGTGATAAAGAAGGTATCTACTTTTTAACAAATGAGAGTGGATATAAGGAGCCTGAACTTGTTACCATAGATAAACAATCTTTAAAAATAAGTAGAAGATCGGGTAGCTGGTTAGGTGGAAAAGTGATAAGAGTTGATGGTAACTACTACACGCAAGGGAGTAACTACATCTCTGTATCTCGTATTAAACAGGGACTCTTTGATGATGAGGCTTTTATTAAGCCGGGGACAGAGTCAAAGATGATACAAGGTTACTTAAGTGATGGCAGAGCACTATACTTTGATGTTCAAAGCTCTTTTGACCAGCCACAACTCTATTTAGATGGAGAGTTTTATGCTCAGGTAAACTCTTCTGTTTTTGTTGATAAAGATGATAATATCTACTATTTTATTCAAAAAGGAAAAAGCAGAACACTCTATAAAAATAGAGATCCACTTTTCTCTTATGATGGATTTTATGGTGTTGTTTGTGATGTGCAGAGTAGTGGAGATGTTTATTTTATAGCAAACTCCGAGTATGGCTCAACACTCTATAGGTATAAAAACCGTGCTATTGAGAGAGTAAGTAGGGCAGACAATATTGTAGGTGCAAAGCTTATAGATAAGAGTCGAGTACTCCTAGCCGCTCTTAGTGATAGAGATTACTATTATGTTATTGGTAGAGTAGAGAGTATCGCTGAAGAGCCTTTTGAGAAGAGGCTCTTTTTTGAGAAGTTAGATTACTATGGTTCTAAGAGTCAATCCAAAAGTACACTTACTCCATCAAAAACAAAAGAGTACAACTCTCTTTTGGATATGCACTATAGTGGGACAGATACAAGTTTTGGCATAGGAGATAATGGTTTAGTTGGGTATTTACAGATGAACTTTGGTGATCCTCTTACTCAAAATGCAGCTTCACTTTTTCTATCGAGAGATGAGTCCAATATTACAATTGCAGGTGCATCTTATACAAACTCCCTCAACCTTTTGGAGTATTCAATTTTTGCCTATGGAGTCGTTGATAAAGCCCAAAGCAAAGATAGTCGAGATGGTGGTGTGATGGTTCAAGCAATTCTGCCTCTTTATCGTCAAGGGTACTACAGTGGATATTTTGGAAGTTCATACTATCAAGATTATGATACACACGAAAGAGAGCCTTTAGCTCTCTATCTTCTTCTTTCCCGTACAAAAAATTTTGGGTTGAGTATGTTTTATAACTCTTTAAATGAGCTAAAGCTCTATGGTGTTAATGAACGTGGTGATACAATTTATGGAGGGAGCTACCGTTTTGTAGAAGATCTGCCTTATGAGAGCTATTTTGGAGTACGCTACAAATACTCCCATACCCTTCGTAGTGATAGTGGTGGTGATAGGGGTGTAAAACTTACAAACTCTAGCTATCAGAGTGATTTGGATATTTCAGCAGTAGATATGCCATCTTTAGATGGTTCTATCTATGTTAAAGAGGCCTCTTATATCGAAGCCTCTTTGGCAAAAGTTTTAAATCTCTCCGCTTACTATTTTACATTTCCGCTCTCTCTTCGTCGCGAGGCTGTCTATACAAAGTATCGTTACTACACTATTGAAGAGTTCTCAAACAAAAGAGCCTATGTAAATGAAGCTACTTTTGGTGTAACACTCTCAACGGTTTTTATAAACTCTTTTGTCCTTCCTCTTAGTTTTGAGTATATCTACAATGATGCGGAGTTTATTAAGAGTAATGAAACTCTACGATTTATGATTGGGCTGACATTTTAAGGCTCTTTTGTTTTAAATTGCTAAATATTAATGGTATAATAGATTTATTATAGATTTTAGGTAGAGCTATGCAGAAAAAATATGAGATATTGATAGTAGACGATGTGAGTGAAAATATTAAAATTGCTATCAATATTTTAAAAAATGAGAGATATAACTTCTCCTACGCTTTAAGTGGAAAGCAGGCTATTGAGGTTTTAAAGACAAAGCGTTTTGATCTGATTCTTCTTGATATTATGATGCCTGGAATTGATGGTTTTACACTCTGTAAAATGATCAAAAACACACCGGCTATTGAAGATACTCCTGTTATTTTTGTAACAGCGAAGATAGATGTTGAATCGATTGAGCAGGGGTTTAAACTTGGAGCTGTTGATTATGTTACAAAACCTTTTCATCCGGCAGAGTTACGAGTTCGTGTGAAAAACCATCTTGAACTCTATCGTTATCAGCGAGATTTAAAGAGTAGTAACTCTAAATTGACACATGAGATAAAAGAGGTTAAAACACAGTACTTTAGTGATCTTGAAGAGGCTCAAAAGGAGTTGATTTACATACTCTCATCAATTTTAGAATCAGATAGTGGAGAGACAGCCTGCCATGTAAAACGTGTAGCAAATATTGCCCGTCAATTGGCGATACTAGAGGGAAACCTCTCTAAAGAGGATATCGATACTATATTTTTAGCTGCACCGATGCATGATATAGGAAAGATATTTATAGATAATTCGATACTGCATAAACCGACGAAGTTGGAGCCTCAGGAGTTTGAGATAATTAAAGAGCATCCTATGCATGCTGTTAATCTCTTACGGCACTCCAAACATAATCTTATAAAAGCAGCGAAGATTATCGCTTATCAACACCATGAGAATTATGATGGAAGTGGTTATCCTCAAGGTCTAAAGGGTGATAACATACATATTTACGGGCGAATTGTTGCAATAGCAGATGTATTAGATGCTTTGACACATAAACGCTCTTACAAAGAGGAGTGGAGCTTTGAACGAGCTGCACAATTTATTATAGAGAAGAGTGGGTCGAAGTTTGATCCTAGACTTGTAGCTCTATTTAGAGATAATTTAGAATCATTTAAAGAGATAGTAGAGGTGGAAGAATGCCAATAGCATTAAGTAGTGAAGTGTTGATAATTTTGGGAGTAGCAGTAGGAGCAGTTCTTTTAATATCTGTACTCTTTATGGTAACAAAGAAAAAACAGCAAAATCGTATAGCAATTTTAGAAGAGGCAAATGCTCTTTTACGTGAAAAGATACAAAACTATGAACAAAAAGGCAGTGCGAAAGTTCCATCTGCAGGAACTAAGACAACTCTAGCTGTAGAGCAGATAAAAAAGATAGAGGCACTTGAGTCTGAACTTGCAAAACAGAAACGCAGAGTTAAAGAGGCAAAAGTAATAGCACAAAAGGCAACAAAAGTTAAATATGACTTCTTAACAAATATGCGTCATGAGATACGAACACCGATGAACTCTATACTTGTTTTTGCCGAGTTGTTAATGCAGGAGCTTAAAGAGAAGAAAGTTCTTAGTTATGCGAACAACATCTTTATTTCAGGTAAAAAACTTTTAGAGATGATAGATGATATCTTGGAACTTTCACGTATGGAGTCGGGGACTTTTGAGATCAAAGAGAGTGCTGTTGATTTTAAACGTCTTATGCAGGATATTATAGAGGAGTATGCCGAAGATGCTCAAAGAAAGGGACTTGAATTTACCCTAGAGATAGATAGTAATCTGCCTGAGTCTTTAATGCTTGATGCAACAAAGGTAAAAGATATAATCTCTAATCTTGTAGATAATGCGGTTAAGTTTACAAAAGAGGGGTATGTAAAAGTAAAAGTTACACAGCCAGATAGCAATATTTTAAATAATAGTATTGATTTGATGGTAACAGTTGAAGATAGTGGTATAGGTATAGAAGAGGGTGATCAAGAGAGAATCTTTGAAATTTTTGAAGTTAGAGATAATGTAGATCATATTGAACATCGTGGTACAGGACTAGGTCTCTCTATAAATAAAAAGATGGCACAGCTGATGAATGGTGATGTTACATTTACATCTAAGCCACTTAAAGGTTCAACATTTAGACTCTTTTTAAAACATGTAGAGGTTGTTCTTGGTGGTTCTGAAGATGAGATAAATGAGGATAATATTGATTTCTCTGTTATTAGACCAGAGGGGGCAAAGGTCTTGGTTGTAGATGAGAGCCTTGAGAATAGAAATCTGATAAGAGATGCATTTTTAGATAGCAATATTAAAATTTTTACCTACGACAATCCTCGTGAAGCTATAGATATTTTAAAGCGAAGAGCATTTGATATGATACTTATTGATGTAGATATGCTCAGTAGTGATGATAATGCGGTAGCAAAAGTGATTAAACGTATAACAGATGCTCCTATTGTCACCCTTACAGAGATACGTCTTAAAGATGTTGATTTTACAGGATGTAAGGCAAATATAGTAGGACATCTTAAAAAACCTATATCAAAAGTAGAACTCTTTAAAGTATCTTTAAAGGTACTGAGCTCAGATAAGTATAAAGCTACTACTACAAGAGGTCAAGAGAATTTACGAAATGTTTTTGCATATATTGATGATTCACGTATTGATGCTTTTTTATCTGATGAACTGGTACAACTAAGTGATTTGTATACTAAAGCGATTACAACAAATGATTTAGAGGTAATTAAAAGATTTGCAGATAGATTACTTCGCGTATCTTCAAACCACAAGATAGAACCATTGGTTAAGTATGCTAAAAAGCTACTCAATGATATCGAACTCTTTGATATTGACAGTATCAGTGAGTTGATGCCGGAGTATGCAAAGATGATAGAGATATTAAAAAGTTTGTAGTATAATTGCGAAAAAAATTAAAGGCTTAAAATGTCAGTATATGTTTTTGGACATAAAAATCCAGATAGTGACTCTATTGTAGGTGCTATCTCTATCTCATACTTAAAAAATCAACTTGAAGATGAGGAGTATATTCCTGCTCGTCAGGGTGATATCTCTGCTGAGACTGAGTTTATTTTAGATAAGTTTGGCGGTAAACTTCCTGAACTTAAAACTTCTGTAGCTGGTGAGAGAGTCTTCATTGTAGACTCAACAGATAAACCACACTTTCAAGATGATATCGATGAAGCAACAATTCTTGGTATTGTTGATCACCATAAACTTGGTGACTTAATGACTGATACACCTCTTGAAGCGTGGATTCGTCCAATTGGATGTTCAAACACAGTTGTATATGAGATGTATAAGTGTTATGGCGTTGAGGTTCCAAAAGATATCGCAGGTATGATGCTTATGGCAATTCTGAGTGATACTGTTATCTTTAAATCACCTACATGTACAAAGGTAGATACAAAAGCGGTAAAAGAGCTCGCTGCAATTGCCGGTGTTGAAGATTATAAAAAACTGGCAATGGAGATGTTCATTGTAAAGTCCGCAGTTGATGGTGCTAGTGCACGTGATTTAAATACACGTGACTATAAAGAGTTCAATATGAACGGTACTAAAGTTGGTATCGGTCAGTTAGAGATGGTGGATATTACAGTTCTAGAGCCTCGTGAAGATGAACTTTTAGAAGATATGAAAAAGATGAAAGATGAGAATGGTCTGCATACTGTTTTAATTCTTTTAACTGATATTATGAAAGAGGGTTCAAAACTTCTTGTTGTATCTGATGATGAGAGTAAGATAGAGAAAGCTTTTAATGTAAAGTTAGAGAATCATAAAGCATGGTTAGATGGTGTACTTAGTCGTAAGAAACAGGTAGTTCCTTTCGTTCAACCGCAGTTTTAATCTCTTAAACGCTACTCTTGATAGAGGTAGCGTTTAATCTTCTTCGTTGGAGTCTTAACAAAAGGCTCGATCTGTTCCACAAACTTTACCATCTTTGCAAATGATGCCATCTGAGAGTTTACCTCTACACGCATATTCTCTAAATACTCTGCAATTTTTTCTCTAACTTCTGCATCCGGAGTATTGTGTGCTTTGAACATTTTATCTATTAGTTCATAATCCAAGTGAATTCTTGCAATGAGTTTACCATCTTGTTCCATTACTAAAGAGTCAAGAACCGCTTCATTTTGATTGATAGTTGCTTCTATCTGTTCAGGATAGATATTTTCTCCACCAGGACCGATGATAACATTTTTACTTCTACCACTGATGTAGAGATATCCATCATTATCTAGATAACCCAGGTCTCCTGTTAAGAACCAACCATCTTCATCTATAACCTCTTTTGTCTGCTCCTCATCTTTATAATAACCAAGCATTACACTAGGGCTTTTTACAATAATCTCTCCCTCACCGTTGAGCGGGTTTGGATCTTTTATTTTTACCTCTACACCAACCATAGGCAGGCCCGTTGAACCTATGCGATTCTTCTCATCTATTCTTGTACCGGCAATAAGGGGAGATGTCTCTGTAAGACCATAACCTATAATATATGGAAACTCTGCCTCATCTAAAAATTTCTCAACATATTTTGAAAGAGCAGCCCCTCCAATACCAAAGAAACGCAATCTTCCACCAAATGTCTCTATAAGCTTTTTACCCGCAATCTTATTGAGTTTTTTACGTACAAAAGGGATTTTATAGAGTGTCTTCATAATGAATGAACCTGTAAATTTAGGGAGGACTTTATTTTTATAGATTTTTTCAATAATAAGCGGAACAGAGAGCATCATAGTCGGTTTGACAACTCCAAAAGCTTTGATAAGTACATTTGGCGTTGGTGTTTTGTCAATATAGACAATACTTGAACCATGAAGGATTGGTACAAGCATACCAACAGTACACTCAAGAGTATGTGCAAGTGGTAAAATCGATAAAAATACATCATCAGGAGTAATTGAGATATTTTTATGTGCACTCATAGCATTTGTTACAAGGTTTTTGTGTGAGAGCATGACGCCTTTTGAGTGTCCTGTTGTACCTGAAGTGTATAGAAGGGCGGCCATATCATCTTCATCCGGTTTTGGAAGCTCTTTTAAGGTGGAGAACTTCTGTTTGAGTTTTGAGATATAACTATGGTTTGTTAACTCATCTACAAGCTCCAAATCATCAAGTTTAATAACAAACTTGAGATTAGAATCTTCTAGCTCCTCTATTGTCTGTAGATGTTTTTGTGAAACAAAGACAGCTTTTGCTTCGGAGTGACGTATAATATGGTGAACATCAGCTGGATGAAAGTCCGGTAAAATAGGGACAATTACCGCTCCAAAGTATGTTGTAGCCATGTATGCTACTGCCCAGTTTGGCATGTTTTCACTCAAAAGTGCTACTTTGTCACCTTTGGATATACCATTGTTTATGAGTGTCTCAATAAGCGTCTGTACACGCTCATCAAGCTCTTTATAACTCATGGGTTCTTGTGAAACTTTGGAGAGGACATCTTTGTCTGCATAGAGATTGACTGAACGATTCAGGAGTGCAGGAAGTGTAAAGTTTTCTATGTTTTCATAGGAATATAGCATATATAATCTCTTATTTTGAAATAATTTAGTATTATTATACATAAATAATTAACGAAGAGTAAAATTTTGAGCAGACGATATAAAAACAGACAACCAAAACGCGATACAGTAACATTTAGTGAAAAAGATTTTCTTCCAACGACACGTGCAGAGATGGATGCACGTGGATGGGATTATTGTGATGTGATTTTAGTAAGTGGAGATGCTTACATTGACTCTCCGTTTATTGGTGTCTCTATGGTTGGTCGTATGCTTGAGAGAATGGGTTACAAGGTTGGAATGATTGGTCAGCCAGATATTGATAAGCCTGATGATATTATGCGTCTTGGTGAACCACGTCTCTACTGGGGTGTGAGTGGTGGTAGTGTCGATAGTATGGTTTCAAACTATACGGCGACAAAGAAGTTTAGAAACTCTGATGATTATACACCAGGCGGTGTAAATAACAAACGTCCAGACCGTGCTGTACTGGTCTATACAAACCTAATTCGTCGCTACTTTAAAAATACGGTTCCTATTGTTCTTGGTGGTATTGAGGCATCGCTTCGTCGTGTTACACACTATGATTACTGGCAAAATAAGCTTAAAAAACCAATTCTTTTTGACTCCAAAGCTGATGTGATGATATATGGAATGGGTGAGATCGCTCTTGAAGAGTTGACTAAGGCTATTGATGAGAAGAGAGATTACAGAGATATACGAGGTATCTGCTATATTTCTAAAGAGCCAAATTATGAGTATATTCAACTTCCTTCACATCAAGAGTGTCTCGATGACAAAGAGAAGTATATAGATCTCTTTGATGCTTTTTATGATAACAATGATCCAATTTCGGCAAATGGACTCTGCCAACCGGTAGATTCTCGCTATCTTATTCAAAATCCTCCCTGTGACTATTTAAATGAAGATGAGATGGATGCAAACTCAAAACTCCCCTTTACACGTGAGCTACACCCTTACTATGCACAGTGGGGAAAAGTAAAGTGTTTAGAGACTATTAAGTTCTCTATAATGACGCATCATGGATGTTGGGGTGAGTGTAACTTCTGTGCTATTGGGGTGCATCAAGGGCGTACTATTCGAACACGCTCTGAAGATAACATCGTAGAAGAGGCAAAAGAGTTTAACAAGTACAAAGATTACAAAGGCATTATTAGTGATGTTGGTGGACCAACGGCAAATATGTATGGTTATGAGTGTGACAAGAAGCTTAAAAAAGGTACCTGTGACCATATGCGCTGTGTTGATGCAGAGAGACTCTGTAAGGTGATGCATGTTGATCACTCTCGCAATATTAATCTACTGCGACGTGTACGTGAGGTAGAGGGTGTTAGAAAGGCATTTGTTGCCAGTGGTGTTCGTTATGATCTTATAAACTCCGATAAGGGGCATGGATATGAGTACCTAAAAGAGATGGTAAAGCACCATATTTCAGGACAGATGAAAGTAGCACCTGAACATACACAGCAGCATATTTTAGAACTTATGGGAAAACCGGGAAAAGAGGAGCTCGTGAAATTTAAAAAGCTCTATGACCGTTTTAATAAAGAGGAGGGGAAAAACCAGTTTTTAACATACTATCTTATTGCAGCACATCCAGGTTGTAAAGAGAGCGATATGAAAGAGCTAAAACGTTTTACTACAGAAGAGTTAAAAATGAATCCAGAACAGGCTCAGGTCTTTATTCCTACACCGGGTACATACTCTGCTGTAATGTACTACACTGAGATGGACCCAAAAACACGTAAGAAAATCTTTGTAGAGAAAGATACAAAACGAAAAGAGAAACAGAAGCAGATAGTTGTCAAAAAAGATTGCTTTAAGTCAGGGTTTGCCTCTTAATCTTTGAGTATAGAAGTAGCCGTTACGAAGATATAGTCTTTTCCTGTAATGGTTACTCGAAACTTCTTCTGTTGTAGATACTTCTTCGCAAAATTAACATCCTTATAGAGATTTGACATCTCACTGAAACTGTAGTTTTTCATCTTTGCACCATATATCATCTCTCCATCAATCCAGCGACAGTTTGGCCAAGCGAGTATCATCGCTCCATCACGTTTGAGTTGGTTTTGTACTATGGACATGAGCAGTTTGTTATACTCAAGGTTTGAGCTCTGGAGTGTTCCTATGGATATAACAAGGTCAAACTCACCTAGATTCATATCATTTAAGTTGTTTATATCGGCTTGTAGGAGTGTTACATTTGTTTTATCTTTAAACTTCTCTTTTGCAGATGCTATAGCTGAGGCGCAGTAGTCTATACCTATGAGCTCTAAGGTTTCAAAATTCTCTGCCACCTCTTCTAAAAGTTCAAACTCATCACCACTGTTTATACCAAGATTTAAAATACGTTTGCGTGAGGAGAGCTTTACATTTTCTAGAGCCTCTTTATAGTAGTGCAAAAAACCAATCTCTTCATTTTTATGAATTTGAGAAAATATAGAGTCTGCTCCATACTTCTCTTCTCTATCTGCACTATTGGCATGAAAGCTGTCATCACTGAGTTTTTCATAGCGTATAGAGATAAAATTGTCATCTATAGGTTTTGGTGTAAGCATTTTGCACCTTAAAATATGTGCTAAATCCATCCATGTCTTATAACCTCTGTAGATGTACTTCTTACCATCAATATTGATTGTATTACCGTTATATGTTGAAGTAGCGATGTCTGGATTAAGGACCTCAAACTCGATAATCTCTTTTGGGTCTATATTTTTAAGTTGAGCTTTGAGTCTTGTTTCGATGATACTAAGAGCTGTTTGTGAAAATTTTTGCATAGAGAATTATATTATAAATAGGGCATAACTACAACAAGATGCAAAAAATGTTCCAACTTCTCTTTTTTCTTAGATATCTTTTAGTTTAATTACTCTACAATAACTAAAAATTATTTGGAAAATCAAACAATGAGAATAGACAAATTTTTAAATGCTGTAAATATTACAAAACGTCGCTCCGTTGCGCAAGATATGATTGCAAACGGTGTTGTTGAGATAAATGGTGTTGTAGCAAAAGCGAGTAAAAGTGTCGAAGTTGGCTCAATTATAACTATCAACTATCTCAAAGAGCCTAAAAAGTATGAGGTTCTTCAAATTCCCACAACAAAATCGACACCAAAATCACTACAACATGAGTATATTAAGGAGCTTTCATAATGAATTACGCAGAGGCTAAAGCAGAATTTACTAAACTATTTGAGCATCAGATGAGTGATGAGGAGATGCGTGAGTTTTTACTCTCTTTAAAACTCGATGCAACAACTCCGGTAGAGGTTATTGCAGCTGCAGCGGATGTGATGCGCTCATTTGCAATTGCACTGCCTATAGGTGATGAACTTCGTGAGCGTGCCATTGACATCGTAGGAACGGGAGGCGACAAGATAGGCTCTTTTAATATCTCATCAACGACCTCTATCTTAACAGCTGCATCTGGAGCAACTGTGGCCAAGCATGGAAACCGCTCTATTACTTCCAAGAGTGGTAGTGCTGATGTATTGGAGGCTTTAGGAGTTAATCTTGGACTCTCAGTAGAGCAAAATGCACGCCTTTTAGAAGAGGCTGGATGGTGTTTTATGTTTGCACAGAATCACCACCCTGCAATGAAGTTTATTATGCCTGTACGAAAGTCTATTGATACTAAGACGGTCTTTAATGTTTTAGGACCACTGACAAATCCTGCAAACATAAAGAAGTATATGCTTGGTGTCTTTGATAAGGCATTTGTACCGAAGATGGCAGAGGCTCTTAAAATCAACGGTGCAAAATCTGCACTTGTTGTAAGTTCACAAGAGGGAATGGATGAGATAGGCATTAGTGGCATTACCTATGCAACAAGCCTAAAGGATGGAGAGCTTAGAGAGTTTGAGATAAATCCTGAAGAGTATGGACTCAAACTCGCCCCTCTTGAAGCTATAGCAGGTGGTGATGCAGGTGAGAATGCAAAGATAATGTTTAATATCTTTGACAATGCTGCCACTGATGCACAGCGTGACATCGTTCTTTTAAATACAGCAGCATCACTGATGGTAGATGGGCTTGCTCGTGATATTCAAGATGGTTTAGAGATGGGTAGAGAGGCACTTGCTAATGCAAGAGCAAAGAAAAAGCTTAAACAGATTGTCGAGATATCAAACAAGTTATGAAAAAAGAGTATAAGCTATCACTAGATGAACTTCCTCAGCTTACACGGGATGTTTTAGAGGAGTTTTCAAACGGCGTAGTTATCTTGCGTGGAGATTTGGCAGCAGGCAAGACGACACTGGTGAAAACCTTTGCAAAAGCACTTGGGTGTGATGAAGAGGTGACTTCACCGACATTTTCATTGCAGCAGTGTTATGGTGAGAATATTTTTCATTATGATATTTACAACCATGGACTAGAGCACTTTATCTCTTTGGGAATGTTAGAAGAGCTCGATAAAGAGGGACTTCACTTTATAGAGTGGGGTGATGATGCACTCATTGAACTCTTAGAGTCGGTAGGAATAGATGTGATGGTCATAGATATAAAAAAGATTTCAGATAAAGCAAGAGAGTACAGCGTATGCATACATTAAAAGCGGTAGATTTAAAGAAGAAGATTAAAGACCTTGAGATTGTAAAAGGGATGAGTCTTGAAGTTAACAGTGGTGAAGTTGTAGGACTTCTTGGACCAAACGGGGCAGGAAAAACGACTACATTTTATATGATTTGTGGACTTGTTGAGGCGAGTGACGGAAAGGTCTTTTTTGATGGTGAAGATCTCATCGGTATGCCACTGCATCAGCGTGCTCGAAAAGGTATAGGGTATCTACCTCAAGAGGCTTCGATTTTTAAAGATTTAACAGTTGAAGATAACTTAATGGTAGCAGCGCAAGTTGGCATAAAAGATAAAAGTGCACAAGAGAAACGAATTTTAGAGCTTCTTGATATGTTTAATATTGAGCCGATTCGCTATCGTAAAGGGGTGAGTCTCTCTGGTGGTGAGCGTCGTCGTGTAGAGATTGCTCGTGCACTTGTAAATCATCCAAAATTTTTACTGCTAGATGAGCCTTTTGCAGGGGTTGACCCTATAGCTGTGATGGATATTCAAAAAGTTATAAATCAGTTAGTATCGTATGATATTGGTGTATTAATAACAGACCATAATGTCCGTGAGACACTTGATGTTTGTGACAGGGCTTATGTTATCAAATCAGGTGAGCTGCTTGCTAGTGGAACAAGTGATGAGATAGGGCAAAACGAAGATGTTCGTAAGCACTATCTTGGTGAAAACTTTAAGCTGTAAGAGGAGTTTTGAAGTAGATGGGAGCATTAAGGCAGACACGCAGTGTAGAGACCAAACACAAACTCTCAAATACTCTTCGTAACTGGCTGCCGATTTTACACTCATCTCTCTCTGATTTGGGTGAGGCGATGGCTCCCTTTGTTGAAGCAAATCCTGTAGTAGAGGTAAAGAGTGGTTATGAGGAAGATTTTGAGAGTAAAATCCCTCGTAAAGTTATCTCCCGTGGTGTCTCTAACTCCAGAACAGAGCAGATAGAGGCCTTGACTATACAGTCTCGCTCTTTGTTTGAAGTACTTGATGAGCAGTTAGGCGCTCCACTTTTTCCTACACCAATCTCGCAAGAGATAGCCCAGTTTGTAGTAGAGAACTTAGATGAAAATGGTTACTATGAGGGTGATACGCAGAAATTTTGTCAAGAGCATGGTATAGATAGTGATGCTTTTGAGAAAGTTCGCTCCCGTTTTGCCTATGTTGAGCCTGTAGGCATTGGTGCAGCAAACTTGGCAGAGTCTTTTTTGTTCCAGCTTGATAACTCGGAGATAAGCAGTGAAGCCTACCCTTTAGCAGTTGAAATTATCAACAATATGCAAGATATACACAGCTACTCCAAAGAGCCATATTTTAGTGATGTAATGCATATACTCTCAAAATTTAAAAATCCTCCAAATATAGATTATCAAGAGGAGTCAGCACAGATAGTTCCTGACTTGATGATATTTTTTAATGATGAGAATGAGATAGAGGTAAAACTTAATGATGCATACTACCCAACTATAAACATCGATATGAACTATGGTGTAGAGCATGATTTTATCAAAGAGAAGATAAAAGAGGCAAAATCACTCGTCGATGCTCTTGATATGCGAAAGGCTACACTCTATAAAGTAGGGCTTATGATAGTGGAGTATCAGTATGAGTTCTTTACCGGCGGCCAGATTATGCCACTTACTCTTAAAACCCTAGCCGATGAGTTTGGGCACAACCCCTCAACCATTTCACGTGCCATAGCGAACAAGTATATCGCTTGTGACAGAGGTGTTTTGGCTATGAAAGAGTTTTTTACTACTGCCATTGATGAAGATGTCAGTAATGCGGCCATTAAAGAGTACCTTATCTCACTTGTAAAAGAGGAGAGCAGGCAGAAGCCTCTGAGTGATATGAAACTGCTTGAGAAGATAGAAGAGAAGTTTAAGGTAAAAATGGTTCGCCGTACCATTGCAAAATATAGAAAACAGCTCAATATTGCAGGCTCGTCTGAGCGTAAAAAACTCTATAAACTCGGTATTTGATAGATATATTTATAAGGAGAAAATAATGGCAAAAATAGTTTTGGATGTTGACGATGATAGTTTGGGTACAGTGATTTCTATACTTAATAATCTCAAAGATGGTCTTATCTCTAGTATGGATATAAATACAACAATAGAGAATAAAGCAGAGAAAAAAGTACAAAAGTATACGCGCTACCAACCAAAAACGCAAAAAGTCATCTATGAAGATGAGCAAGACGAGCTTAAGAGTATGGGTAAATATCTTGATCCTAGTGAGTTTAAAAAACGATTGAGACGAAGATGAGTCTTGTAAAGATAGATGAGAGAGCTCTCTTTGAAGAACTTTTAGGTGAGCGAATAAAAGAGTATGATCTTCCAGCCCCTAGTTATAGTGTTATGGAGAGTGAAATAGTGGAGTTTGATAAAGAACAAAATCTACTGACTATAAAGATGCCCATTAGAAAAACATGGTTAAATCCTTATGATACGATGCAAGGCGGTATGATAATAGGAGCGATGGATAATGCTGTAGGACCTCTGAGTATGCTTATAGCACCACTCAATATGACACGCTCCATAGATTCAAAGCTTAAAAAAGCAATTACAATGGATTTGGAGTTTATCTATATAACGGCTAGACTTTTAGAGTGGAAGAAGCGACGCCTTACTTTTGATGTTGTTGTAAAAGACAGAGATGGTGAGGTTTATGCATCTGCAACGATGATAAACTGGATAATTGAGGAGAAGTGATGAATAAAAACCCGGCAATTGCACTTATGCAGATAGAGACAGCACTCAATCACCTGCAAAATACAATGGTAGATGAAGATGGCAAGCTTACATGGGATGATACTTTTTTTAAACTCTATGATGAGTTGATGCAAAAACTTCAAGAGACTCGTGAGATAGCAGAGAGTTTACGAAAGAGTTCAAAAGTTTAAATTTTTTTTCGATATAATCATCCTAATTAAACATTTTTACCCACAAAGGACATATGATGGAGTGCGAATTCCCTACTGTTAATTCAAATATGGATGAGATAAAAGAGATTTTTGAGAGTGTAAAGAGTATCGCCGTAATAGGGCTCTCTCCTGATGAAACAAAGGCAAGTCACCGAGTGGCTAAGTACCTACAAGAAGCAGGTTATAAGATAGTGCCGGTTTATCCAAAAGAGGATACTATTCTTGGTGAGAAGGTCTATAGAAGCCTCAAAGAGATTCCTTTTGCAGTAGATATGGTAGATATCTTTAGAAAGCCTGCAGTTTTCGATGCTGTGGCTGATGCCTGCATTGAGCGTGGTGATGTAAAAGTATTTTGGGGTCAAGTTGGTCTTGTAAACAATGCAGCAGCTGAGAAAGCAAAAGCAGCTGGTATGAAAGTAGTACAAAACCAGTGTGCTATGGTTGATCATAGAAATCTCTTTAGCTAGGTTGCATTTTTGTTAAATTTAGAAAAGATCAATGAAGCGAAAAAACGTATTGAGGGTGTAGTTGCTCAAACACCACTTGCTTATGCACCATATTTGAGTGAGATTACTCAAAGCAGTGTCTATCTTAAAAAAGAGAATCTTCAAATTACCGGAGCATTTAAGATACGTGGCGCTTATAATAAAATAGCATCACTAAGTGATGCAGAGCGTGCCTGTGGTGTAGTAGCTGCGAGTGCAGGAAACCATGCTCAGGGTGTTGCACTCTCGGCAAGTCTATTTGATATAAAAGCAGTTATTGTTATGCCTGAATCTACTCCACTTACAAAAATAAATGGGGTAAAGCACTATGGTGCTGAGGTTATTTTAGCCGGTAGTAATTATGATGAAGCTTATGCCTATGCTTTAGAGTATGGAGCAAAAAACTCTCTTACATTTGTACACCCTTTTGAAGATGAAGAGGTGATTGCAGGGCAGGGAACAGTTGGTCTTGAAATACTTCAAAAATGCCAAGATTTAGATGCTGTCATTGTGCCTATTGGTGGTGGTGGACTCATTGCTGGTGTTGCAACTGCTATAAAAGAGAGCAATCCAAATATAGAAGTTATAGGTGTGAGTGCTAGTGGTGCACCTGCTTTTAAAGAGTCTTATGAACTTAAAAAGCCAGTGGACTCTACAAGTGTTAGAACCATTGCTGATGGTATTGCCGTACGTGACACCTCTCCTGTAACACTTGAGTATGCTATTGAGAATGTAGATAAGATAGTAAGTGTGGATGATGAGGAGATAGCGAGTGCTATTTTGTATCTTTTAGAGAAGCAAAAACTTGTTGTTGAGGGTGCTGGAGCTGTTGGTGTTGCTGCACTTCTTCACCATAAGTTAGAAGATTTAAAAGGTAAAAAGATTGCCGTAGTTCTTAGTGGTGGAAACATGGATGTGACACTGCTTTCTGTCATTATTGAAAAGGGTCTTTTAAAATCACACCGTAAGATGAAAGTGACGGTTACACTGGTTGATAAACCAGGTTCATTGATGCGTTTTACTGAGATACTCCAAGAGCTTAATGCAAATATCGTTCATATCGCTTATGACAGAACTTCAATCTCTCTTGATTATGGTGATGCAAATGTAACTGTTCATATGGAGACAAAGGGTAAAGAGCACCAAGAAGAGATTAAAGAAGCACTCAAAAAAGAGGGTTACTTGAGGGATATATAGATGAAGATTGTTAAAGGAAAAGGTTTAGCAAAACCTATTATTCTTTTAAAAATTTTAGAGGATAAAAGAGCTTTGGTTGTTGACTCCCAAGCAACAATCAGGTTTCTCAAAGTAGATAGTTTTGATCTTTTGGGTGGCTTTAAGTTAGGTATAAAATATAGACATTACAAAACTTCTGTGATAAGCTTTTGCGATGATGCCTCCTATTTTGCCACAGTAACTTCGACTGCAAGAGAGGCCAAACTCTTTAATACAAAAACTAAAAAATTAATCTCTAAAATGGGTCGAAACCATGGAGAAGTGACTGTAGTAGCCATAGATCCACTAAAGAGATATATGTTCTCATGTGGTGATGATGGAAAGAGCTTTGTTGTAGATATTGAGAGTGGAAAGTTTATATTTACTCTTCCTCACCACTCAGATACAATTAACGATATAGCCTTTTCAAAAGATGGCAATTGGGTTGCTACAGCAAGTTATGATAGAAAAATTTCTCTCTTTTCACTCTCTACCCTCACTCCTAAAAACGTATTAAAATCACACTCAGACCCGGTAATGCACCTCTCTTTCTTTCATGAGAATAAGCTTCTAAGTATAGATAAAAATGCATCTGCAATAATCTGGAATATCTATGATGGTAAAGTGTTTGGTCGTCTTGAGGGGATCCATGACAGTGTAGAGTCTCTTTTTATCGATAAAGAGGAGCGCTTTTTATTTCTTGGTACTACACTTGGGTATATCATAGTGTATGATTTAGAGACTCTCGAACTTATCTCTTCACAATATATTAAGTTAAACTCTGAAATTTTGAGTATAGCTTTTGACGAAGATAACTCACTTTTGCTTTTAGGGACACAAAAGGGCGAACTACTCTCTTATGATATCTTTGAGGGCTTGGATTATTTTAAAGCTCTTTTAAAGAAGCGGGCTTTTAAGGATATAGAGGCTCTTTTAAAGAAAAATCCTCTCTTAAAGTATACTCAGCCCTATAGTGATTTAGAGAGTTTTTGGAGTGTAACACTGCAAAAAGCGAAGCTCATTCTTCAAAACGGTGATAGAGACAAGGCAATGCTACTCTTTGGCGAATTCCGATATATGAGTAATAAAAATGGGATAATTCAAAAATTACTCAAAGAGTATGAGGAGTTTCCAAAGTTTACAGCTTTAGCTAAGAGTGGAAAACTTGCTTTAGCATATGCTTTGGCAAATAAGTATCCATCCTATCAAGAGTCATCGATTTATAAGGCTTTAGAGAAGCGATGGAAGAGGAGTTTTTCTGAAGCACAAAGAGCTCTTCTTGACCCTAGGGGTGCCCAACAGGCAAAAGATATGTTGGCTCCCTATCGAGGAATTAGTGAAAAGACACGTTTCATTCAAGATCTTTTTGCAAAATCTGATGTATATAGACAGTTTCGAGAGGCTCTCTCAAAAAAGGAGTTTCATGTCTGTTTTGAACTCGTTCGACAAAATAGTTTTTTAAAAGAACTCCCTGAGTATGAGAGCTTAGTAAAATATGGTGATTCACTCTATGAGAAGGCAAAAAAGAGTATGGATTTAGGTGAAATCCATCAGGCTATAAAGCTTTTGAGAGTTTTAGAAGATTTTGAGATGTATAAAAATGAGGCTAGAAAATTTACTCTGGATTTAGAATCAAAAGCAAAGTTTTTTGCAGCAATTAAAGATGAAGATATAGCAACAGCATTTGATATGATGGAAAATGTACAGAGTCTACTTATGACTCCTGAGGGTAGGGAGTTGGAGAGTATGTGGAGTCATGATCTACACTTAGCAAATGCAGCAGCTGCACAGGCAAAGATTGGTGAACTTAAAAAGATACTCGATAAATATATGAAAATCCACTCAAAATATATAGCATTAGCAACCATCTTCTCTTTTGCCTATATGGTAGAGTTGGAGAGCTCTCTTCAAAAAGGGGTGCAGAAGTCTATTTTGGAAAAAGGTATTAAAAATTATATTTTAAACTTTGGAGTTACTGAGCAGATAGAAGTTTTTTACAACCTTTTTAAAGAGAGTTATCCAGATACAAAGTTAAATTTGGAACTTTTAACTAAGGGTTCATTCTCTATGTGGAGACCCTCTATGATAGTAAATTCAATCTTAGATTAGTTTTCAAGATTGAATTTATCTTCGCTTTTAACCTCAAATATATAAACATTTGAGTATAATCAAAAAATTTTTAACAATATAAACAATTAGAGGAGACTTTTCATGCAAATTAGTGGCGCACAGATGGTCATTGAAGCACTTATTGCTGAGGGCGTAGATACAGTATTTGGCTACCCTGGTGGGGCAATAATGAATGTCTATGATGAGATATACAAACAAGATAAATTCCAACACATTTTAAATCGTCATGAGCAAGCTTCAGTCCATGCTGCAGAGGGTTATGCCAAGGCTACAGGAAAAGTTGGTGTGGCTATGATTACATCGGGACCTGGTTTTACAAATGCCGTAACAGGGTTGGCTGATGCATATATGGACTCTATTCCTCTAGTTGTCATCTCTGGACAGGTTCCAATGAGCCTTATCGGTACAGATGCATTTCAAGAGATTGATGCAGTCGGTATTTCACGTTCATGTACAAAACATAACTATCTTGTAACGGATGCAAAAGATCTGCCACGTATCTTAAAAGAGGCGTTTTATATTGCATCTTCAGGTCGTCCTGGTCCGGTTCATGTTGACATTCCAAAAGATGTTACAGCGCAGATTGCTGAGTTCAATTATGATATCGAGCTCAACCTTGAGACATACAAACCGCATGTAAAAGGGAATCCCCGTCAGATTAAAAAGGCGATGGAAGCAATTGCAAAAGCGAAGCGTCCACTCTTCTATCTTGGTGGAGGTATCATTAATGCTGATGCTGCGTATGAGGTGAGAGATTTAGTTCACAAAACTGGTATTCCTGCGGTTGAGACATTTATGGCTCGTGGGACACTCTCATATGATGATGAGTTACTTGTTGGTATGCTTGGTATGCACGGAAGTTACGCTGCAAATATGGCGATGAGTGAGACAGATCTTGTTATTGCTCTTGGTGCTAGATTTGATGACCGTGTAACGGGTAAACTCTCAGAGTTTGCTAAAAATGCAGGTGTTATTCATGTTGATATTGATCCGGCATCTATCTCAAAACTTGTAAATGCAGACTACCCAATCGTTGGTGATGTAAAAAATGTTGTAAAAGATATGCTTGAGCAGGTCTCAATAGTAAAGAGTGATAATTATGAGTCTTGGAGAGAGACAATCTCTAACTTTGCAGAACTGCACCCACTAACATACCATGAAGATACTGAGAGAATCAAACCTCAATGGGTCATTGAGAGAGTTGGCCAGCTTTTAGGAGATGATGCAAACATCTCTACAGATGTTGGACAACACCAGATGTGGACAGCACAGTTCTATCCATTCTCTCGTCCTCGTCAGTTTATCAGTTCTGGTGGTCTTGGAACTATGGGCTTTGGTTTTCCTGCAGCTCTTGGAGTAAAGGCTGGTGCACCGGATAAGGTGAGTATCAACTTTACGGGTGATGGTTCTATTCTTATGAATGTTCAAGAGCTTATGACTGCAGTTGAGAAGAAGATTCCTGTTATTAATATTATTTTAAATAATAACTTCTTGGGAATGGTTCGTCAGTGGCAGACTCTCTTTTATGATAAACGTCACTCTGAGACAGACTTAAGTGTTCAGCCTGACTTTGTAAAGCTCTCAGAAGCTTTTGGCGGAATAGGGTATAGAGTAAGTACAAAAGAGGAGTTTGATGCAGCTCTTAAAGATGCAGTAGAGAAGAATGTTGTTGCTTTTATAGAGGTTATCGTTGAGAGATTTGAGAATGTTATGCCAATGGTACCAGCAGGTGGAAGTCTGTTTAATATGATGCTATTAGAGAAAAAGGAGAGTAAATAATGAACAACGAAAACGCAAGAAGAGTTATCTCGGTTATCGTAGTAAATGAAGCGAGTGTTTTATCTCGTGTTACAGACCTTTTCTCTGGACGTGGATACAACATTACATCACTTACAGTTGCACCTATTCCAGATACGAAATACTCTCGTTTAACGATTGTTACATCTGGAAGTGTACGTGTAATGGAACAGATTACCAAACAGCTTCACAAACTCATTCCTGTTCTTCGTGTATATGAGCATGCGGATATGGTAGAGAAGGAGATGGCTATGGTGAAATTTCCTATCACAGAGAATCTAAGTGATATCAATGCTCTATGTGAAGCCTATAACGGTAAGATAGTTAATGTTGGTGAAAACGTTATTATCGCGATGGTTGCAGATGAACCAAAAAGAGTAGATAACTACCTTAATGCTATCAAGCGTTACAATCCAAAAGAGATTGTAAGAAGTGGTGCTGTTGCACTAGAGAGATAGTCATGAAACTTAGTGAAATTGCAAAGGTAATTGGCGCTGAGTTTAGTGGAGACGATAGAGAAATCGTCTCTTTAAATACCCTCAAAGATGCTAGATCAAATGAGCTCTCATTTGTAGCAAATCCAAAATATGTAAAAGATATTCCAAACTCTAAAGCTGGAGCTATTTTAGTAACTGAAGCTACAAAAGAGTATGTTCCCAAAGAGTCTGTTGCGCTTGTTGTAGAAGATACATACTGGCAGATGGCAACGCTCTCCAAGTATTTTGCTCCTTCAATTGAAGATAAAGATGCACCTGCAGCTATTATAGGTGAGGGGAGTGAAATCTCTCTAAAGGCTGAAGTTGCCAATGGTGCTGTTTTAGGAAAAAATGTAACAGTTATGGCTGGTGTCTATATTGGTTCTGGCTGTGAAATAGGGGAGAATACAATTTTATATCCTAATGTTGTAGTTTATAGAGATTGTAAAATAGGTAAAGATTGTATTATACACGCTGGAACAGTTGTTGGAAGTGATGGTTTTGGATTTGCCTCTAATAGACTCGGAGAGCATAAAAAAATATATCATATTGGAAATGTAGTTATTGAAGATGATGTAGAGATTGGTGCAAATACTACTATCGATCGAGCTGTCTTTGGCACGACACTCATTGAGAAGGGTGCAAGGCTTGATAATTTAATTCAAGTTGCACATAACTGTGTCTTTGGAAAAGGGAGTGTTGCAGCTGCACAATCAGGCTTTGCAGGTTCAACAATAATAGGCCAAAATAATGTCTTTGGTGCACAATCAGGTGCAGCAGGGCATCTTGAGATAGCACCTTTTAATACTTTTGCAGCACGAACAGGTGTGACAAAAAGTGTTAAAGAGAGCGGTAAAACGTTTGCAGGTTTTCCATTTATGGATCACAAAGCATGGCTTAAAATTCAGGGAAAACTCGCTAGACTTATTAAATAATATAATTTCAAGGAGTCTGTGATGTCAAAAACTATTGCTTTGAGTGGAACAAAAAGTGGCGTGATCTCTGTTACAAAACTTGAAAATCCCTATGGTGAAAATAGCGGTATTGTCGCAAGTATTGGAATCTCTTTAAGTGGAGATGCAAATAATCCGGAGTGGAAAGTACATATTCCGATGGAAAACCTCGATGAAGTTATAAAAGCATTAGAGGAACTAAAGTAGAGAAGTAATGCAGTTAAAGAATAATCATGATATTTTACTAGTAGATGATAGAAGGGAAAATATAGAGCTTCTGAGTAGTTTTTTAGCTGATAAGGGCTATAAGATTCGAAGTGCTTTAGATGGAACAACTGCCTTAGCTAGTATTAGAGCGAAAAGTCCAGACCTGATTTTACTCGATATTGAGATGCCAGATTTAAATGGTTATGATGTCTGTGAAAGACTCAAAAAAAACCCTCAAACTGCTACAATTCCCATTATATTTATTAGTGCACATGATGATATAGAGGCGAAGATAAAAGCATTTCAAATTGGTGGAGTTGATTACATTACAAAACCATTTGCGAATGAAGAGGTTGTTGCACGGGTTAAGATGCATCTTGAGTTGACAGACTATCAGCATAAACTCGAAGATAAAATTGCAGAGGGTTTAGTAGAGATTAAAAAGCTCAATGAAGATTTAGAACTTACACAAAAAGAGATGATTGTGACACTTGGTACTATAATGGAGACTAGGGATGATGATACAGGTCATCATGTTTTACGTGTAGCACAATACTCACAACTTCTTGCAAAACTCTATGGTTTAGAGGATGAGATGGTTGACTTGATCTATAAAGCTGCACCATTTCATGATGCAGGTAAGGTCGCAATTCCCGATAATATCTTAAATAAACCCGGTAAATTTGAGCCGCAGGAGTGGGAAATTATGAAGACACATGCCTATAAAGGGTATGAGATTTTTAAAGGTTCAACACGTCCTGTTCTAAAAATGGCTGCAACTATTGCTAAAGAGCATCATGAACACTGGGATGGTAAAGGGTATCCTAAGGGTCTAGCAGGAGAGAATATTCATATTGCTGGTCGTATTGTTATCTTAGCGGATGTTTTTGATGCTCTTACAAACAAAAGGGTATATAAAGATGCCTGGAGTATTGAAGAGTCTGTCTCTTTTATTAAAGAGCAGCGTGGTAAGATGTTTGAACCAAAAATCGTAGATATTTTTATAGAGCACCTAGATAAGTTTAAAACTATCTATGAGACTCTAAAAGATTAGTCTATTTTATAGTTTAGAAAGAGTGAAAAGCTAGGTGCTACATCTATGTAGTGACTTGTTTGGTTAAAGTAATTTCTTTTGTTTAAATCTTCATCCAAATAACCTAATAGGTTATATCCGTGCAGAGATAGTTTGGTACTTTTATTGAGTTTATACTCTATAGATGTGTTGAAGTATGCACTCTCCTCAAATGCTCTTTTGCCATCTGTATAGACAGGAAGCCTATAGTAGGAGGCACCACTATCTGCAAATGTATCTCTGTTATAGTCAGCCATATCTACAGAACCTGGAATTCCCCAAAAAATTTGTAGAGAGTTTATAAGTTTTAAATTTTTGCTATATTGATAGTTAAATCTTAGTTTTGTTATATGATTATTCCAGTTTGCCAAATCATTTCCATAGCCATATTCAGAAGCTGAAACATTCTGTCTTGTAGTTGATGGATCATTGAGTCTAAAGTTTAACTGCTTTGTATAGTTATGTGAGAAGTAGAATCTGTAGTTATTGTATTTGTATTGAAAGATAGCTTCAAGGGTATAAAAATCGACATCTCCAATATACTCTGTCACCCCAGGTACAACGGCATTGTTATAGGCTACAACTGACTGCTCGTTATAGCTTGCTTTTAGATTGACTTTTGTTTGATGCAGATCATAAGTATAGAGTAGCTCAAAATGGTCAATCTCTTCAGTATCAGAGAGTGTACCATTTGTTTTGTAGTTATTATATGCATCTGCATCATCTGGAATTCTAACCGAATGACTATAGTTAAACTTTACTGAGCTTGCGTGGTCCATATTGTAAGACCATGCCAATCTTGGTGAAAACATCATCGTGGAGTAGGTGTGTTTATCTATACGTAAATCGAGAAAGACAGTAGAGTTCTCTGTTGGTTTTGTCTGCATCTCACCAAAAAGAGATGCCATACTGCTATCCCATTTTGTACCGACATCAAGTGCTGTAATAATATTTGAGGAGCTGTCACCGAATTTGTTATAGGTGTACTCTGCACCAAAGGCACACTTTGTACGACTATTTGGTATATAGGTTGAGAGTATGCGAAGATCGTAATTCTCCTCGACCCACTCTCTATTTCCTCTAGTATTTGTCGGATCTATATTGTTTGTATTGGCAATTTTTGAGTGAACATAACTTAAGCTATAGTCAATATCAAAATTTGATGCAATATTTTGTCTATATGAGAGTAGAGAGCTCCACTGCTCATTAGAGGCACCTGTATCTACAAAGTATTGGGGTACATTATATGTATAGAGGTTTTGACTCGTTGGAATTGCCATAGAGCTCTTTGTATAGCGACTCCAAAATGTAAAATCTTCATAGTTAAGTTGGAGATGGAACTTTTTTCGTATCTCATCATGGTAGGAGCCATTTATATTTGTTGTATAAAAAGGAATCTCCTCGTTTGCAACAATACCGGTATCGGGGTAGTCAAAAGCTACCTTGTTTTTAGCCTCGTCATACCCTTCTCCTTGGTAGTTGTCTATACCTGCATAGGCAAAGATTCCAAGACCGTTATCAAGTTTTGTTCCATATTTTAAATCTAATGATGAGAACTCCTCAACATAGCCCCCTTTTACATTGCTCTCAAAGCCTTTGAAGGTGTGTGAATCGTATGTCTCGATATTTATAATTCCTGCAATTGCCCCCGGGCCATATATAGTAGAACCCGGGCCACTGATTACAGTAATCTTTTTAATATCACCAAGCATCGATAGCCATCGCTCAGTAATGGCACCTCCATCACTCGCTTTTACATTCATATTTCGGCCATTGAGTGTTAGAAGGATTTTATTATTTCTATCACTGATAATGCCTCCAATACCAAGCTGGTTGCCCTGAACTTTATACATATAGGCTACATCAGATACATAAATCTCTAGTAGTTCATCCAGGTTTCTTGCACCTGACTCTTGAATATCTTTTTGTGTTATAACTGTGACAGAAAGTGGTATATTCTTTCTCTCTGTCTCAGTAAGTGTTGCTGTGGTATCTAATGCTTCTATTTGTGCCAAGCACTCTAAATCCATATCTAAAAGATTATTTTGAGCATAGAGATTTAGGGCAATAATAAGAGGTGATACCAAAAATATTTTTTTCATTAAACTACTCAATACTTTAAATTAACATTATAAAATTATATCCATATTATGATAAATTTAAAAATAAAGTGATATTATATTAGGTGATTAAATCGTAGATAGTAACAGAGGGGTAGTATGAAGTTTTTTTATGGGGTATTTTTACTTTTTGTAAATGTACTTATTCTTAATGCAGGGACTAATGCAACTGTAAAAAGTAGAAATGAGGTACTCTCAGCATATATATATCTCATTAGTAAAAACACTACTTGGCCAAATGAAAAAGCTATTGACAAGTTTCGCATTTTAATCATTGAAGATGATAAAAAACTCTACAAAACCTTTTCAAGAATTATTCATGGGATGCAACTAAAAAATAAAAACATAGAACTACTTCATAGCAGTGGTATGATTAATAAAAACAGCTTAAAAAGAGTACAGGTAATTTTTATCTCCAAGCAGTATAGTAATAAAATAGAGAGTATCTATAAAATAATAGAAGGTTACCCTATACTTCTTATTAGTGATGGTACACAAGATATGAACTATGCAATGATTAATCTCTATGAAGATGTGAAGTATAGAATTAATATTGAGATAAATATAGAGAATATTCAAAAACATAATTTAAAAGTTAATGATAAAATTATCTTGACAGGTGGCTCTAGAGTCTCAGTAAGCAGACTCTATAACTCCTCAATAGAGACCATAAAAGAGCAGGAAAAAAAGTTTAGAAAGTATCAGGAGTTAAACAAGAACCTCTCTGAGGAGTTGGAGGAGCATAAAAAGACTATTGTCAATCTTCAAGAGAATATTGATCAAAAAAAAGAGGAGTATGAAAAGACTCTAAGACTTATAAGATTAAAAGAGCATCAGATTGAGGAGAAATCTCAAAAGGTTATGCAAAAAGAGGAGAAGTTGATAAAACTTCAAAATGATTATAATGAGTTGGTAAGACAACTAGAGTTTCAAAAGAAAAAGCTTGATGCGAAGACAAAAGAGATGGAGTCTCAACAGCAAGATATTATAAAATATACAAAAATTTTAGAGGGAAAACTCTATAAAATTCAAAAACTTGATGAGAGAATAAAAGAGCAAGAGTCAATTATTTTAAGAGACAAAAAACTTGTTCAAGAGCAGAAAAACAAGATACAGCAACAAAGACTTACACTCTTTTTGAGTGCGATGATTACTCTTTTATTACTTCTTTTTGCTATCTATTTTTATAAAAATAAAAGGGCTTATGAGAGACTTAACAAAGAGTTGCAGATATCAAAAGATGAAGCAGAGTATGCAAATAAATCTAAATCAATTTTCTTGGCCAATATGTCTCACGAGCTAAGAACACCACTTAATGCAATTTTAGGTTTTTCTGAGCTCTTACTTCAAGATAGTAAACTCTCAAGTAAATATAAACAGACAATAGAGATTATAAACTCAAGTGGAACTTTTTTACTTATGCTTATTAACGATATTTTAGATTTAGCGAAGATAGAGGCTCGAAAAACTGTTATTGAAGAGGAGAGTATCAATATTGAGTATCTTATTTCAGATAGTGTAGCACTTTTAGATAACAGGGCAAAAAATAAATCTTTAAGTATCTCTTTAGAGTATGAGAGTGAGTTGCCTGAGTGTATTACTATTGATAGTAAAAAGGTCAGACAGATAATTCTCAACTTACTCTCAAATGCCATTAAGTACTCCAATGAGGGAGAGATTACTATTCGTGTTGCCTTTGATGAGAGCTATTTTAAATTAGTTGTTAGTGATAATGGTGTAGGGATATCACAAGAGGATTTAGAGTTGATATTTGAACCATTTAGACAGGTAGGAGATGCATCATCCGATACTGGAACAGGACTTGGACTCTCTATTACTAAACAGTTTATTGAAGCAATGGGAGGTACTATCTCTGTAGAGAGTAGAGTATCACAAGGAAGTACTTTTAGTGTAAAACTACCATATAAACTCTGTAGTAAAGATGATATACAAGAGAGAAGTTCTCAAAATATTACAAAAAAAGTGATAGGAGTATCTCCTAAGAGTCCAAAAATTCGTATGTTAATTGTTGAAGATAAAGAGAACAATATTTTACTTCTTAAGAAGATACTAGAAGTTTTAGAGTGTGAGATAGAGGTGGCATATAATGGAGAAGAGGCTATAGAGAAGTTTAAATCATTTAAACCTGATCTTATATGGATGGACAGACGAATGCCAAAGATGAACGGAGAGGTTGCTACCGAAGTGATTCGTTCGCTGCCTGGTGGAGAGAAGGTAGTTATTATTGCCTTAACAGCAAGTGCATCTAATAGCGATAGAAAAGAGTTAGAAGCAGCAGGAATTAATGATTTTGCGGTAAAACCCTATAAGATTCAAGAGATATTTACATTGATTCAAAAATATTTTAATATCACTTATATCTACAGTGATGACAAGCTTGTAAATGAGAGACCAAAAGAGGTTTCAATGGAGTCTCTTGAGAAGAGCTTGAGTAAACTTGATAATGAGTTGTTAGAGGAGCTTTACAATAGTGCAATATTATTAAATAAAGAGGATATGCAAGAGATTCTTGCTAAGATTGAACTTATCGATAAAGATCTCTATACTATGCTGTTATCACTTGTTGATAATATTAACTATATTGAGATTTTAAAGAGTGTTGAAAAAATAATGAAAAAGGATTTAGATGAGACTATATAGCATTGGAGGGGCAGTAGGATTAATAGCTTTACTCTCTGCTTGTGGAGGTGGAAGTGGAAGCTCTGATGGCTTACCTGATGATAGTTCATCATCTGAAAGTGTGCTCTATACGAAACTTGATGATACTATTTTTTTAAATACTCATAATGATGTAATGATTTATGTAGATAGAGATCTCAATAAGAGTTCAAAGTTAATATATGATTTTGATAAAGTAGAAGAGATTACAAAACATATTTATGAATATGTAGATGATAAGTATGATTTTATATTTTTAATTACAAATAATACTCTTCAACCTTCAACAGTTACATATTCTGGTGTTTTTATGAAAGTTAAGAACGATGTTGAAGGTATAGGTGTTGATCAATATAGTAATAGTGTAAATTATGGTTCAGCTGGTGCACTTAAAGGAGTGATGCATTTTGCTTATAGAAAAGCGATTATTGAGGGTCCTACACTTCATGAGATAAGTCACTACTGGGCAAATAAATTTAAGTTTGATTCAGATGAAGCACCGTATTATGATTTTGGTTTGGATGGACATTGGGGAAGAACAGGTTTTTTTGGTGGAAAAGGGCAGCTTGGTGGGTATGATGCTAACACCTTTAGAGATGAGAACAAAACTTATACAACAAGAAAAGGTGACAGGGAAATCTTTAGTGCAGATTATTTTGGCTGGAATGCTAATAGAGGAAATAAAATACCCTATAATGATGTAGAACTTTATCTTATGGGAATGATATCACTGAGTGAGGTTAAAGATTTACTTATACCAATGCCATACGCTTCAGCACTCTCTGTATCGGATGCAAATAGTAGTGGAGTTGATGTTGACTACTCTAGAAAGTATTTTATTGCTGAAAAAGTTGAGAGAAGGTCTTTAAAAGATATTTTAGATGAGCATAATATAGGTGAACGAAAACCTACTAGTGTAGTGTCTCAGAAAAAATTTAAAATTTTGACTGTGTTACTTGATACAACGATGCCAAAATATTATCAGATAAATAATGTCACTTTTTTAATAAATGACTTGGCTCTTAAAGGTGATGACGGAAAAGAGAGTAATTTTAACTTTTATGAAGCTACAAGAGGCAAAGGAAGTTTAGATGTTAAAGGTATAGATAAAACATTTAAAACTCCACAAGCAGATAAAATTGAGATTTCAACAGGTTATGCACCACAAACTATTGAATTTCATGGATTAGAGTATAAAACAGTACTCTCTCCTTACACTGGAAGAGTTTGGCTTGATAGAAATATTGGAGCAAAAGAGGTTTGTCAAAATATAGCAGATAGTGCTTGTTTTGGTGATTACTTTTCATTTGGTAGAGGGATGGATGGACATGAGAAAGTTGATTCAAATTATACGGATATAAAAGCAAGCTCAATATATAATACTGGCAATAAGTTTATTTATGTAGAAGGTACTTCAAGTTATGACTGGGTAGAGTCAGGAGTAGATGATAATTTGGCAAAAAGAGCAGAGTTCTTCTCTAAAACTGATGGAAGTGGAGTATGTCCAAGAGGCTTTAGGATTCCTACAAAAGATGAAATAACATATGACACTTATTATAATGAGCGCCTTGATAGTTTTGAAACACTACGTGATGCTGAGAAAAACTTTTTAAAACTTCCAGCTGCAGGATATAGAAATGCATTTTCAAAAGTTGCAAGGTTGACTTATGCAAAAGAGCAGGGATTTTTATGGACTTCTACTCTCTATACAACTACAGAAAATGAAGTAAAAGTAAAAAGATTTGCATTTAAAGATGATGGTGTGACTACTTATACAACAAGATATTTTGCAGATGGAATGAATATACGCTGTATTAAAGCGGAGTAGGTTTTAAAACCTACTTTAATAGACTATTTTGATTGAAGTTCTTGAACGAACTCATCAATACGCTTGATACCTTCACGAATAGTTGCAATGCCCGTTGCAAATGAGAATCTAAAATACCCCTCACTTCCAAAGCCAACACCCGGAACAACTGCAACACCTTTACTTTTAAGAAGTTCTTGACAAAAAGTTAAAGAGTCATTGCTCACCTCTTTGATATTTACAAAAAGATAAAATGCACCGTCAGGCTTAAGTACACTCAGACCATCAATTTTATTAAAGAGCTCTACTGCTTCATCACGACGTTTGATAAACTCTTTTTTCATCATCGCTATATCGTCATCTGCACTTCCGTCAAGTCCAGCTATTGCAGCATACTGCGTGATAGAGTTAATATTTGATGTACTTTGGGATTGAAGCTTTTTTGTAGCTTTTACAAGCTCTGTGTCATACGCTGCCATATACCCAAATCTCCAACCTGTCATCGCTACAGACTTACTAAGACCGTTAATAGTAATAGTACGTTTAAACATATCTTCACTAATAGATGCCGTTGCAGTAAACTCACCATCGTATGTCAGCTTTTCATACATCTCATCACTAGCAACTAAGATATTTGTCCCTTTTAAGACCTCTGCAAGTGCAGTGAGCTCCTCTTTTGAGTAAACTGCTCCTGTAGGATTTGAAGGAGTAGTAAGAATGAGCATTTTTGTTCTGTCTGTAATGGCATTTTTGAGTTGCTCTGGAGTTATTTTAAAGCTATTGCTGTCATCTGTCTCAATAATTACAGGTTTTCCTCCACAGTACTTTACAAGTTCAGGGTAGGTTACCCAGTAAGGTGCAGGAATTATAACTTCGGCTCCATCTTCAATGGTTGCTGAAAAGAGGTTAAAGAGTGTATGTTTTGCACCATTATTTACTATAATTTGGTTTGGAGCATACTCTAAGTTGTTGTCACGTTTGAGTTTTTTTGCAACAGCCTCTTTTAAAGATGGAATACCATCAACCGCAGTATATTTTGTAAAACCGCTGTTAATAGCAGCGATTGCAGCATCTTTAATAACCTGTGGTGTGTCAAAGTCCGGTTCACCTGCAGAGAAGCTTAAAATATCTTTCCCCTCCGCTTTTAACTCTTGAGCAAGTGTTGAGACTGCTATAGTGATTGATTCAGATAGTGTGTTAATGCGATTTGTTAGCATAAGTATTTTCCTCGAATGTTACTCTTAAGGAGATTACTGCTTCAGTACAGCACTCCTCTTAGGTAAAATATTAAGGCAATTATACTAAAAATATAGTAGATATTAGTTTAGATAATGAAAAACTTTTTAGTTTTTCATCGATTTTATGAAGGATTCGTAGATATGTTCAAGTTCTAGATCTTGTTCTAGTACCTCTTTGTTGTCTTTTACAAGAATATGCTCAAGAACAGCAACCCTTTTAAGAAGATATTCGAACATCTCCTTATTGATATCTGGAAGCATATTGTGCATAAATGGATCTTTACATCTTCCTTTTTCAATAACATGAGCCGGAATACCAATGGCAGTAGAACACTCAGGCACAGGTTTTACAACAACAGAGTTCGCACCGATTTTTGCATGTTGACCTATTTCAATGTTTCCAAGAACTTTTGCTCCAGCACCTATAACAGCTCCCTCTTTAATAGTTGGATGACGTTTTCCATGTGTGAGTGAGACACCACCAAGGGTTACACCCTGATAGATAAGTACATCATCTTCAACTATAGCGGTTTCACCTATGACAACACCTGTTCCATGATCAATAAATACACGTCTTCCTATCTTTGCAGCAGGATGGATATCAATATTTGTAAGAATTTGAGTAAAACCCATTATCATTCTTGCTAAACGTTTGAAATTGGCGTTGTAGAGTCTGTGTGCAACTCTATGCCATGCAACAGCCCATACACCAGGATAGTTAAATAAAAAGTCTAATTTGGAAGTAAGGGCAGGGTCATTTTTATACGCATTTGAAAAATCTTCTTTAATCTCTGCAAAAATTCCCATAAAATACCTTAGTTAGTAGTTCTTAGATACCCATTTTGGTTTAAATAGGTTTCTAGTTTTGTAAGTGTATCACTTTTTTCTTGTTTTGTGATAAAAGTGCTTTTATTTAGCTCTTCCTTAAGTTTGTTTAAGATTTCTTTCTCTTTGTATCCAAGTGAGCTGAGTATCTCTAAAATACTTTTTGATTCAACTGCATTTTTAATAATATACTCACTGTCATTAATCTCAATAGTATATTCACTTGGATGTGTAAAGAGGTTGTGCTCCATTCCTAGTGTCTCTTGATAGGCACCTACATTAAAAAAGCCTAAAAAATAATCCTCTTCTTCAAGATTGATATCGTGAAGATAGAGTGGTTTTTCAGGGTTAAAGCCTATCTCTCCATCACTGTCACAGGTAATATCCCAAAGTGATGCAGCTCGTAGGGGATCAGCATTAAGGTGATGAAGTGGCATAACCGGAAAGTGCTGTTTGAGTCCCCAATAATCAGGCAGCGACTGAAAGATTGAGGCATTGATGAGATAGCGCTCCTGCAGATTTACCTGTAACTGCTCAAGCTCATCGGTTTTATAGGATGATGTAAGGTATAAGGAGCGCTTTATAATATTATGGACTAAAATCTCAGCGTTAGAGCGATCTTGAAGGTCAATATACCCTAAATCAAAGAGTGTATGGAGAGACTCAATATGGTCGAGCGCATCGTGAAGATACTCAATACAGTTTTTATTGTTCAAGAGACGGTTGAGTTCACGCAGCTCTTCAATAAGTGGTGGGTTTTTCTTTTTGAACTTGAGAAGCCTCTCATGATAATCTTGTGTAAAGAGTTCAAGTACAGGTGTAACTAAAACAGCGTGAGATGCAACAATATAGCGTCCCGATTCTGTAAAGATATTTGGGTGTTGTACCCCTTTTGCGTTCATAATTTCACCCAGTAGAAAAACAACAGAGCTAGAGAACTCTTCAATGGAGTAGTTATGACTCTTTGCATGGGAGTGTTGATCGTACTCAACAGCAAGTCCTCCTCCTATATTGATATTTTTAAGGGCATCTGCACCTAAAACTTTAAGTTCGGCATAGAAGTTTCCAGCCTCTCTAAGCGCTCTTTTAATGGGAGCGATATCAATCATCTGTGAGCCGATATGGAAGTGAATCATTGTAAAGTTTTGAAGTAAATTCGCATCTTTTAAGAGTGTAACAGCCTCTAAGATTTCTGTAGATGTGAGTCCAAATTTAGCATCCATACCACCACTTTTTGCCCAAGTGCCGCTTCCTGTCGAGTGAAGGCGAACACGAATACCGATATTTGGAACTTTGAGCGAGGACTCTTTGGCTACTTCTATAATTGTCTTTAACTCTCCAAGTCCTTCAATGGTTAGTGTGATGTTATGACCACTTTGTGCTGCAATAAAGCCAAGTGTTATCATCTCTTTATCTTTAAAGCCATTGACTGTAATATTTGCACCTTTTGGTGTTTTTGCCATAGCCAAAATGAGTTCTGCTTTGCTTCCAGCTTCAAGACCATAGTTAAACTTTGCACCTTGGGATACAACAGCTTCTACCGTATGAGGAAACTGATTGACCTTTAGTGGAAAAACGGCGTTAAAGCTTCCTTTATAGTTATTCTCTTGGATTGCTTTGTCAAAATAGGAGTAGAGACTGCGAATCTGCTTTTTTATAAGGTGGGGAAATCGTAAAAGTATAGGACCTCTTACCCCACTCTCACGAATCTCTTTTGTAATCTCAAAGAGTGAGGGCATAGATTTGTAGTTGAGTTTTATCTCACCGTTCTCTATAATAAAGTTTTTATTTGACCAGAGGTCAAGACCAAAATTTTTCACATCAGAACTCTTGTAGTGGAATTATCTCTTCTGTTTTATTCTCTAAATCTTTAATCCAGATTGTTTTATCTTGCATCTCATTAGAGCCGATAATACAGCAAAATCTTGCATTGGCTCTGTCTGCATTTTTTAGATGTGCTTTAAGATTTCTGGCTCTATACTCACAGGTAGCTTTTTTACTCTTTCTTTTTTGTTGTGTCAGTGATAAGATAAGCTCTAAGGCCTCATCATCCATGGCACCAAAATAGTACCCTTGGCGTGACTCTTCTGGCATCTCAATGAGCTCCATAAGTCTCTCAATCCCCATAGCAAAACCAACAGCAGGAGTAGGGCGTCCATCTAAAAACTCAACAAGTCTGTCATAGCGTCCACCACCGGCGATGGCACTTTGACTTCCGATGTCGTCACTCACAAACTCAAAGGCAGTCTTAGAGTAGTAGTCAAGTCCACGAACTAGATTTGTATCTATCTCATAGGCAATCTTGTTTGAATCTAGAATCTTTTTGAGCTTCTCAAAGTCACTCTCACAGCTCTTACAAAGTGAGTTGATTAGTTTTGGAGCTTTCTCATAGAGAGATTGACACTTCTCATTTTTACAATCAAGTACACGAATAGGGTTTGTGCTCTTTCTACGCTGACAATCTTCACAAATCTCATCCTCTACACTCTCAATGAACTTAACAAGATTTTCACGATATGGAGGCATACACTCTTTACATCCAAGAGAGTTGAGTTGAAGTCTGTAGCCGATACCGAGTTTTTTTAAGATATCTGCAACCATCATAATCATCGTAGCATCTTCATAGACACTCTCAACTCCAAAGCTCTCAACACCAAACTGATGAAACTGTCTTAGACGCCCTTTTTGTGGTCTCTCATAACGAAACATAGATCCATGGTAGAAGTAGCGGTGTGTACCACCGGCACGGTCAAGCTTGTTTTGGATAAAAGCACGAACAACACCTGCAGTTCCCTCCGGGCGAAGACATACGTCATTTTCACCCTTATCAATAAACTGATACATCTCTTTACCGACAATATCACTACTCTCACCGACACTGCGTTTAAAAAGAGCAGTCTCTTCTAAAATAGGTGTCTCTATAAAATGAAATCCGTAATTTTGCGCTACATCTGTTGCTGTTTTTATAAAATATGTAAATCTTTTGTACTCATCATCATTTAAAATATCATTCATTCCACGGAGTGATTTAATCATTGAAAGCCTTTATTATTAGTGGTGTAAGGATACCATTTTTTAACTTTTATTTGATTTATACAGAGGCGAAGTTTAGAGTGAGTTTAATATCTCTTTTGTGATTGCCTCTATACTTTTTGTAGCATCGATTGTGATGAGTTGTAAGCCTAAAAGTTCTGTTGCCTCTTCAATGGCATCTTGAATCGCTAAGAGGTACTCACTGCCTCTGAGTTCAATGCCATCAAGCTCTTTTTGTGAGAGTCTCTTCTCTAACTCTTCTCTTGTAAGTTTGAGAAGAAAGATTTTTTGAGGGTAGATGCACTCTGTTGCAAAGTTGTTAAGCTCTACGAGATCTTTTTTAGAGATTTCTCCTTGAATAAGAGCATAAGCAACACCGCTTACGGCACTTCTGTCACTAATTATCATTTTATGGAGATTTGGTTTGATGACCTCTTTGATATGTTCGGCTCTGTCTGCTAGAAAGAGAAGAAACTCAGCACGTTTACTTTGTGCTTTTGCAGAGAGAACCATCTCTCGTATCTCTTTACCTATGGCAGTAGCACCTGGTTCTTTTGTAGTTATAGCATCAGGAAATGCTTTTTGTAATGCTTCAATTTGTGTTGATTTTCCGGCAGTATCTATACCCTCTATGGCAATGTACATGAGCTCATTCCCCTTATGATATTTTGTACTTCATTTGGCAAGAGGTGCTCTGTCTTTCCATTGAACTTTAAGAGATTACGCACAATAGATGAACTAATAAAAGCGTGTTTGAGCTTAGGCATAAGATAGACCGTCTCTATACTCTCATCAAGTGAGTTGTTGAGATATCCAAGTTGGAGCTCATACTCAAAGTCACTTACCGCACGAAGACCGCGGATAAGTACACCTGCATCATGCTCATGTGCCAAATCCACTGTGAGGTTGTCAAAACCGACAACACGAACACCATCAAGCCCTTTAATGGCAACTTCAACCATATTTATACGCTCTTCTAGCGTAAACATCGGCTTTTTATCTACTGAGACAGCGACTGCGACAATTACTTCATCAAAGAGGTTTCTCGCACGCTCAATTATGTCATAGTGACCATTTGTTATAGGGTCAAATGTTCCAGGATAGAGTGCTATTTTACGACTCATTAATTACTCCCATCTTCTGTATAAGTTATTTTCAACTCCAAGCAGATCAAACCACTTGCCTATGATGAAGTTCTCCATATCATCAAGTGTTTGCTGTTTTGAGTAGTAAGCCATCACCGGTGGTGCAATCACAACACCCAAAGAGGCGAGTTTTTGCATATTCTCCAGTGCTATTGCTGAAAATGGCATCTCACGTGGAGCTAAGATAAGCCTCTTTTGCTCTTTTAGCATAACAGCTGCTGCGCGAGTTATAAGGTTGTCCGATATACCGCAGGCAATTTTGGCAAGTGTATTCATAGAGCAGGGTGCAATGAGCATCGCATCTGCTCCAAATGAACCAGAGGCAACGGAAGCGGATATGTCGCTGTTTTGATGCTCTATAAGGTTGTTCATCTCTTTTTTAAGAACAACCTGTGAGTGTTGCGATGCTATAAAGTGCTTTTCAACATTATCTGGAAGTAGCTCAAGAGCTTTAATACCAAGGTTAACACCACTAGCTCCGCTGACTGCTATTATTATTTTTCTCATTTTACCTCTGCCTGGTTTTTTCCGGTAACTACAACTTCAATTTTTTTACCGTTATCATTTGTAACATATATACTTTCACCTAAATGTGCACTCTTTAGGGCTTTTGCTCTAAAAGTTATAGTTATATTGGGTTCATGTAGTGTTACTGTTATATCTGAACCTCTTTTGACAACAACTAGAGGTACAACATCTCTTATTGTTATAAGCGATGATTCTTTTATTTTATGCTTTGCTTCATAGAGCCCTTTTTCAACTTTAAAAAGAGGTTTGGCTCTAAAGTTTTCTAGTATTATACTCTTTTTTTTACTATTTATCTTTGAGATTTCTTCTGATTTTTTTATCTCTGCTCTAGCAAAGAGAGGCCTGATTGTAGCATCCACACTATAGTTGAAGAAGATTTTTTTCTTCTCATATGTTTTAATATTAAATATAGAAGTTCTCCTTAAATAGGCATCTCTCTTAAACTCAACGCTGTATTGCTCGGGGAGTTTTTCCAAGTAACTGTTTGGTTCTACGCTTATACTTTTAATCTTAATGTCAGGATAGTTTTTTTCATAGTAATTTCGTACATGCTTTTTAAGTTCTTTCGTATCTATAGGGCTTTTGAGATTGAATTGAATATAGGGGTATTTAGATGTTATATTGTTGTAACCATACTTTTTTAATAGTGCAATCAACTCTTTTGCTTTGATACGTTTTGAGTGTCTTGCTTGCTGAATCTGTAAAATTATCTTTTTTGATTGTGACTTTGGAATAATATCTGAAATAGTAATAGTAGATGAATGAACATAGTAGTTTCTCTGTAATTCATAAGAATAAAGATTGAATGAGAGAATTAGGAGTAGAACTGTTTTTAAAAACATTTTCCCTCACTTTTGAGGATTTGTCACTTTTAGTGGTACCAGCGGGGGGACTTGAACCCCCACAGCCGAAGCCAACGGATTTTGAATCCGTCGTGTCTACCATTCCACCACGCTGGCATATATCTTACAGTCGAAATAATAGTGATACTTTACTTAAAAGTAAATTACTTTTAGTCGATATGGAGTATATGGAACTTTAATTGCTAGTTTTAAAGCATTAAAGAAGTGTAAAATTTGTGGGAGCTTATTATGCGTGTAACAAACAGTATGTACTATGATTCTATTTATGGGGTAAATAATCATAAATTGTCAAATGAGTTATTTGATGTCAATAAACAGATATCTTCAGGTCTTAGTATTCAGTATGCCAGTGATGATGTACGAACATTTAGCGATACAATGAGACTTGATAATGAGATAACAACTTTTTCACAAATAAAAAAGAGTACCGATAATGGTCTAAAAGTCTCCACACAGACAGACTCTGTTTTAAATGAGTTTACAACAAATATGGACAGAGTCAAAACACTTCTTATTCAAGCTTCCAATGATACACAAAGTCAAGAGTCACGTGATGCTATTGCAAAAGAGTTAAGAGGGATTGAAGAGAATTTTAAGAGTTTAGCTAATACCTCAGTTAATGGTCGCTATCTCTTCTCAGGTTCTAAAGTGGATGTTAAACCGATTGATGAAAATGGTATTTATCATGGTAATGATGCCTCTTTAGAGGCTTTTTTAGGTTCAAACAATACTAAAGAGTATAATATCAGTGGGGCAGAGCTTTTTTTAGGAGATGAACCATCAAAGCAAAAGCGAGTTACAACCAATGTTGCACACTATAATCAGATAGATTTAAATACATCTATTGGTGGAGATGGTGTTGAGCGACCTATAACTGCAAGCAGTACTATTAGAGAACTTGTTGGTGATATAGATGATGATGAGACAAATGACCCTGTCTCTCACTTCTATATTAAAGGTGTAAAGAGTAGTGGAGAAGGGATTAGTGCAAAGATTGATCTCAACTCTGACAATACTGTTGGTGATCTGATGAGTGAGATTGAAGAGCTTTATGGTGCCAACAGTGTTAATGTTACTTTAAACTCTCATGGTGAGATAGAGATTCAAGATAAAATGAGTGGCTCAAGTAAGTTAGATTTTTATATGGTAGGTGCGACTGACTTTAATATTGATGGTAATGGTGTAGATGATGCAGATGTTACAACAAGCAGTGATTTAGCAGATAGTAAAGTACATTTGACATCTTTTGTTGAACATAACTATAGTCTCTATGGTTCTGCGACAAATACTTCAATTCCTGCCTTAGACAATAAAGATGCTTTTTCAATAAATGGACTTCTTTTAAGTGATGGGCTCTCAAAACCGGCAGAAAAGTTTACACCACTTGAAGATGTTTTGAGCAGTACTACAGAGACAATCACACTCAGTGGTGTCGATGTCAATGGTAATGCCGTCAGTGTTGATTTTGATCCTGAAGGAAAAACGGTCAATGATCTTTTAGTAGCGATTGATGATGCTTTTGATAATACAACCGATGATACTCTAGATACATATAACTCTTTAAATGTTTATCTAGACTCAAAAGGCAAGATTAGAATCAACAGTAACTCAGACACATCATCATCAAACCTTGATATAAATATGACAACTAAAGATGCAGGAGGGGCTGATGTACCTGGTATAGCGGCAGATAGAGCTCTTGTTTATGATGATGCTGCATTTACAGCCGATGGAGATAGACTCACATCAAATGTCTCTCAAATTGTTACTGATACTAATGCATATGCTGATGCAAGAACAAAACTGAGTGAGGTAGCAGATCTCTCTAAAGGAAATGTCAATACTCTTGATGGAACAAAATATAAGTTTGAAGGCACAATGATAGATGGTCATGTCTATGAAGCAACAATTAACCTCAAAAGCAGTGCCAACGGAGGTTCTGACTTTACAGTGAAAGTAGATAGTGATGGTGATGGTGTTGTAGATACAGATGACACTTATGATATTTTCAATATGGAGAATCCTCGTACAAAGGTTGATGCGGATGAGATGACATACCAACAGTTTATGGATGTTATAAATGTAGTTTTAACAGATCAGTTACCTACTACAAAAGATGATCCTGATGACTATGATCAAGCAGTTGAGAATGCAAGTTATAGGGCATCTACAGAGCTCACATATGATGGAAAGTTAAGTTTTGAGGATAAGACAACAGCCAATACAAAAGCTTCAATCTCTTTATATGATGATTCAGGTGAGTCAACACTCTCATTTATGCGTAATAGTGCATTGACTATAGAGGACTCAAAAACAGACTTTTTTAAGACTTTAGATATGGCAATTAAGGCTGTTGAAAATAATACAAACTACCCTGATGCTGTAAATAATGATCCCGAGACTGTCGGTATGCAAAATGCAATTCAGATGATTGATGACTTGAGCAGTCATCTAGGTAAGGTACACTCAAAAGTTGGAGCACAGTCCAACACACTTAATACATCTTTAGAGATTACTACAATGTTGGAGACAAGTACAATAACACTTCGTTCATCAGTGATTGACACAGATTTAGCAGAGGCATCTCTGCGTTTGACACAGTTAGATACAAACTACCAAGCGATGCTCGCTACTGTTGGAAAAGTTTCACAACTTAGTTTAGTAAACTACTTGTAAATTGTTTATACAATATAATATATCTTTCAAATAGCCAAAAAAACTCTCTTGTGGAATATTTTTGGCTATACTTCTTTTTATAATTTTTATCTCTACTTTTAAAGGCAAACTAACTTGAAAGAGACTCTTTTTATCATATTTTTTGGAATATTAATCTATCTAGGATTTTCAACTATTTTTGGTGACACTGCACTAATGGGAAGCTATGGAGCAACTTTTGCAGCCTATAATCATCTCTATTTTGGTTATATCTCTTATATCTATCTCTTTATTCTTCTCTTACCTCTGTACCTTTTATATAAAGAGACAACATTTTCAATGAGAAAGTTTGAAATTCTTATAGCCTCTTTTTTAATGCTCTTCTCAACACTTTTAGCACAAGCACTTTTAGTAGAGGGTGAATTACGTGGAAAGTTTGGAAGTAACTTTGCAGATTTTCTCTCCCCTTATATCGGCTCTTTTGGTTTATGGGTCTTTTGGGCAATTATTACCTTAGTCTCAATAGTTATTCTTCTAGATAAAAGTACATCGGATATAATTAATATACTCTTTCGAGGTTTAAAAGATGTGACACCTGAAATTTCACTTCCTCAAAAAAGAGCTAATGAGGTTATGGAGTTCCATGAGAGCAGCGAGGCTACAGAGGAGAACAATAAAGTTGTAGAGAGAAAAACAGAAGAGGAGCGTTCATTAGAGATTCAAGAGTTACAAGATGATAGTGTTGAGCATAGTGTAAACTTTGAAGAGATAGATGAAGAGATAGATAAACCGGCCTATTTAAGAAAAAAGAGTCCGATAGCTCAAGAGGAGCCTTCCCAAAAAGAGAATCAAGAAGCAAAAACTCAACTAAAAAGCAGTAAAAAGACTATTTTAGATGTAGCAAAAGAGGTTAAAGAACACAAAAGTGCAGTAATTGTTCAAGAGCTTGAAGAGAATGCAAAACTACTAGCTACAATAGAGAAGGGGAGTGTGGAGAAGCCAAAGAACTTTAAACTTCCTCCAATCGAGTTTTTACAAAAACCCACAAAAGCTGCTCAGAGTGTTGATGAGAGTGAACTAGATGATAAGATTCGCTATCTAATAGAGAAACTTGCACACTTTAAGATAGATGGTGATGTTGTTCGTACCTATGCTGGGCCTGTAGTATCAACTTTTGAGTTTAAACCGGCTGCTAATGTAAAAGTAAGTAAGATTTTAAACCTTCAAGATGACCTTGCTATGGCACTCTCAGCTGAGACTATTCGTATTCAGGCACCTATTCCAGGTAAAGATGTTGTAGGAATAGAGATACCAAATGATACAGTTGAGACAATCTATCTCAGAGAACTGCTTGATGACAAACTCTTTAAGAGTGCATCTTCTCCGCTCACTATAGCATTAGGAAAAGATATTGTAGGGAAGCCTTTTGTTACAGACTTGAAAAAACTTCCACACCTGCTTATTGCAGGAACTACAGGGAGTGGTAAAAGTGTTGGTATTAATGCGATGATACTCTCACTACTGTATAAGAACTCACCAGATCAGCTCAGACTTTTAATGATTGACCCTAAGATGCTGGAATTCTCTATATACAATGATATCCCGCATCTTCTTACTCCTGTTATTACAAAGCCAAAACAGGCAATCATTGCACTCAATAACATGGTAGCAGAGATGGAGCGACGTTATGAGCTTATGGCTGAGAGCCGTACAAAAAATATAGAGAACTATAATGAAAAAGTTAAAAAAGTAGGAGGAGAGCATTTTCCTTATATCGTAGTAATTATTGATGAACTTGCGGACCTGATGATGACAAGTGGCAAGGATGTTGAGATCTCAATTGCAAGGCTTGCACAAAAGTCTCGTGCTTGTGGTATTCACCTTATAGTTGCAACGCAGCGTCCATCAGTTGATGTTGTAACAGGGCTCATTAAAGCTAATTTGCCATCTCGTATCTCTTACAGAGTCGGACAAAAAGTTGATTCGAAAATTATTTTAGATCAGATGGGGGCAGAGTCACTTCTTGGACGCGGTGATATGCTCTTTACTCCTCCTGGTGCTCCAGCACTTGTTCGTCTACATGCTCCATGGGCAACAGAAGAGGAGATTGAGAAAATTGTAGAGTTTATTAAAAGCCAGAGAGAACCAAACTATGATAAAAGTTTCCTTGTTGAGGAGAGCAGTGAGGGTGGAACTTCAAACTCAAATGAGAATTACGAAGAGCTCGATCCACTCTATGAAGAGGCAAAAAATGTTGTTTTAACAGATAAAAAAACCTCTATCTCCTATCTTCAGAGAAAACTTCAAATCGGCTATAACCGTTCAGCACGTGTTATTGAGCAACTGGAGCAAGAGGGAGTTCTCTCTGCACCAAATGCTAAAGGTATTAGAGAGATTCTCTAATGCCAAAACCACATTTTCTCTTTCGTAAATATCAAAACTCCATTAAAGTAACAGTTACAAATTTAGAAGAACTTGATGTTGCTACCATTCAGACTATTGAGCAATTTGTTAAAAGCAGAAAAGGCTACTTCGATTTCAATACCTATAGTTTTGTCCTGCAAAAACGTTTAGAGTTTGAAGAGTTTAAAAAAGTGTTAGAGTTGAGTTCTTTTGATGTTTTACTTGAAAAAGAGAAGATAGAAGAGGAGTATCAAGCTCGAGTCTCTTTTGGACAGTATAAAGGCTTACTCTACAGTGAACTACCTGACTCCTACATTATATGGTTGAAAAACAACTACATAGGGCGTGATAGAGGTTTTATAGAGGCAGAACTTAAATCTCGTAAATTATAGATGTTACCTTTTAGGACATATTTTAAATAAATTAAAAGAATAATGTTTCTTAAAGTAACACAGCTGAAAATGGTTAGAATTCTTTGGATATAATACTCCAAAATTAACCAAACAGGAATGATTATGGGATTTAGAGAAGAATACGCAGCTCATGTAGCTGAAAGAGAAGCACTAGGTGTTCCTCCATTACCACTTACTGCAGAGCAAACTGTAGAAGTTATTGAGTTTATTAAAACAGGTGAATTTGTAGAGGAGATGTTAGATCTTCTAGAAAACCGTGTATCTCCGGGTGTTGATGACGCTGCTTATGTAAAAGCTGCTTTCTTAAATGAAGTTGCTTCAGAAGAGCATCATGTAGCTGCTATCTCTCCAGAAGAAGCTGTAAGAATGCTTGGTATGATGCTTGGTGGTTACAATGTTAAGCCACTTGTAAATGCACTTAGCTCTAAAAATGAAAAAGTTGTAGAGGCTGCTGTTAAAGCACTTTCACATACACTTCTTGTATATGATGCATTCAATGATGTTGAAGAGTTACATAAAGCTGGTAATGCAGCTGCTACAAAGGTTATGGAATCATGGGCAAAAGCTGAGTGGTTTGAAGATAAAAAACCACTGCCAGAAAAGATCACTGTAACTGTATTTAAAGTTCCTGGTGAGACAAATACAGATGATTTATCTCCTGCATCTGAAGCGTTCACTCGTTCAGATATTCCACTTCACGCAAACTCTATGCTTACTGCTAAGATGGATGACCCAATCGGTACTATCAAAAAACTTAAAGAGAAAGGTCACCCTGTTGCATACGTTGGTGATGTTGTTGGTACTGGTTCTTCTCGTAAGTCAGGTATCAACTCTGTTCAGTGGCACATGGGTGAAGATATTCCAGGTGTTCCAAATAAACGTACTGGTGGTGTTATTCTTGGTGGTATCATTGCTCCTATCTTCTTTGCAACTGCTGAAGATTCAGGTGCACTTCCATTAGAGCTTGATGTTACAAAAATGGAGATGGGCGATGTAATCGACATCTATCCGTACAAAGGTGAGGCTCATAAAAATGGTGAGTGTATTGCAACTTTTAGCCTTCGTCCTAACACTATTACTGATGAAGTACGTGCAGGTGGACGTATTCCGTTAATCATTGGACGTGGTCTAACTTCTAAAGCACGTGCAACTCTTGGTATGGGACCAGCTGATATGTTCTTAACTGCTGATCAACCGGCTGATACTGGTAAAGGATATACTTTAGCTCAGAAAATGGTTGGTAAAGCTTGTGGACTTGACGGTGTTCGTCCAGGTATGTACTGTGAGCCTGAAATGAGTACTGTTGGTTCTCAAGATACAACAGGTCCAATGACTCGTGATGAGATCAAAGAGCTTGCTGCACTTGGATTTAATGCTGATTTAGTACTTCAATCTTTCTGTCACACTGCTGCATATCCAAAACCAAGTGATGTTAAGATGCACCACACGCTTCCTGACTTTATTGCTAACCGTTCAGGTGTTGCACTCCGTCCAGGTGATGGTGTTATTCACTCTTGGTTAAACAGAATGGTTCTTCCAGATACTGTTGGTACTGGTGCAGATAGCCATACACGTTTCCCTATCGGTATTTCTTTCCCTGGTGGTTCTGGAATCGTTGCATTTGCTGCAGTTACTGGTTCTATGCCACTTACTATGCCAGAGTCTGTTCTTGTAAGATTCAAAGGTGAAATGCAACCAGGTATCACTTTACGTGACCTTGTAAATGCTATTCCACACAAAGCGATTAAAGAGGGTCTTTTAACAGTTGAGAAAAAAGGTAAGAAAAATATCTTCGCTGGTCGTATCTTAGAGATCGAAGGTTTACCTGATCTTAAAGCTGAGCAAGCGTTTGAGCTTAGTGATGCTTCTGCTGAGCGTTCAGCTGCAGCGTGTACTGTAAGACTCAACAAAGAGCCTGTAATTGAGTACCTAAAATCAAACATCGTTCTTTTAGAGTCTATGATTGAAGCTGGTTATGAAGATCACAGAACTCTGTCTCGTCGTATCACTAAAATGGAAGAGTGGATCAAAAATCCAGAGTTAATGGAACCAGATGCTGATGCAGAGTATGCAGCAGTAATCGAGATTGATCTTAATGAGATCACTGAGCCAATTTTAGCTTGTCCAAATGATCCAGATGATGTTGCAACACTTTCAGAAGTACTTGCATCTGACAGACCTACAAAAATTGACGAGGTATTCGTTGGTTCTTGTATGACAAACATCGGTCACTATCGTGCTCTTGGTGAAGTTCTTAAAGGTGAGGGTGCAGTTCCTACTCGTCTATGGGTTTGTCCTCCGACAAAAATGGATGAGAAACAGCTTACTGAAGAGGGTTACTATGCACTTTACGGTGCTGCAGGTGCTCGTACTGAGATCCCTGGATGTTCTTTATGTATGGGTAACCAGGCACGTGTTGCTGATAATGCGATTGTATTCTCTACATCAACTCGTAACTTTGATAACCGTCTTGGTAAAGGTGCTCAGGTTTATCTTGGTTCTGCAGAGCTTGCAGCAGTATGTTCACTTCTTGGAAAAATTCCAACAAAAGAGGAGTATTTAGAACTTACTAAGAAAATCCAAGGTAAAGAGGAAGATATCTATAAATATCTTAACTTCAATCTTATCCCGGATTATAAACTTAACTAAGTTTATCCTTTACTGCAGTGAATTTTCACTGCAGTTAAATCTTAACCTTTAACCTGCTTTTTTAAAACTAATCTCTGATAATATCATACTCATCTGGTACAATCGGTATAAATTTTGTATCACTTATCTCTATATTCTGTTTTTGATTAGAGAATCTAATAACCACATCATTTTCAAACTCATCTTTATAAGATATTGAGACTATCTCACCTTTTTTTATTTTGATTTTAAAGTTTGCATTATTATAGCTTGCAGTGTAGGTGTCATGAGATATCTTTTTTGCATTTTTTAACATATTGAAAAAATCAAAATCACTATCTATAAACTTTACAATGGCCTGTTCTAATTCAGGCTCAACAATTACAACTCTTTGTGGGAGTATATAGACGTTTTTATTAATAGGTTTTGTATAACTCCAGAATGCATATTGTGGTTTTTTTGCCAAAACATGACCTGCATACTCAATAACCTTTCCCTTCTCATCTGCTATATTTTGTATGAAGTCTGCTTCAAAAGAGTTTATATTGTTAAGTGAGGCAAAGAGGGTTGTAGATGCCATTAGTGTGAGTAAAAAATTCTTCTTCATTTCTATCCTTTTGTGAGAAATTATAACAAATAATCTATTTATACTTTTTATTAGATTTAATGTGATAAAATAAGCGCAATTTCAAACTAAGGTAGGCAATGCTACAAGCATTAATGGGTAAGGTATTTGGTACTGCAAATGACCGCGAATTAAAAAAATATTACAAAAAAGTAAACAAAATTAACGAACTTGAGAGTAAATATGAAGCTTTAAGTGATGAAGAACTTAAAGCTTCATTTTTAGAGCTTAAAGAGAGTGTAAATAGTGGTGATAAAACTTTAGATGATGTTTTATACGACTCTTTTGCCATAACACGTGAAGCATCCAAGCGTACACTCGGAATGCGCCATTTTGATGTGCAGCTTATCGGTGGTATGGTACTGCATGATGGTAGAATTGCGGAGATGAAGACAGGTGAGGGTAAAACACTTGTTGCAACACTTGCAATTGCACTTAACGCAATGACAGGCAAAGGTGTACATCTTGTAACGGTAAATGATTACCTGGCTTCTCGTGATGCTACAGAGATGGGTCCACTTTATGAATTTTTAGGTTATAGTGTTGGTGTGATACTTGAAGATATGCATGACCCTAAAGAGAAGAGAGCTGCATACGAGGCAGATATTACTTATGGTACCAATAATGAGTTTGGTTTTGATTATCTGCGTGATAATATGAGCTACTCAAAAGATCAGATGGTACAGCGTGGGCATAACTTCGTAATTGTTGATGAAGTTGACTCTATCTTAATTGATGAAGCAAGGACACCTCTTATTATCTCAGGGCCTACTAATAGAAATATGCAGGATTATATCCGTGCAAACAAAATTGCCTTACAACTTGAAAAAGATAAGCACTTTACTGTAGATGAGAAAGATAAAGTTATTCTTATTACAGAAGAGGGTATTACGAAGGCAGAAGAGCTCTTTGGTGTTGAGAATCTTTATAGTGCTGAGAACTCTTCACTTCCACATGCACTCGATCAGGCACTCAAAGCAAACTACCTTTTTGAAAAAGATGTTGATTATGTTGTTAATGATGGTGAAGTTGTTATCGTTGATGAGTTTACAGGGCGTCTGAGTGAAGGAAGACGTTTTAGTGAAGGTCTGCATCAGGCACTTGAAGCTAAAGAGGGTGTAGAGATTAAAGAGGAGACGCAAACTCTAGCAGACATCACATTCCAAAACTACTTTAGAATGTATGACAAACTTGCAGGTATGACAGGTACTGCCGAGACTGAAGCAACAGAATTTGCACAGATTTACGGTTTAGATGTTGTCTCAATCCCTACAAATATTCCAATTGCACGTAAAGATTTAAACGACCTAATCTATAAAACTGAAGCTGAAAAATTTGATGCTGTAATCAATACAATCAAAGAGCTTAGCAAGACAGGTCAACCAGTTTTAATCGGTACTGCTTCTATTGAGAAGTCAGAGGCTCTGCATGAACTCTTAAAGCGTGAAAAAATCGCACATACAGTACTCAATGCTAAAAATCACGAACAAGAGGGTGAAATTATTAAGCATGCCGGTGCCAAAGGTGCTGTTACTATTGCTACGAATATGGCAGGACGTGGTGTTGATATTAAGGTAGATGATGAAGTAAAAGCTCTTGGTGGGCTTTACATTATAGGTACTGAGCGTCATGAGAACCGTCGTATTGACAATCAGCTCCGTGGTCGTTCAGGTCGTCAGGGTGACCCAGGTACTACACAGTTTTATCTCTCACTTGAAGATAATCTTCTTCGTATATTTGGTTCAGATAAAATCAAGTCTATTATGGAGCGTTTAGGTGTAGAAGATGGCGAGTACATCGAGTCTAAAATGGTGACACGTGCAGTAGAGAAAGCTCAGAAAAAAGTTGAAAATATGCACTACGAAGGGCGTAAACAGATTGTTGAGTATGATGATGTTGCAAATGAACAGAGAAAAATTGTTTATAAATTTAGAAATCAACTCCTGAGTGATGATTATGATATCGATGCAAAAATTGATGAGATTAGAGAAGAGTATGTAGCACATATTTTAGCTCTTGCGGATATTTTTGAGGGTGGAGCACCAGAAGATTTTAATCTTAAAAAATTAGCAGAACTCCTCAAAGAAGAGATGAACTTTGATCTTAATACTGCAGAACTTGAAGGTTTAGAGTATCAAGAACTTTATGAGAGAGTAGTAACAGCTCTTAAGAGTGCTTATGATGAGAAGATGAGCGTTTTAGATGCCGATATGCGTCGTGATATTGAAAAAGAGTTCTATCTTAAAGAGCTTGATAATGCATGGAGAGAGCACCTCTATGCAATGGATAATATGAAAACGGGTATTCGCCTTCGTGCATATAACCAAAAAGATCCACTCGTTGAGTATAAAAAAGAGAGTTTCAATCTCTTTAGTGAACTTATTAATGATATTAAGTTTAACACAATTAGAACACTTCAAATAATCCAGTTTAAAATGGAGAGTGCAGAAGAAGAGGCTGCAAGAATTGCAGCGCAACTAGAGGCTGAAAAAAAAGCTCAGGAAGCCATGAGAGAGTTTAATCTACATGATAATGATGATGTAAATGGCAGTGAGACTTTAAAAGAGAAAAAGGTAGCACGTAATGATCCTTGTCCATGTGGAAGTGGTAAAAAATATAAACAGTGCTGTGGAAAAAGTGGACCGAAAAAAGGTGCTTTTGCCTCTTGAAAAAGTCTATAATTCCCTACCTTGTTAAAAGGTTCTTACGATTTGATCGTGAGCAGCCTTTTATCTTTATATCTGCACTTCTTGCCTTTTTAGGTATTACTCTTGGTGTTATGGTACTTTTAATTGCTATGGCACTTATGAATGGTTTTGACAAAGAGTTTAAAAATAAGCTCACTATTATGAACTATCCTCTTACAATTTTACCAAAGTTTTATGGTGCTGTTAATGATGACTTGCTTATAGATTTAGAGTCAAAGTTCCCAAATTTACATTTTAGTCCCTATATACAATCATCTGTTATGGTACGTAGTGGAGAAAGCCTTGAGGGTGGATACCTTTTTGGTGTAAATTTTCAAGATGAGGCAAAGGTTAATTCAGTTCTTGCAAAGGCTATTGAAGATAAAGAGTTTAAAAAATTTGATGTTTTAATTGGAAAGAGTCTCAAAGAGGAGTTTGATCTCTCTGTAGATGATAGATTGATGTATATTTTTACAAATGTTGAACCTGGCGGACTCTCTATTACTCCAAAGTTAAAACGCTTTAAAGTGCGCTCTATTTACGACTCAGGACTCTCTGCGTATGATAAAGCATATAGTTACACAACACTAACATCACTCCGCTTAATGTTGCATATGGCAGAGAATGAGTATGACGGCATTCATATCTACTCTGATAATCCACGTAGGGATATTGCAGCCATTGCAAAAGTATTACCTATCAGCGTAGTTGTAAAAGGGTGGTGGGAAGATAATGTAAACTTTTTTGCGGCTCTAGAGATGGAGAAAGCTTCACTCTTTATAGTATTAATGTTAATTATCTTAATTGCAGCTATTAATATTATCTCATCACTACTGATGACAGTCATGAATAGACGTGGGGAGATTGCACTACTACTCTCACTAGGTGCTACGAAGGCGGAGATAAAACGTATATTTTTATATCTTGGTATTGTTATTGGTATTGGAGGTATTCTAGCAGGTATTGTTCTTGGAATGAGTGGTATCTGGATACTGGGAACATTTGATATTATTCATCTGCCAAAAGATGTCTATCCAACAGCTACACTCCCACTCGATTTAAGTATGCAGGATTTTATTTTAATTGTTACAGGTGCTTTTGCAATTGTAGTTGCATCTTCATACTATCCTGCCAAAAAAGCGAGTGAAGTAGATATTTTAACGGTTCTTCGAAACGAGTAACTCTACTCGCTACTTTCATTAGTCTCATTTGAGTCATTAAAGAGATCACTAACTAGCTTATAGGGCAGTGTTAGTGTTCTTTTAATGATGTTTATAGGTGCTACAGCGATATCTCTTGCTAAAAGCAGCTCAACACTTGGATCACTCAGTTTATCTTTGATTTTGAGTGTTGTTGAGATTGTATCACCATCAAGCAGTATATATCCTACAAGCGGTACCTTTGCTAAATCACTCCCCAAATCAGTCTTAAGGTTTAGAAGGAGATCAATTTTGTCTCTGTTGAGATCAGCTGTTCCTTTTCCTAAGATCTTTAACTCCGGTGACTCTAGATAGATGTCAGATACATCAAAAAAATCATTTTTTGCGTGAAACTTCATATATCCACGATTGAGATAGAGTCCTTGTGTGTTGTAGTTTGGTAGTGAGAATGTAACAAGTGATGGTATAGTATTGACAAAGGCTAAAACATTATTGAGAAGTTTATAGTCTAAAACTGTGCTTTTATGTATAAATAAGAGGCCATCATACTCCTCAATTTTACCACTCATTGAAAATTCAAGTGTTCCATCTTTAAATTTTGCAAGAGAGAGAAGTTTTGACATAAATTTATCATTGAAGTTCTTTCCATAGAGATGGAAGTTGTTATTTTCAAGTTTAAGCCCAGCTCTTCCTTGTAGATACTTGAGTTGTGCTGTTAATACTTTTTCATAATATTGTAGATGAATTGTATCTGAGAGTACATATCTATTGTTACCTAGGTATATATAAGAATCTACAGCATTAAAGTTGAGTTTGATATTTGATTGAGAGGTTTTTGTATCTTTGGTAATATCTTTAACAAGATGAATCACTTCATCAAGATTAATTCCTGATTTTCTCATATTTATACGAATGTTGTCATCTATACGGACATTGATTTTTTTATTAATACTGAGGTAAATCTTTTGAGATTTAGTGATTTTCCCCTTAATTTTATAGTGAGAGATACCTCTGTCTTTATCTGTCAGAAGATGATATCCATAGTTGATATCGGCACTAAAACGTGTATATTTATCATTTGATAGCTTATAAAACTTCACAACCCCCTCTGTAAGCTTATACTTCTTTAAAAGTTTAGAGTTTTTTGCAACTCTATCAAGAGAATCAATATTTAAAAACCACCCTTTTTTATTTGAGAGAAAATCTGCATTGAGTGCTTTTGATTCTATTTTGATATCATCCCCTTTAAATGCAACTGAGAGCATGATTTTTCTCTTTTCATAGAGTATCATATCTGTTTTTGAATCTTTGAGTCTAAAGTTATTAAGACTTATATGAGCACGTTTTTTCTCTTTATCGTAATATGCATTGAGTTTTGTATCAATATATTTGCTAATAGAGAGTTGCGTTCGTCCTAAAACAACTCTTTTATCTTGAAAGTCAAGGTTGAGACTCTTTAGTTTATATCTTGAACCGGCTACACTGAAGTATATAGGAGCTTTACTTGAGATATTGAGCGTTTTGTCATACTCTATATGCAGTGGTGTATTGGATTGAGAGAGATTGACACCGTCATAAGAGAGTGATAGAACGTCAGCATCGAGTCTTGCTGATTTGTTTTTAATGTTTACCTCTCCTGTAATATAGCCTTGTGCTATATCTTCTACAGATACCATTGTTGTTGGTATTGTAAGTGTGCTTGTTTTTAGATTAAATGGCAGTTGTGTTTTTGCAATATCGACTATCTTATTGTATACACGCCATTTTGAGGGTTCAACAAAGATAACATCCCCTTGGGGTGAGATACGGTAGAGCAGTTTTAGATTTTTCTTGGCAAGTTCTAATGCGGTAGGCTTATATCTAAGATCTTTAATGGTAAAGTTAATATCTCCCGATGACTCTTTTGCATTGAAGCGTACATCAACGAGTGCTTTTGCTATATCTTTATAAGAGGCTCCCATCTTATCTATTGAAACATCATAGTTATCAAGTTGAATTTTTGCATCATATATGTCAATATTGAGACCAAGGTAGTCAAAATTGGCTTTTTTTGTAAAAAACTTCCCATGCGCATCAATATCTATTGTTCTAAGATTTATTACAAGTTCCAAGTCTGTTGTAACAGTTCCGCTCTTTTGTAAAAATGGAAGCTTAACATTATATGTACGAAGGATATTGAGCATATCTTTATTGAGTTTACCATCAAAGAGAAGATAGAGTGAAAGGAGTTCCTCATGCTTTGTAAAGTCAATTTTTAGCCAACTTCTATCAAGATAGACTCCGTAAGAGTAGGCATCTTTAGGTAGAATATAAAAAACACCATCTTTAAATTCCAGTTCAGTTCTTTTTGTATGAATGGCATCAAGCTTTGGGTTGTAGGTATAGTTGAGTTGATTAACTACAGCTTTAATATGTGCTCTTTTATAGGCATTTGCTAAGTCATTATACTGAATAAAGCCTTTGCACTCCTCAATCTCTACATCTCTCATCTCAATAGCATCATATGCCCAGTATCTGATCCCTTGAGGCATCTTTAACAGATCTATTATATATTTGATATTTTTAATATTTTTATGGCTTAGTGCACGGTAGTAGAGTCTCTCTTGATTAGCATTCAAAAAGAGAGTCAGCTCTGCATCATTATGAATATTGAGATCCAGAGCTGAATAGAGCTCCATTGTAGAGGTATCTACTATGAGATCTCCTTTAATCGTTATATCCTCTTTTCTACTTTTTAAGGGATCTAGATTTATGTGAAGATAACTATCTTGAAAAAAGAAGTGAGAATTGAGGGTAATATCTGGTGATTTTAGCTCTATATCCCCACCTGATACATCATAATACTCTAATGAAAGTTTGGTTTTCTCAATAGATATCTCATTTATTACTATTTTTTCAAAGAGTGAGGATGTTTGAGCAAGAAGTTTAAGATAACTGTTTAAATCTTTGATTTTTGTCTTTTGTTGTTCTCTTTTTTTCTTATTTTTCTCTATGGAGAGAGTATCGATAGAGAGATTGAGTCTATGGTTCCATTTTATATAGAGCTTTTTAACTGTTAAATTTGAAATAGAAATGGTATCTAGATATAATCCATGTTGTAGAACTACAAAAAGTATAATAAGAAAGAGAGTTATGAGAGATAAAAAGCTAACTATCGCAAAATGGGTCTTTGAAATAATATTAATAATATTTTTATCTCTCATATACTACCTAAACAAGCCTATTGTAACCCCTAAAGTACTCTATATACCAAAGGGTTCTATAAATCAGATTATATCACAAATGCAAGCGAAAAAACTGGATGTTGGTAAACTTGATTCAATTTTGTTGAGATTTTTTGGAGCTCCTCAAAGTGGCTGGGTAGATATGGGTTCAAGAGTTAATACAAAAGCCGATTTTCTCTATAAACTGACTCATGCAAAAGCAGCACTACAAAATGTAACACTCATCCCTGGTGAAACAACCTATATCTTTTTAAATCAGTTGGCAAAAAATCTAAATCTTGATAGAGAGAAACTTCAAAAAGCTTATGATAGATATGCACCAATAGAGGAGGGTGCATTTGTTCCAAATACCTATAGACTACCTATAGGAATTAGTGAAGAGCAGCTAATAAAACTGTTATTGAAAATTTCAGATAAAAAGATGCGAGAACTCTCCTATAAGTTTTTTGGAAGCTATAATGAAAAAAAATGGTTTCATTATGTAGCAGTTGCTTCTGTAATTCAAAAAGAGTCAGCAAATAAAAAGGAGATGCCTCTTGTAAGTTCTGTTATCTACAATAGAATTAAAAAAGGGATGAAGTTGCAGATGGATGGTACATTAAACTATGGAAAGTACTCTCACACCAAAATTACATCTAAAAGAATTAAAAATGACAACACGCTTTATAACACCTATAAAAAGAGAGGAGTACCTACTGTTCCTGTTTGTAACGTAAGCCTTGAAGCTATTCAGGCAGCAGTCTTTCCTGCAAAGACGGAGTATCTCTATTTTATGAAATCAAAAAAGGGGACACACGATTTTACATGTAACTATTCTACACATTTACGCAACATAAGACGTGCTACAAAATGAAACAAATTCTAAATATAGCTAAATGTTTCAAGTAGAGTAGCTCATATTACCTATCTTAGTGTTATTATTTAACTTGTAAAATTCATGAAATCTCTTGAAAATAGAGTATCGTGAAAAAATCATTCATGAGGACACACAATGTCAAAAATAATTTGGTCAAAAATTGATGAAGCTCCGGCTCTTGCTACATATTCGCTTCTGCCAATCGTAAATAAGTTTACTCAGGCTGCTGGTGTTGAAGTAGTTACTTCTGATATTTCACTTGCAGGTAGAGTTTTAGCTGCTATGGGTAAAGCAGAAGATGAACTTTCAAAGTTAGGTGAGTTAGTACTTAAACCTGAAGCAAACATTATTAAGCTTCCAAACATCTCTGCTTCTGTAGGGCAGCTTAAAGATTGTATTGCTGAGCTTCAGTCTCAAGGGTATGATATTCCAAATTATCCTGAAAATCCTTCAAATGATGAAGAAAAAGAGATTCAAGCAAAATATAGTACATGTTTAGGTTCTGCAGTTAACCCTGTTCTTCGTGAAGGAAACTCTGACAGACGTGCTGCAAAAGCGGTTAAGAGATTTGCTCAAAACAACCCACACAGACTTAAGCCTTTTGCTGAAAACTCTAAAGCATATGTTTCGCATATGGAAGGTGATGGTGATTTCTACGGTAATGAGAAATCTGTTACTATGGAGAAAGGTCAAAAAGTTACTATCGCTCTTAATGGTAAAGAGTTAGCAACTATTGATGCACTTGATGGTGAGATTTTAGATGGTACATTTATGTCTGTATCAAAACTTAGAAGTTTCATTCAAAAAACTATTGATGAGGCAAAAGAGAAGGGTGTAATCTGGTCTATCCACCTTAAAGCGACTATGATGAAAATCTCTGATCCTATTATGTTTGGTCACGCTTTTGAAGTATTCTTTAAAGAAGTATTTGACAAATATGCAGATCTTTTTGCTGAGCTTGGTGTTAACTCTAACCTTGGTATGAGTGATTTAGAGAAGAAAATTGCTGGTCATGCTAAAGAGGCTGAGATCAAAGCAGCTTTCCAAGCAGTAGTTGATGCTGATAAACCAAGAATTGCTATGGTTGATTCTGATAAAGGTCAAACAAACTTCAACGCTCCAAATGACATTATCATTGATGCTTCTATGCCAGTTGTAGTTCGTGAAGGTGGTAAACAGTGGGATAGAACTGGTGGCGCAGATGAGTGTGTTGCAGTTATTCCTGATTCAACGTATGCAATGTTCCACCAAGAGATGGTAGCTGATTGTGTTAAAAATGGTCAGTATGATGTAACAACTATGGGAACAATGCAAAATGTTGGTCTTATGGCACAAAAAGCTGAAGAGTATGGTTCTCACCCTACAACTTTTGAACTAGCTGAAGCTGGTACAGTTACTGTAACTGCTGAAGATGGTACAGAGCTTATGAGCTTTGAGTGTGAAAAAGGTGATATCTGGAGAATGAGCCGTGCTAAAGATATCCCAATCAAAGATTGGATTCGTCTTGCAGTTGAACGTGGTCAAATCGAAAAGTATCCAGTAGTATTCTGGTTAGATGAAAACCGTGCACACGATGCTGAAATGATCAAAAAAGTGAACAAATATCTTCCAGAGTTCAACACTGAAGGTTTAGATATTAAAATCATGGATGTTGCAGCTGCAACAAGATTTACAAATGAGAGAATCCGCCGTGGTGAAAATACTATCGCTGTTACTGGTAACGTACTTCGTGACCACTTAACTGATATGTACCCAATTTTAGAGCTTGGAACATCTGCAAAAATGCTTTCAATTGTTCCATTATTAGCTGGTGGTGGTCTATATGAGACTGGTGCTGGTGGATCTGCTCCAAAACACGTTGATCAATTCTTAGAGTGTGGTCACCTCAGATGGGATTCACTTGGTGAGTTCTTAGCACTTGCTGAGTCTTTACGTTTTACTGCTCGTAAAAACAACTCTGCGGAGCTTGAGGCTGTAACTGCTGCATTAGATAAAGCAAATGAAGGTTACCTTGACAATAACAAAGCACCTTCAAGAAAATGTGGTGAGGCAGACAATAAAGCTTCTCACTTCTATGTTGCACAGTACTGGGCAAAAGCACTTGCTGAGTCTGATCATAAAGCACTCTCTGAAAAATTCGCTCCAGTTGCAAAAGCACTTGAAGAGAATGAAGAGAAAATTATGTCTGAGCTTTTAGCTGCTGAGGGTAAACCTCAAGATATCGGTGGTTATTTCCACCCAGATGATGCAAAAGCAGAAGCTGCTATGCGTCCATCTAAAACATTAAATGATATTATAGATTCAATCTAATCTATTATTTATGTGATGCACCCTTTTTGGGGTGCTTTCACTTTTTATATGGATTACTATATAGTAAACTATATAAAAGGTGAAACAATTTCTCACCTTAAAATGGTGCTTAGTATACTTAAGTGTTATGTGTTCGCACATACTGTTTAAGTGTATCATAATAGGCATCATAGTATTTAATATGAAGGAGTGTGTATGAGTCAAGGAAAAAGAGTAGGGATAGTAGGTGCTGGGAACGTTGGTGCAACAGTAGCTTATTCTCTAGCAATGCTTGGGTCTTGTCATGAGATTATTCTTCGTGACAATAAAATTGATGTTGCAAAAGGAAAGGCTCTTGATATGTCTCAAGCGGCTTCAGCCGTAAGAAGTCACACAGTTGTAACTGTTGCTGAAGAGATGAGTGATCTTGTAGATTGTGATGTTGTAGTTGTAACTGCTGGTAGTCCAAGACTTCCTGGTATGAGCAGGGATGATCTTTTAATGATTAATGCCAACATTACTAAAGAGGTTATTCAAGGTATTGCAAAATACTCACCAAATGCAATTGTTATAATGGTTTCAAATCCATTAGATGCAATGACATACGTAGCACTTAAAGAGAGTGGATTTGATAGAAGCCGAGTAATTGGTATGGCTGGAATACTTGACTCTTCAAGAATGGCAGCATTTATTCAAGAGAAACTTGGATATGGTGGAGGACAGATTCGTGCATCTGTTATGGGTGGTCATGGTGATGATATGGTTCCACTTCCTCGTTACTCAACTGTAGCAGGTGTACCTCTTTCAGATGTTCTTTCTCAAGATGAGATTGATGAGATTGTAGATCGTACTCGTCATGGTGGTGCAGAAATAGTTGGTTATTTAAAGACAGGTTCTGCTTACTACGCACCTGCAAAATCAACTGCTATTATGGTAGATGCAATACTTAAAGATACAAAGCAGATTCATCCATGTGCAGTCTGTCTTGATGGTGAATATGGTTACAGTGATGTAGTTTCAGGTGTTCCTGTAATGCTTGGTGCTAAAGGTGCTGAGAAGATTATTGAAGTAACACTTGACGAGAAAGAGAAAGAGATGTTTGCTCAATCTTGTGCATCAGTTCAGACACTTATTGATACCCTCAATAAGAACAATTTTTTTGAAGGGAAATAATGAGAGAGATTGCTTATAATGACATTGTCAAACATGTAAGAGATATTATTATCTACTCAGCTTCTCATCTGCCAGAAGATGCACTTAATGCTCTTAAAGAGGCCTATGAAAATGAGAAATCGCCAGTAAGTAAAGAGGTTCTTAAACAGCTTCTTGAAAACGCTGATATCGCAAGCAGTGAAGCACGTCCACTCTGCCAAGATACAGGTCTTGCAGTCTTTTTTGTAAAACTTGGTGCTGATGTTAAAATTGTTGGTGGTCTTTTAAAAGATGCTATTAATGAAGGTACAGAGCAGGGGTATAAAGATGGTTATCTAAGAGCATCTACTTGTGAACCTTTCTCTCGTGCAAATTTAAAAGATACGGTAGGATATAACCTTCCAGCAATTATTCATCTTGATATTGTTGAAGGTGATAAGATTGAGATTGAATATGCTGCTAAAGGCGGTGGAAGTGAAAACGTTAGTCGTGCTAGAGTTTTCCCACCTGCAGCTGGAAAAGAGGGTGTGATTGAGTTTGTAAAAGAGTGTATCAGCGATGCCGGTCCAAATCCATGTCCTCCAATTACTGTAGGTGTTGGGATTGGTGGTACTTTTGAAAAAGCTGCTATCAGCTCAAAACATGCACTTTTCCGTGATATCGGTTCAAAAAATGAAGATCCTGAGATGGCGGAACTTGAAGAGGTTATTAAAACTGAAATCAATAAGCTTGGAATTGGCTCTATGGGTATGGGGGGAACTGAGACTGCACTTGCAGTACATATTGAAGCAAACCCTTGTCACATTGCATCATTACCAGTATCTGTTAATGTTCAGTGTCACTCATCTCGTCACACACACATCACGATATAAGGATTAGATAATGAGTGAAGTTTATCATTTAACTACACCTCTGACTGAAGAGGTTACTAGAAAACTAAAAGCTGGAGATATAGTATATCTTAGCGGAACAATCTATACAGCTCGTGATGCAGCACACAAACGTCTTGTTGACTTAATTGAAGCAGGAGAGGAGCTTCCATTTGATTTAGAGGGAAGTGTAATCTACTTTGTAGGACCAACACCTCCAAAACCGGGTGATCCAATAGGAAGTGCAGGGCCAACAACATCTTATAGAATGGACAGCTACTCGCCAACTCTTTTAAAGCATGGCTCTAAAGGTATGATTGGTAAAGGTAAGCGTAATCAGGCTGTTAAAGATGCATGTAAAGAGTATGGTGGTATCTACTTTGGTGCTACAGGTGGAGCAGGAGCTCTTCTTGGTAAGCAGATAAAGAGTGCTGAAGTAATTGCATATCCGGAACTGGGCCCTGAAGCAATTCGTAAACTTGAGGTAGATGAGTTCCCAGTAACAGTAATCAATGATACATATGGTAATGATCTTTACCAGATGGGTCGTGAACAATATGAAGTTAAATAGACTTCCATTTTAAAACAAGGAGAATAGATGAATATACATGAGTATCAGGCAAAACAGATTTTTGCTAAGTATGGTGTACCTACACCAAAGGGTAAAATTGCTCACAGCGTTGAAGAGGCTGTAGAGGCTGCAAAAGAGTTAGGTGGACCTATTTGGGTTGTTAAAGCACAGATTCACGCAGGTGGACGTGGACTTGGTGGTGGTGTTAAGCTTGCTAAATCTTTAGATGAAGTAAAAGAGCTTGCAGATGAGATTCTTGGAATGACATTAGTAACACACCAAACTGGGCCAGAGGGTAAACTTGTACAAAAAGTTTACATCGAAGATGGTGCTGACATTCAAGATGAGCTTTACCTTTCAGTTGTTCTTGATCGTGCTGCTGAGATGCCAATTATTATGGCCTCTACAGAGGGTGGTATGGATATTGAGACTGTTGCAGAGAAGACTCCAGAGAAAATCATTAAAGTTGCTGTTGATCCATCAATCGGTTTTCAAGGTTTTCATGGTCGTGAGTTAGTATTTGGTCTTGGTATTACAGACAAAGTTCAACAAAAAAATATGATTGACTTTGCAAAAAAACTCTATACATTATATATGGAAAATGATGCAGAGATGATTGAGATCAATCCGTTAATCAGAACAGGTGAGGGTGAATTTATCGCACTTGATGGTAAAATGGGCTTTGATGATTCAGCTCTTGGACGTCATCCAGAGATTGAAGCTATGAGAGATTTAAGTGAAGAGGATCCAGATGAGCGTGAAGCTGCACAGTATGGTCTCTCTTACATTGCACTTGATGGTGAAATCGGTTGTATGGTAAATGGTGCTGGTCTTGCGATGGGTACTATGGATACAATTAACTATATGGGTGGTACACCTGCTAACTTCCTTGATGTTGGTGGAAGTGCAAATGCAGAGACTGTTGCAAAAGGTTTTGAGATCATTCTTAAAAACCCTAATGTAAAAGCTATCTTTGTTAACATCTTTGGTGGAATCGTTCGTTGTGATCGTATTGCAAACGGAATCTTAGAAGCTACAAAACTTGTAGATGTTCATGTTCCTGTAATCGTTCGTCTTGATGGTACAAATGCACCAGAGGCAGCAGAGATTCTTAAAAATGCAAATATTGAAAATGTTATTCCTGCAACTGACTTAGCAGACGGTGCTGCAAAAGCAGTTAAAGCGGCGAAAGGAGAGTTATAAGAGATGTCTATTTTAGTAAATAAAGATACAAAAGTAATCGTTCAAGGTTTTACAGGTAAAGAGGGTTCTTTTCACGCTGAGCAATGTATTGACTATGGTACAAATATTGTTGGTGGTGTTACACCAAACAAAGGTGGTCAAGAGCATTTAGGTAAACCAGTTTTCAATACTGTTAAAGAAGCAGTAGATGCTACAGGAGCAACTGTTTCTATGATTTTTGTTCCACCTGCATTTGTTGCAGATGCTGTAATGGAAGCTGCTGATGCTGGAATCGAGCTTGCTGTTATCATCACTGAAGGTGCTCCGGTACGTGATATGATGTATGCTAAACAGTATGCTACAAAACACAACATGAAAACTATCGGGCCAAACTGTCCTGGTATCATTACTGCTGATGAGTGTAAAATCGGAATCATGCCTGGAATGATTTTCAAAAAAGGAAATGTAGGACTTATCTCTAAGTCTGGTACATTAACTTATGAAGGTGCTAACCAAGTTGTTAAAGAAGGTTTTGGTATCACTACTGCAGTTGGTATTGGTGGAGACCCAATCATTGGTCTTTCATATAAACAGATTTTACCAATGTTTGAAGCAGATCCAGAGACTGAAGCGATTGTTATGATCGGTGAGATCGGTGGAGATCTTGAGATTCAAGCAGCAAAACTTATCAAAGAGCAGATCACTAAACCTGTTGTTGCATTTATTGCAGGTCAAACTGCACCAAAAGGTAAACGTATGGGTCACGCAGGTGCTATCATCTCTGGTAGTGCTGGTACTGCGGCTGAGAAAATGGCAGCTCTTGAAGCAGCTGGCGTAAAAGTTGTTGTTTCACCTGCTGAAATCGGAAAAGCTGTAGCGGAAGTTTTAGCTAAAAAATAGTTCTAATTTGCTTGTGTGAGCCTCAGAAAGTAACATCTGTACTCTTTTTGAGGCGTTAGTAGCACATTTTAGATTAGAATTATAGAAACTAAGATACTCTTTTTTAAAATTAAGAGTAATGTACAAGCGAAAGTTT
>Ga0256843_1000141_pt1 | contig 62336 bp, 64 predicted proteins | sample AlvinellametaG_FD_191572 | JGI IMG/M metagenome (GOLD analysis project Ga0256843, IMG submission 191572) | Pompeii worm associated microbial communities from hydrothermal vent at the East Pacific Rise, Pacific Ocean - Alvinella | ecosystem: Host-associated > Annelida > Integument > Unclassified ...
AGAAAAAGTGGTTCCCGTTGATCTTGATGAATGGCAATATCAACGCCACTACCGTCACGATCCCGAAGAGCCAGTACCGCTTCGTGCGGTACGGCACCCACCCTTTGAGGTACTCCTTGGCTTTATTTTTACCCGCTGACGCAACCTGTGCCATTGTTTACCGTCTTACTTTTCAAATTTATATTTGTGCTTGACGTCACCGCCTACGGGACTGCCGTGCACAACGATATGGGTCTCGTTAGCCAGATTGGGGCCGATCTTCTGAATGGAGAGCGGATCGACAATCTCATAAGACTGCTGAGCGGTCGCCTGCTGTGTCGCGATGGCGGCCATGGTAAGGCCGGCCAAAATCGAAAGCAAAAGGGCGGTCGCGATCAGGAAACCGGTAATGCCATGAAGACCGAATGCGCTGCCTTGTTTTTCCATTCTTTACTCCTTAGTCGTTGTGAGAAAGGCTGAGGATATAGGTACCGACAGCTTTTTCCTGAATCGGGGTCAGGCGACCTTTGAAGGATACCATCGTACCGATAAAGCCTTTTTTGCCGTGCTCAAGAACCATCTTGACAAACTCAGGCGTACCATAGGTGCTGATATCGGGTGCCATGCCGCCCATGCCTTTGCCGTCGGCGCCGTGACATCCCGCGCAGGTTGCGAACTCGGCGGGTTGCTCACCCTTCATGCCGTTAGCCACATACTCAGCCACCTTTTCAGCCGCGTCGCCGCTAAGCAATCCGGCAGGCATCTCACCCATCGGGAAGCCCAGACCTTTGGAGCCGTTTTTGATGGTCTCCAGAACACCGGCTTTGGATCCCCAAACGCTAAGATCCGCCGCTTTGCCGCCCATACCGTCACCGGCGATACCGTGGCAGGGAGCGCATTGAACAAGAAAAACTCCCTCGCCCATGGCTTGCAGGGTCTCTTTGTCCGCGTTGGCCCATTTGCTCTCAAACTGCTTGGTGTGTGCCGCGACTTCCTCGTTGTACTCGCCGATCTGGCTGTAGGCGTTAACCGGATAACCGGTCGTCCAATACCAGATGGCCCAGATCATCGTACCCAGGAAGGTATAGGCCCAACCGGCGGGCAACTCATTTTTATACTCTCCGATGCCATCCCAGTTCTCATCGGCCAGCTCACCGGTAGACCGGTCGGTCTTCATCTGTTTGATGTATTTACCGGCCACCCATACGGTCAGGGCGAGAATAATCGCCGCCGCGAGCAGGGAGAGCTGGTTGATGTTATCCTGAAACATATTGTTCATGACTGCTCCTTGTTTTCGTTCTTCTCGTTCTCACGCGCTTCGTTCAGCTCCACCGGCGCGTCGGTCAATTCGTCATCCAGCGCCAGTTTGCCGTACTTTTCATAATCGCGTGTCCCTTTTTTCTCGGCGCGATAGAGGTGCAGGATGTAGCCGTACAGCATCACGACCAAAAAGACCGTGAAGAAGAAGTAGGCGTACGCCTGCCACTCTCTGATTGCTTCCACGCCTATCCTTAATGCAGACCGTTAAGATAGGCGATCAGCGCGACGATTTCAGGAATCTCGCCGCGGGCAACCGCGTCTTTGACATCCTGGTTTTTCATCTCGGCCGCGATCTTTTTCGCGTCCTCAAGCGCTTGTTTTTTCGCCTCTTCCCAGCTTCCCAGCTTGGTGAAGCCCGGTTTGTCGTAAGGTACGTTGAACACCTTCTTAACCGTCAGAGCTTCCGCGTAGGCGGTCTCAAGGTCGGCGTTTTGGGTGAACATATGTTTATAAGCCGGCATGATCGATCCGGGTACCACGGAAGTGGGTTCCCACATATGGTTCTCATGCCAGTCGGTGGTGCGGTACTCACCGACACGGTGCAGGTCCGGACCGGTCCGCTTGGATCCCCAGAGGAAGGGGCGGTCATAGGCGTACTCACCGCTGACGCTGTAGGGGCCGTAGCGGTCGGTTTCAGATTTAAAGGGGCGAATCAACTGCGAGTGGCAGGCGTTACAGCTGTCTTTAATATAGACATGGCGACCGGCCAACTGCAGTAGCGTATAGGGCTGTTTGCCCGCGATGGGACGGGAAGCCTGCGCGAAATCGGGTACGATCTCGATCAGCCCCGCGAACGCGATAACAAGGAAAACGCCGACGGCGAAGAAAAAGGGTCGTTGCTCTAACCAATGAAACATTCCATACCTCCTTATGCGCCCATGGGTGAAGCGAACGCGGGCTCTTTGTCGAGCACTTTGTCGCTGGTCATGGTTTTATAGAAGTTGTAGGCCCACATCAACAGACCGATTACAAAAAGCGTACCGCCGATAGCGCGAATCGTGTAGTACGGATGCAGAACGGTAACGGTATCGATGAAGCTGTAAGCCAGGTTACCGTACTGGTCAACCGCACGCCACATCATACCCTGGGTAATACCGGCAATCCACATGCTGGAGAAGTACAGAACGATACCTGTGGTTTGGATCCAAAACTGCATCTCCATCAATTTTTTGCTGTAGATTTCACGCTTATAGAAGCGAGGTGCCATATGCAGTGTACCGGCGATAATCATGAAAGCAACCCAACCAAGCGTACCGTCATGGACGTGACCGGGAATCCAGTCGGTGAAGTGCGCCAGGGCGTTAACGGATTTAATAGACTGAATCGGACCTTCCAGCGTAGAGAGCATATAGAAGGTAGATGCCAGAACCATAAACTTGATCAGCGGAGACTCTTTAAGCTGGTTCCACTCACCCTTCATGGTCAACAGCATGTTGATCGCTGAACCCCAGGAAGGAAGAATTAGAACGACAGAGAAAATAGAACCCATGGTTTGCATCCAGTCAGGCACCGTGGAGTAGATCAAGTGGTGGCTACCGGCCCAAAGGTATACAAACATCAGACCCCAGAAGGAGAGCAGAGAGAGTTTATACGAAAAGACCGGTTGACCGGACTCTTTGGGCAGGTAGTAGTAGATCATGGCGATAATGGGAACGGTAAAGACGAACGCCACGGCGTTGTGGCCGTACCACCACTGAACCAGCGCGTCGTTGGTACCGGCGTACATAGAGACGGAGTGGTACCATTTACCCATACCGGTCACCAGGTAGGTGGGTACTTCCATGTTGTTAAACAGGTAGAGCATGGCCACACCGAGGAAAGTGGCAATGTAATACCACATAGAGATATAGAGGGTCTTTTCACGGCGCATACCGATCAGGCCGAACATCGCCATACCCCAAAGAACCCAGACGACAACCGTCATCACATCCAGCGGCCACTCCATTTCGGCATACTCTTTGGATGTGGTGATTCCGAGCAGTTCAGAAACCACCAGTCCGGCCGCCAGCAGGAAATAGAGCCAAAAGTGCAGTTTGGCCACGCCGTGAACGAATTTGGACTCGGCGATGGAAACTTTCAACGTCCGTTGTCCAACATAATAGAAAGTGGCGAAAATACCGCTCAACGTAAAGCCGAATGCCACCACGTTTGTGTGAAGCGGGCGCAGACGGCTAAATGTTCCGTATTGGCCAAAAACTTCATTTAGGCCCGGAAACGCCAGTTCAAAGGCGATATAGGTACCTATCACCATCCCGACAATACCGAAGATAATGGCCAGGTAAGTGAACCATTTTGCAACGGTATAGTCGTACTCCAACGCTGCATTTTGCATGCAAACCTCCTTTTGATTTGTTTATCCTGAAAAACAGTCCAGACCCATACCCCCTCCCTGGTTGCATAGGTCTCCATTTTTCAAGAAAATAGGACAGTGACATATTAATGACATTTAGCTTAAAGTCTGTTAATAGAGAATTAACTGTTTTTTTAAGAAGAGATTAAAAAAGAGATTATATCGTCACCCCCTGACGGGGGTCTGCTTTAAAAGTGGTAGGTAAAGTTGGCGTAGAGATAGCGGCCCGGTTCGTTCAACAGCATCGGATCCGTTCCTCCGCTTACCAGAATCATATCGGCGTACGTGTTGGTCATGGCATAGGTCTTGTCAAAAATATTGTCCACACCCAGCGTTAACTCATAATGGTTGAGAAAATCCTTTTTGACGCGGAAATTAAACACCGCATACCCGTCAATGGCCTGTTCACCGTTTTCGGCGTCATAGTCACGCCACTTGTCGGCGGCCACCATCCAAAGGCGTGCCGTACCGGTATCATCAAAGTCCCAGTTAATACCCAGCGTCCCCTTCAACGGCGTGATATTGGGCATATCGGTGCCATGCTGGTTGGTCAGGGGATCATCCTTCTTGCCCTTCAACCACGCCAACCCGCCGTCAAACCAGACGGTATCGGTCACCGCCAATGTGCCGTCTAGAGAGAAACCGTAAAGGGTGGCGTCCATATTCTCATAACGTCCGGTCACCGGTTTGCCGGTTTTGGGGTCGGTACCCACCACAATGGATTTATTGAAAAAGATAAAATCGTCATACTTGCTGTAAAAACCCTTCACCCGCAGGGTGGCCATCTGCGCAAACGCGGTCTCCACACCCAGGTCGATCTCGTTGTTGCGCACTTTGTCAAGATCGGGATTGCCGTGGTAAAACCCTCCGATCTTGTTTTGGAAATAGAGCTCTTTGCCGTCAGGCACCCGAATAGACGATCCGACCCCGCCGAAAAATTTTGTATCTTCCGAAAGGTGGTAGGTGCCAAACAGATAGCCGCCCATGGCGTTGTAGTCATTGGTATCGGTCACCGCGGAAGCCGACTTGACGCTGGCCATGTCATAACGCAGACCCATATCCAGGTCGAACGCCCCTACCCTTTTTTGGTATTGGGCATACAGACCGGTATCGTCGGTTTCGGCATGGTCAATGCTCCACCCTTTGGCCAGGGTTTGATTGGTTGCGAGCGGCGTGAAGTAGTAACGCCCTTTCCAGGTCCGCTCACTCCCTTCCACGCCGATCTGCAGATCACCCTCCGCCACGCGTGCCGTATTGCGAACCGCCCATCCCCAGATGCGCGAGTGCATCACATTCTCACCTACCCCTTTCATCATCAACGTCGACTTTCTATAATAGGTGCCCATGGGGTGGTAAACCCAGGAGTTATAAAACTCAAACGCCAGCTTTTTTGAAAGATCCCCGTAGAGATTTTTGACGATATATTTGGCGTTGAAAAGATCAGAATCATCCTTCAAAGCGTCCATTTTGGAGTTGGGGTAGAGTACGTCCTCACTGCGGTTGACGGTATAGCTTAGGTGCAGTTCCTGGTTGTCGGTAACATTAAAAAAGAGCTTGGCCATACCCGTCTTTTTCTCAAAAGCATCCATGTCGGCGTAGCGATCCTGATAGACCGTCGCACCCGCGGCCGGGTTGTCGGCAAGCTGTTCAGCCAGCGTATTGCCGTCACCGTCTTTATACTGGCCGCCCTTTTCGTAAGAGCCGCCCGCCAGTACGCGGATACGGTCATTGCCGCCGCTCACTTCGGCGCCGGCCTTGTAGTAGTCCCAGCTTCCGGCATTCAGATCGACCCGACCGTGAAGATCTTTTTGAGGCTTAAGCGTCTCAACCGAAACCAGTCCGGTCAGGGTACCGAAATGGCGCACATCATAAGGTCCCTCTTTTATAATAATATTCGCCACGTTACTGGCCAATACGTGAGAGATAGGCGGATCCATCCGGTTGGGACAACCGCCGTAGATTTTGCCGTCATCGACCAGGAAGTTGATATTGTCTTTGCGCACACCGCGCAGGATGATATCGTTGGAGATCCCGCTACGGCGAATGAGCTGGACATCGGGATCCAGTTGGTTCAAAGCATAGGCCAGATCCGCGGAGCGCACCTCATCGCCGGAGACATCTTTGACAATGGTGGTGGTTCCGGCCTCTTGCACGTCAATGGTATCCATCTGCACCTCTTCGGCCGTCAACGTCATGGCCGCCGCCAGTGACAGACCGGTTATTCGCCATACTCTTCTCATACGCTTTTCCTTTATTAAAAGAATCTTGAAAAGAATTATAAAGAAGGGGTGTTAAGCGTATGTTAACAAGCCCGCTTAGCGGGCCATGAGTTGCAGAAAATCGTCAAAGACGTAGCGGCTCTCATGCGGGCCGGGAGAGGATTCGGGGTGGTGCTGAACCGAAAGAATGGGCGCCTCTTTGTAGCGCACCCCTTCGATGGTGCCGTCAAAGAGGTTGATATGGGTCACCTCCGCCACTTCGGTGATGGCGTCGGGTACGTTGTAGTTGTGGTTTTGGGCCGTAATCTCCACGGCGCCGCTTTTTTGGTTCTTGACCGGGTGGTTGCCGCCGTGGTGGCCGAATTTGAGTTTGTAGGTCTCATACCCGTGGGCGATAGAGAGAAGCTGATGCCCCAGACAGATGCCGAACATCGGCACTTTGGCTTCGATCAGCTTGCGGATCTTGGCCTGCTCGGCCTTTAAAATCAACGGATCACCGGGGCCGTTGGAGAGAAAGACCCCGTCAATCTCACCCTTCTCATAGCGCGCAATCAGTGTCTCGGCCTCCACGGTATTGGGCACCACCTCCACCGCGATGCCCGCCTCGGTCAGTTCATTGAGAATATTGCGTTTGACACCAAAATCGAGCGCCACGATCCGCGCTTTGGCTTCGGGGGCGTCGTTGTAGCGAAATTTTCTTGCGTCATAACGTCCCTGCGTATGGCGATAAGCCGTTTTGGTACTTACCTGCTCAATATAGTTGACCTCGCTGATATGGGGCGCCTCTTCCAGCATACGGGCCAGCTCCGCTTTGTCGGAGACTTCGGTGGAGGCGATCATCATCATCGCCCCCTCCTCACGCAACATTTTGGTCAGGAAGCGGGTATCCACCTCGCAAATTCCCAGCACGCCGTCACGACGCAAAAGCTCGTGCAGAGGCTCCTCACTGCGGAAGTTGGAGGGCCGATCCTGATACTGGCGTACAATCACCCCCTTGCACCAGGCCCGCGAAGACTCGTCATCTTCCCGGTTGCATCCCACGTTGCCGATTTCGGGCATGGTAAAGGTGACAAACTGCCCGGCGTAACTGGGATCGGTCACAATCTCCTGATACCCCGTCATGGAGGTGTTAAAGACAATCTCCCCCACCGCCGTCCCTTCGGCGCCGAAACTCCTGCCCTGTAGATAGGTGCCGTTTTGCAGATAGATATAGACCGGTTTCATCACATCATCCCCCGCCGTCTCAGCTCCTCTTCGTAAAGGCGCTCAAAAATCAGGTCATACTCTTCGGTTCCCGGAATCAGTTTGCGCTTGTAGTGGGAGATCTTCTCCAAAACGATATCCTCGATCTCCGAAAAAGATGCCATATAACTCTCAATCGCCTTGAAAATAACGCCGCGCACCTGGTTTTCGTTGACACTGTAATCAATCAGATCCTCTTCCCAGAGCTCATCCAGAATCTTGTGGGAGATGTCGCTGTAGCGGTCTTCCCGGTTTAAAATAACGCCAAATTCGGGCGCCAGCTTCTTTTTGATCATCCAAAAAAGCTGGCGGGCATCCGCCTGCATGAACTCGATCTCCTCCTCTTTCTCTTCCATGATCTCGTTCACCCGCTCATCCAGCGCCCTCTCCCGCTTGATATCGGCTTCAATCACCTCCCGCGCCGTCTGCGCCACCGGCTCGATCCCGCGGCGTACCTCCACAAAGGGGGTATTGGCCAGGTCAATGCCGATCTTGTTGGCGATATAGGGGGCATGGGCTAAACTCAGTTTCATCGACGCGCCTTTTGCGCCCGCGAAAAAGCGGGCGTAATTTTTTGAACAAGTGTAGCAAAAGATAGGTTTAGAAAGGGTTAATCGGAAGATTTTCCCTGCGTACCTTCCAGGGCCAGTGTGACGGCGGAGGCTTTTTTAGGATCCATCTTGGCCAATATCTGGCCCACGACTTTGGGTTTGAGTGATTTAAGAATTCCCGCGGCCTTTTGAACCGGCATATTGGCAAGAATCTCGGCGGCGGCGGAGGCTTTCATTTTGGCGTAGGTCTGGGCGATCTTGTCCGCCTTGGCCTTGCGGATGGCTTCGAGGGTTTTGCGGTTCTCTTCCAGCAGGGCCGCGATCTGCTTCTCTTTTTTCTCCAACTCACTGCGGGTGGCGTTAAGATCGGCCTCTTTTTTGGCAAGCAGGGCCTCTTTTTTCTTAAGCATCGCCTCGGTCGCGTCACGAAGCGCTTCGTAAGCCTGCCGCGCCTCATCCACCTCATCAAGTTTGAGCTCCAGCTCCTGCTTGCGCTCCTCAAAGATCTTGTTGCACTCCAGAGGCATGGTTCCCTCAGCCCAAAGCACCCCGCAAAACAGTAACGCGACCGACCAGGCTCTCACCGCTCATCCTTGAAAGCCACGTGATCTCTCCAAAATCGTCCCACAGCGATCTCGTCCAACATCGCCCGTTCCCGCCGGGCCCGCTTTTTCGCCAACGCCTCCAGCGCCCGGCTCTCGATACTTTTAGCCTGCTCCAGCGCCCGATGGGCCTCTTTGAGCCTCTCTTTGGCCTCTTCAAGCCGTTGTCGCGCGAAGGCCAGGCGCTCTTCACACACGGCCATCGCGGCCCGCACGGCAGAGCGTTGGGCATCCACCCGGCCCAAAAGCCGTCCCTCACCCTTTTTTGGCAGTGCGATCTTTCGCATCTGCTCACGCCACGCCGATATCTCTTTTTTGATCTCGGCAATTTCTGCGTTCAACGCCGCTACCGCCTGCTCGGCCTGCTCGAATTGCCGTTTTCTGAGCCGAACCAGGGCGTTGGCGTTTCGTATCATAGGCTCTACCTGATAATCGTATCTTCCCTGTCGGGACTGGTAGATATGATGCCCACCCGCACACCGCTGACCCGCTCGATGGTCTCGATGTAGGCTTTCGCCGAATCGGGCAGGGCGTCATAGTCGGCGATACCCTCAACTTTCTGCCAACCCGGAAACGTCTCGTAAACCGGCTCCACCCCTTCCAGGTCGTAAGGCACATAGTCGATCACTTCCCCTTCATAGCGGTAACCGACACAGATTTTGATCTCTTTAAAACCGTCCAACACGTCCAGTTTCATCAACGCGATCTGATCACACCCGTTGAGCGCGCAGGCGTGACGAATGGCCACCGCGTCAAACCAGCCGCACCGGCGGGGCCGTCCGGTGGTGGTACCAAACTCATGCCCCTGTTGTCGCAGACGCTCACCCTCCTCGCCGAAATCCTCGCTTGGGAACGGGCCGTTGCCCACCCGCGTACAGTAAGCTTTGGCAATGCCCGTCACCTTGCCGATCTGCCTGGGTGAGAGGCCCGTACCCGTGCACGCGCCCCCCGCGACGGTGCTGGAGCTGGTAACGTAGGGGTAGGTGCCGTGGTCAATATCCAGCATCGTGCCCTGCGCCCCTTCCAAAAGCACCTTTTTACCTTCCGCCACATCGCGCCACAGCATCTGGGTGGTGTCGGCCATGTAGGGCAGTAGCGCGTCCCGGTAGCGGATCAGGTCGGCTTTGAGCGTCCGGGCGTCGGGTACCTCAACGCCCATGGCCGAGAAGATCGGGGCGTTTTGTTCCAGATAGGCCATGATCTTCTCAAAGAGCTTCTCCACATCTTTAAGCTCTCCCACACGGTGGCCCATTCGGGCGATCTTGTCGGCATAGGCCGGGCCAATGCCCCGTCCCGTGGTCCCGATGGCCTTGGCGCCCCGCATCCGCTCCCTTGCCCGGTCGATCGACTGGTGGTAGGGCAGAATAAGGTGCGCTTTGTCGCTAAGCCAGAGGCGTCCCTGGAGATTTTCAAACTGGCTCATCTCTTTCATCAGGTTCTCCGGACACACCACCACCCCACTGCCGATGACATTGACGGCTTCAGGATTGAGAATACCGGAAGGGATCAGGTGCAGGGCGTACTTTTTGCCGCCCGTGACAATGGTATGGCCCGCGTTGTGCCCGCCCGCAAAACGCGCCACCACCTCATAGGATTGGGCCATCATATCGACAATTTTGCCTTTGCCTTCGTCGCCCCACTGGAGCCCGACAATCAGATCTGCCTGGTTCATCTTTTCTGCGTTCCTTTTTGGCGGGTTTCGATCAGCGCGTCGGTATAGAGCGCGAATCCGGCCGCCGAAATATCGTCATCTACAAAGTGTCCGCCGGAAGCCAGCGGGGTGTTGCCGGCAAAACAGCGGAAAAAGAGGCCGTCATAATAGCGCATTTTGGCGTAATAGAGCGGCGCCAACACACAACGCGCGCAGTGGCAGGCGTCCGCCAACTCTTTCATGCGTGTCAGCTCGGCCTGCAACACGTTTGGCATATTCGGAAGGGCCTTCTCAAGATCCTCGGGGCTCTGCACCCTCGCCAACTCCGCCAGCCAGGGAAGATCGGCGTCCAAAAAGGCCGCCACATCCATCTTCTCAAAGCGCGTCAACGGCACATTGAAATGCTCGCTGATAAGACGCGGAATACGGATATTGGAGATCTGGTAAACCGGCTCCGCTTCCAGCGCCTCCAGCAGGTCGCTCATCACGCCCAGCACGTCGGCCAGCTCGCCCCCCAGCCACTCGGCGCCGATCTGGTTGATCTCTTCGGTGGGGTAACGGTAGACCGGCTGAATATAAAACCACTTTTTCTGATCGACCGAACGGCCCAGCCGCTTGGTCACCAGCCGTACCACGTCAATGGTGCTGTCGGCCCGCAGGGTCAGTTCACGGTTTTGCGGGTCGGCCAGGCGAATAAGCGCCCTGTCGTCCCGCACTCCCATATGTTGATGATAGGAAAAGAGCGGCGTGGAGATTTCGGCAAACCCCCTCGCCTCCAATATCTGGCTGGCGATACGCTCGATTTGGCGTTTGATACGGGCGCTTTCACCAAAATAGAGGCGACTGCCGGCGGGAATCTCGTGCTCAAAAATCATGGGGTCTCGTTTTGGAAATAGATTTCGTTAAATACCCGTGAAGCGGTGCCGTCATAGGGGCGCCGGTTCATGTCGGCCAGCGCCAACTCCACGGCATTGAGAACCCACGCGCTCTCATAGACCGGAATCAGCCCCATCTGGTTGATCCGAAAGAGTTTGCCTTTTAGGTGATCCTGCCCGCCGGCGACATTGACGCCGTAACGCTCTTTCAGAATCTTGCGCAGGGTGTTGGCCTCTTCGTCGTAGACCGCGCTCATCGAAAGCGCCGGCGTTTTGGGATAGAGGCGACACCCGATCGCCGCCAACGCTGAACGGGTCGCCAGCGCCCGGGCTTGGGTGGCGGCGTAAAAGTGTGCATACCCCTGCGCCTCAATGAGCTCCAGCACCTTGTTAAGGCCGATAACAAGTGTCGTGGGTGCCGTGTAGGCAGTGGTGTTTTGGCGTTGCTTTTTGATCTCGACAGCCAGGTTGAAATAAAACCCCTTCCCTTCACCAATCCGCGCCACGGCATAGTCAGACAGGCCGATCATCGCCATCCCCGGCGGAAGCATCAGCGCCTTTTGGCTTCCGGCGATCAACGCGTCGATATGGGTTGTATCAATAGGCTCCACCCCCACGGCGGTAATGCCGTCGGCAATGACGGCGATTTCGGGGTTTTCGGCTTTGATCGCCCGGGCAATCTGCTCGACCGGATGGCGAAGTCCCCCGGCGCTCTCGCTGACCTGAATGCAGAAAGTATCAATGTCGGGATCGGCCTTCAACGCTGTCATCACCGCCTCGACCGTGGCGGGCGTATCCCACTCGTAGCGCAGTTCCACCGTCTCAAAACCGTGGGCTTTGGCGATTTTGCCGAAACGCTCGCCAAATTTACCGGCGTTGACATAAAGCACCTTCTTGCGGGCCAAATTGCTCACGCACGCCTCCATGGCGCCGGTACCGGAGCTGGCCAGCATCACACACTCGTCCATACCAAAAAGCCGCATCAGCCGCGCTCTGGCTTCGGCGAAGATCGCTTCAAATTCCGGGGTTCTGTGGTGAATGGTCGGGCCCGCCATCGCCGTTCTGACGGCTTCAGGGACGGGAGTAGGTCCGGGGGTGAAAAGCAACATAAGCCTTCCCTTCGTTACATAAAATTTGGCCCGATTATATCAAATATCGGCTATAAGGGCTTTGAAGCCCCCTGTCGGGGGGAAGGATCAGCGTCGGGGTGCGAACATTTCATCAAAAGCCGAGCCCCGACCTTGCGCCTCACCCGTAGGCGCCGCGCCCTTTTCGGGACGAATCACGTCTCCTTTGCGCGCCCGTCCCTCTATCAGGCGACCGTACGCGACTTTGGACGTTACACGGGTAATCTCAATCTCACCCCGTCGTACCTCCTCACGCCCCAACGATTCACCGGTATAGGGGTCTTTAAGCCGTTTGCCCAGCCCAAAAACGACAAACCGCTCACCGCTGTGTAGCGTATTGCCGCCCATATTCACAATGACCCGCCGACCCTGTACATCGACAATTTTGGGCGGGTAGATATTGTAGATAAGCTGATCGGTCAGAATCTGCGCGATCTGATCCCCCGCCATGACCAGAAGCGACTCCGCCCGCTCTTTTTTGGGCAGGGGGAAGACAACATCAAAGGTATCGGACCATTTGATCTGCTGGGTCGCCACCGCCAAAACCCGGTAAGCGACCGTCGCGTACCCCTGGATCGCCCCGGTGTCACTGCCGGCCGGGCCGATCAGACTGCTGATGCGCTCCTGCCGAATCCCAAAATCAAGAATCTGGCCGATCACAAAGTAGTCCGCGCCCAAACGCCTGCCCAGGCGTGCAAGCTCCATCGGGTCACTGTCACCGCTGAGCAAAAAGTGCTTCTCAAAACGGTAGTAGTCGCTATTCTCCCGATCCAGCACGGTAAATTTTCTGGTTTGGGTCAGCTTGGAGACCACCGCCTGGGTAATACGTCGCGAAAGCTCCTTTCCGCCAATCACCATATCGCCCACGGCATACGCCTTTTTGGTCTCAAAGGGCAATACCGCCAGACTCCGACGGTTTCGGGGATTGAAGCCGGGTGACTTGTATTTGTCAAAATAGGCCCGCACCTTCGCCTCGTACTCATGGGGTGAAACCCGCCGCACCGAAAGCACATCAAAGCGTTTGACAAAACCGCCCGTGGCGCTGGAGACCTTGGAATAGGTGCCGTCTTTGAGGCGAATGTCGGCACTACTTTTGCCGTTGACACTGATGGTTACCTGCCGCAATCTTTGCTGGTACTCTTTCTGGGCCTTGATGCCGATCCCCCGCACCTGCGCCACGGCGTTGACCAGCGCGTCCTGCACCGCCTCGGAATAGGTGGAGCCAAAACCGGTCGCCGTTACGTGGACGGTCTTGATCTGCGCCGTCGCCAAAACCGCCGTCAGAAGAAAAAAGAGCAGTTTTTTCATGCTACGCCTTTAAAAATCGTTGATGTCGTTGACAATCTCGCTCTCGCCAAAAGAGCTCTTTCCTTTTGGTCTGCTTTTGGGCTTGGGTTTGTAACCCTCCTTGAACCTTCGCACCGCGTCCAACGTGGCATAGCGCCAAACCCGTACGGCGCCTACTACTTTCTGCCCGGCGGGCAGGGTATAGCGCCAGGTTTTAAAAGTGCTCACCCCCTGCAGGCGCATGGAAGCGCTCGCCTTGGCCCGCTGGTAGGTCTTGTCAATAACGTTGCGGACGGTCTTCTCCACGCTCATGGCGTCGGGTTTGAGCTCACGCTCGATATAGCGGTTGACCTCCTCGCCCCTTTGGCGCTCAAAGCGCGCGCTTAAAAAACCGTTGACCAACATGGCGATCTGCCCGTCAGCCACGGCCACGGCGGCGTCTTTGGCGTTTTGTTTGAGCCGAACATTGAGATAGTGATCTTTTTGGGGCATATAACTGTGCATCCCATAGGAGATGATAGCCGGCGTGCCGTCGCTGTCATATACCAGGCGGGTGCCCAGTGTGCTAAAGAGCGCGTCGGGCTTTTGGGGAATGAGGGAGCGGATATCCCTCCCTTTTCCGGCAATAAGCGAACGGCGTTGCAAACGGATATCTTTGGCGATCTGCCGGGTTTTGGGGCTCACCACGGCGATCACGCCGACCACCGCGTTACCCGACTTGTCCACGGCCACGGCCGATTGGACGGTAAAAAGTCCCGAAATGTCGCCGCTTGCCTTTTTGATCGTTTTTTTTAGGAACCGCTCTTTGAAAAGATCTTTTTTCTGCCGGGGCGTCAGCTTGCGATATTGCGCCGGGTCAACCCCCAACTCCGCCAGTTTTTTGTCCAGCTCCTTGTCGGCCACATCCAGGCTTTTGTCCATCAAAGCCAGAACCTTGCCCACCATGCCCCGCACGTTGGCGGTGGGCGCCTCCAGCTTGTCGGCGTCGGTGGAGCTGTTTTGGAAAAACTCTCTTGTCTGCTCCTGCAACACTTTGCCGTACATATCCATGGCAAACTGCTCATAGATATTAAACATCGCCTTGTCATAGGCGTTGATCAGCGCGTTGGCATACTGGGGATCGGTTTGGGGCAACATCACCGGCATCTGGGCATAATAGAAGTATTTACCGTGATGCTCCCCAAATTCCGACAGACCCATCTTTTGCAAAAAGCGTTCAGACCAGTCGTCAATCTTCTCATCCGGCGCCGGCACGATCGGCTCGACCATCCGGTTCTGTTCCACCGCAATACCGCCGCTTTGGGGCGCCTGGGCCCCGGCAACCGCCAACGACATCGCCAGCGCTGTGCCGCCAAGCAAAGAGAATAAACGTTTCATGGCATCTCCTCTTACCACGGTGCCGATTTGCCGCTACCGGCCTTGGAGACCACCTCTTCACCCTCCCAGAAAGCCAGACCGCTGGAGACGTCGGTCAACGACATCTGAAAATAGTAATCGACCCGCTGATCACCGTTGGAGAGTTTGCTCACCCGCTGGATAATCTTGCCCGACAAAGAGAGATCGGGGGTCTCAATGGTTCCCTTTTTGGCGATACGGCTCTGCTTAAACTCGGCATTTCCCCTTAATTTGCGAAGCTCATAGGTGGCCGAATCCTCGGCGCCGCCGGCTCGAAGCGCCGTGGTAATGATAAACTTACCGCTATCCAACAACGAGATGCGGATACGCTTGACCAACTGGTCGATATCGACCCGCTGGGTCGTATCGTTGACAAAATCGCTGATCATCAAAATCAGCGGTTTGCCCTCTTTTTTCATCTTCATCCGGTACATCCGATCCAGGTATTTGGAGCGAAGCATGGAGTCAACCAGCTTGATCGCCGAACGCTGAAAATCCTCGTAATCAAGCCCCATCGTCACGGGTGTGGAGGTTCCTTCTTTTTCGGGATCGATATAGTGCGGCTGATTCGCACACCCTGTATATAGGCCCATCAAGCTGACAAGCGCTAACGTGATCCATCCTTTTTTCATCATCTTATACCCCTTTCATAACTCTTTTTGGTATTTTACCCAATTCATTTAAACTCCGCCACGGAGATGATCGGTTGATCCCCTTTTTCGGCAATACGCACCAGCACCACATAGTTGCGCCTGCGGCTGGTTTTGAGCGTATAGAGGGTCTTACCGCCGGCCCGGATGGCGATTTTGCCCCCGGAACGCACCCGCGCCACCTGGAAATCTTTGGGGAGCGAATCCCAGATACGGATATCGGCCTGATTCATCACTGCCTGATAAGCCGCCCCGACCAACGTACCGAAAATCCCGAAATGGTCCTGTAACTGTTTTTGGATAATCGCATGCGTCACCGTCCTGGCCAACGCCCGGGTCACCACCAGGTTAAACCGTTTTTTAAACTCCGCCTTGATAATCCTGTCCATACTGGCAATTCGCCCCGTTTTATAGCGCCGTTTTCCTTTACGAATCTCCAGATCAGGGTAGGCCCTTTGACGCATTTTAAGTGTTGGCAGGGCAATGCGGGCGTAGGCGATATTGCTGGAGACCAAAAAGAGGGGAATATTAAAAATCAGATCCTTTTTAACCGGCCCCTCACCGTTAAGAAACACCACCCAGGTATAGTGGCGCGGATAGTGTTTGCGCCCCGAACGTTTGGCGGCAACGGCCAGGCGCAGATCCCGGCGTACAATCCCGGCCCCTTTTTCGAGTTTGCGGATCATCCCGTAGGCCTCTTTCCACCTCTCCTCGGCCTTGCGGTAATCATGCACGTTGTAAAAATAGAGCCCTGCCATGTAGGTGCTAAACGGGTTGACAAAATCGCGATAGGGCTTAAAGGCAAAAAGGTTGGAGTAGCGTTTTTCGATCATGCCGAGCGTCTTTTTGTTACGCAGGGTCTTTTTGTACTGTTTGCGACTCCCTTTGGCCCCTTTTTTCTTTAACTCTTCCTTCTGCTCTTTTTTAATCTTCTTCTTGGTCTGCTCAATCTCTTTGGCGAAAAACTCTTTGGCCCTGTCTTGCCGAACCATCGCCCGGTTAAACTCCACCCGCGCGTCGGCAAACCTGCCCGCGAGCATAAAGTCAATCCCTTTATACGTATTGACCATGATCTTTTCATAAATACGGGGAGTATAATCCAAAAAGTTGTCGTTGGTCAGCAGTGAAACAACCGAGGCGGCAAACTTGCCGGCAAGAATCTGCTCATCATACTTTTTGATCAGCTGTTCGGAGATATCAAAAATCTCGGTACTGCGTAAAAAAAGTTTCTCATCCATCGCCGCGGTACCCGCTTTGTAGGTCCAAAGCAGATCCTGAGTATCGTTCTCGTCCAAGATTTTCAGCCGCGCCTCATGAGGCGTCAGCTGGGTGGCGTTGGCGTCCGTGGCGTTGGTGTCAGAGCGGGCCGGTTGGTGAGATCGAAAAGAGCGCCCCAATGTCTTGACACCGTTTTTCAAACCCGCCGCGCAACCGGAAAAGAGCAAAAGCCCCGCCGTCCAAAGGAGCACAACCCTCATGATTCTTAAATCAATTTTCACAAAAACACCTTAGCATTTTATTTTCAGATATTTTACAAGTTTCTATTTTAACGGTGCTTTAATTTCGTTAACAATCCGTATCTCAGGCTCCAGTAACAGATCAAAACGCTTTGCCACCCTCTCCCGGGCCATGCGCATCAAGGCAATCGCCTCCTCAAAGGTCCCACCCCCAAGGTTCACCAGGAAATTGGCATGGCGTTCGCTAAAGGCCATGCCGCCCAAACCATACCCCTTAAGCCCCACCGCCTCGATAAGTCGGCCCGCGTAATCGCCCGGCGGGTTTTTAAAAGCGCTCCCGGCGCTGGGCGCTTTGGGCTGGTTGGCCCGCAAGGCGTTCAGGGCCTCGGCCAACGCCCCGTCAAACCCCTTTTTGACCTCAAAAGCCGCCGCGTAGACCGCTCCCGGCAGATCGGCATAGCGATAGCCGTAGGAGAGCGCCCCCCTTTCTATGCGTCCCGCGTCGGTCTCCACCCAAAGCAGACGATTAAAGGTCTCATGCGCTTTGACCCCGGCGTTCATAGCTACCATACCCCCCAGGGTGCCGGGCAGTTTGGCCACGAACTCAAACCCGCCAAGATCATGCTTTTTGCAAAAAGAGAGTATGCGCCCCGTGGGCGTGGCGGCACCTATGATCAGTCGTTCACCTTCCAGACGACAGTAGGAGAAATCTTTGCCCAGCATCGCCAGCGGCGGGGGGTGAGGGCCGATGAGCAGGTTGTTGGCGCCGCCTACAAGAAAGTGCCCCTCCGGCACCCGCTCACCCCGCTCCAGCACCGTCACCTCCGCCACGGGCCCTATGCGGATCGAGCTGTAGCGGGCAAAATCGACGGTACGGGTTTTCATCTAAAACGCGAACTGTTTGATTAGATCGAACATCCGGGTGGTAAAGTCGATCATCTGATTCATCATCCAGGGCATCGTGACAATCATCACCACCGCCACCACCAGAATTTTGGGAATGAAACTAAGCGTCATTTCGTTGATCTGGGTAGTGGCCTGAAAGATAGAGATGGCCAGCCCCGCGATAAGCCCGGCCAGCAACATGGGCAAAGAGAGAACCAGCGCCAGCTTCAGCGTCTCCACCCCCAACGCGACAAATTGCGCTTCCACCTATTGACCTCCTTCGGAGGAAGTGAATAGTGAACAGTGAAAAGTGAAAAGTTGAGAAAGAGCGCCACACACTTTTCTATTCAAAATAAAAACCGGCCATGCCGGCATCCAAAATTCTCCATTCTCTATTCTCCATTCTCCATTCATCACGAGTATCTCGCCTCTTCATACTCCAAGGGAATCAGAAAATCCTCCGCCTTAATCAAGCCGTCGTAAAAGCCGTGCTCATGCCCGATACGAAAGAGGGTATCAAGCGCTTGCAGTCGGGTTTCGTCCATCGAAACACTCTGGGCGTTGGCGTAAAGATCCAGGTAGGTCTCCAGCGTCCGGGCGTCAATGCGCACCAGGTTGCGCTCTAACAGCATCTTCGCCAACAAAGGGCGGTGGCGGTCGGCTATCTCCACCGCTTTAGTCAGCGCTTTTTCGACGGCGACGGCGCGGTGCAGGGGCATGGAGCGGCGCAGGGCCATCCCCCCAAGCGGCAGGGGCAGACCGCCGCCGCTAAGCTCTTGCCAGATATCCCAAATCTCACGCTCTACCTCCAGACTTTCATCAAAGTCAAGAATACTCTCATGAATCAGCACCCCGGCGTGCACCTCGCCGCTCAGCACCGCCTGTTCGATCTCAAGAAAGTTTTTATAAACGATCCGGGCCTCGGGATAGGCGATACGAAAGAGCATGGCGTTGGTGGTATGACGACCGGAGAGGGCCACTTTGAAATTTTTGCGAAGGCGCGCGCCCTTTTTTTTGATCAGCTTGGGACCGTACCCCTCGCCAAAACTCACCGCCGTGCGAAGCAGGGCATAGTCATTGCGGATTTTGGGATAGAGCGCGAAACTGATGGCGCTTACGTCATACACCCCCTCCAAGGCCGCTTCGTTGAGCGTCTCGATATCCAACGCCTCGTTCTCAAAGGGCACCGGCGGCGTCACCCAGCCAAACTTCACGGCGTAATACATGAAAATATCGTCCGCATCGGGCGAGTGGGCGACGGTAATAGGATTTGGACGGCTCACGACGGGGTATCTCCTCGTTTTTGGCTTCATTTTATCTCAAAGGTGATAAAATATCTCTAATTTCACATTTGAGGACAGTTATGGGTATGGATCCAAACAAGCAAAAAGCGCTGGAGATGGCGATCAAGCAGATCGACAAAGCGTTTGGCAAAGGGGCGCTGGTACGGCTTGGCGACAAAGAGATCGAACCGATCGAGGCGATCAGCACCGGCTCTTTGGGGCTGGATATGGCCCTGGGGATCGGCGGCGTGCCCAAGGGGCGCATTATTGAAGTCTACGGCCCTGAGAGCTCCGGTAAAACCACGCTGGCGCTTCAGATCATCGCCGAAGCGCAGAAAGAGGGGAGCGTGTGCGCCTTTATTGACGCCGAGCATGCCCTGGACGTGCGTTACGCCAAGAATCTGGGGGTAGATGTGGAAAACCTTTTGGTCAGCCAGCCCGACTTTGGCGAACAGGCGCTTGACATTGTCGAAACCGTCGCCCGAAGCGGCGCGGTGGACGTCATTGTGGTTGACTCGGTGGCGGCGCTTACGCCCAAAAGCGAGATCGAGGGCGACATGGGCGACACCCACGTGGGACTTCAGGCCAGGCTGATGAGTCAGGCACTCAGAAAACTCACCGGTGTTTTGCACAAAATGCACACCACCGTCATCTTCATCAACCAGATCCGCATGAAGATCGGCACCATGGGCTACGGCAGTCCCGAAACCACCACCGGCGGCAACGCCCTGAAATTCTACGCTTCGGTCCGTATCGACGTACGGCGCATCGCCACCCTTAAGCAGGGTGACAACCAAATCGGCAACCGGGTCCGGGCCAAAGTGGTCAAAAACAAGGTCGCGCCCCCTTTTCGCCAGGCCGAATTTGACATCATGTTCGGTGAAGGGATCAGCAAAGAGGGCGAGATTATCGATTACGGTGTCAAACTCGACATTATCGACAAGTCGGGGGCGTGGTTCAGCTACAAAGAGACCAAGCTGGGCCAGGGACGCGAAAACGCCAAACAGACCCTCAAGGACAACCCCGAGCTGGCCAAAGAGATCGAAAACGAGATCAAGCAGGCCCTGGGCATCGGCACCACGATGCTGGAGATGAGCGAAGAGGAGATCGCCGCCAGCGGCGATGAATAATAAAAAAATTCACCACAAAAGGAGAGACTAAAATGGTATTTATTGACGATATCAAAGCCGACGAGGTCATGGACAGCCGGGGTAACCCCACCGTACGCGCCACCGTGCGCCTTAGCGACGGTACCGTCGCCGACGCGATTGTTCCAAGCGGCGCCAGCACCGGCAAACGCGAAGCCCTGGAACTGCGCGACGGGGGCGAGCGCTACATGGGCAAAGGGGTCCTGACCGCCTGCGAAAACGTCAACGTCAAAATCGCCGACGAACTGGTAGGGCTTTCGCCTTTTAACCAGAGCGAGGTGGACGCGATCATGAAAGAGATTGACGGCACCGACAACTACGGCAACCTGGGCGCCAACGCGGTACTGGGTGTTTCCATGGCCGTCGCCCGCGCCGCGGCCAAGAGCTTGAAGATGCCGCTTTATCGGTATCTTGGCGGGGCCAACGCCCTGGTGATGCCCGTACCCATGCTCAACATCATCAACGGCGGCAGTCACGCCGACAACAGCGTGGACTTTCAAGAATATATGATCATGCCCACCGGCTTTGAGGAGTTCTCCGAAGCGCTCAGGGCCAGCGCCGAGGTCTACCACAACCTCAAAAAGATTCTGGGCGAGATGGGCCACGCCACGGCGCTGGGGGATGAGGGCGGTTTTGCCCCCAACCTCTCCAGCAACGAAGAGCCCATTGAAGTCATTATGAAAGCGATCGAAAAAGCGGGCTACAAACCGGGTGAGCAGGTGGCTATCGCCCTGGACGTGGCCAGCAGTGAGCTGGTGGCCGAAGGCGGTTACCGCCTGGAGAGTGAAAAGCGCACCCTCTCCAGCGAAGAGATGGTCGAGTACTACGAGCAGTTGATTGCCAAATACCCCATCGTCAGCATCGAAGACGGCCTGAGTGAAGATGACTGGGAGGGCTGGAAAGTGCTTACCGAGCGCCTGGGCTCCAAAGTCCAACTGGTCGGCGACGACCTGTTTGTCACCAACGCCGCCATTTTGGCCGAAGGGATCGAAAAGGGCATCGCCAACTCCATTCTTATTAAACCCAACCAGATCGGCTCGGTCTCCGAAACGATGCAAACCGTCCGCCTGGCCCAACGCAACGGCTACACCTGTGTCATGAGCCACCGCTCCGGCGAGAGTGAGGACAGCTTTATCGCCGACTTTGCCGTAGCCCTTGGAACCGGACAGATCAAAACCGGCTCCACCGCCCGCAGTGAGCGGATCGCCAAGTACAACCGCCTGCTGGCCATTGAGCGGGAGCTGGGCTACTTTGAGTACCTGGGACGGGAGCTTTTTAGCTGATGCCCGTTTCGGATCTCTTTCCCCGAAAACGGCGACTGCCCGTCGCCCTTTTCGGCTTTCCGATCAAACACTTAGCCATTGCCCTGGCCGTCGTGATCGGCCTGGGTATCTATATGAGTATGTTGCTTTTTGGGCCCGACTCTTTGACCGTGCTATTAAGGCTTGAAGAGGAGCATGCCGCTTATAATCGCTATATCAAACAACTCAAAGAGCAAAACGCCAAACTCCAAAAAGAGTTTTTTGAACTCAAGCAGTTGGAGCCCGACTCATGAGGCGTTTTATCTTTTTTCTCATGTTGCCCGCACTCTGGCTTGGCGCCAGGGACAACCCCTTCCGCCCCGTTATCGATACGACCGTTCTGCCGGAATCCACCAACCGCCCCGCCTCCATTCCCCCTTTTCAAGGGCTCTCCATTACCCTCCCTTCTGATGCCAGGGTACTCAAAGGCATAACCCTGCGTTATCAAAACGTGGAGGGAGCCGTCAAAAGCGTCACCTATGAGCTTAACGGCTCCGTCGATTGGCATATACCTTTGTATCTTGCGCCCCGAAAGAGTTCCAAAAACGGCTCAGCCAAAAAAAATATGAGCCTACGTTACGCGCCTCTTGCTTTTGTCTCATTGCAACTAAAACCCAAAGCGGTTTACATCCGAACCAAAGACACCAAAATCCGCGCGTTTCACTTAAGCGACCCCTTTAAAATCGCCGTTGACTTCAAGCGAACCGCCCGCTTTCTAACCAAACACAAAACCCTCAACACCCCGCCCTACAAAGCCGTGGATATCGGCAACCACGGCAACTACTACCGGGTGGTGGTCACCTTTGACGCCCCTTATCGCTATACCTTGCAAAAAACACCCGACGGTTATGTTATTCGACTGCGCTGAAAACCTGGTGCTCATCGGCTTTATGGGGGCGGGCAAGAGCACGGTAGGCCGACTGCTGGCCAAAGAGACCGGACGCTACTTTTTAGATGCCGATGCGCTGATCGAAAGCGCCCAGGGACGCCCTATCCCCTCTATTTTCAAAGAAAACGGCGAAACCTTCTTCCGTTCACTGGAAAAGGAGAGCGCCGAATGGCTGGCCCGCTGTGTCAGAGGAAGCGTCATCTCCACCGGCGGCGGTATGCCGGCGGTGGTTGAGCGACTGCACGCCATGGGAAGGGTGATCTACCTGCAGTTGCCCTTTGAGGAGATTGTGGCCCGTCTTGGCCCCGAGGAGAGGGCCAAACGCCCCCTTTTTCAAAACCCCGACAAAGCCCGCGCGCTTTATGAAACACGCTGTGCGCTCTATGAACGGCAGGCCGACATCATCCTTGACGCCCGTATGAGTCCCCACGCCATTGTGGAAGCCGTTTTGCGTCAGCTTGACTGACACGCCTCCTTGGTGGCCGAAGGGGCCAGCAGTTTAATGGCCGTCATGGCTGTCACCACCTCTATGATACTGGCCAACACCAACGCCTCAAACTGCCCCTTGTCAATACTGCCGGCGTGAAACGCCAGGGTCGCCACGGCAATCAGCAGTGTCAGGGGCATGGCGTGCGAAAGGGCGATAAGCAGGGCGTTGCGCACCCCGCACATGGGCACAAACACAGCGGAAGCCAGAATGCGCACCGCAAACATCACCGCCGCCACGATCAGCGCCAACACCACCACCCCCGTCTGACCAAAGGCTTCAAACGGCAATGTGCTTCCGACAAAAATAAAGAAAATAGGAATCAAAAACCCAAATCCAAAGCTGGAGATTTTCTGCTCCAGATCCACTTTATGAGAGAAGAAGGTGGCGATAAACATCCCGGCGATAAAGGCCCCGAAAGCCAACTCCAGCCCCAGATAGAGCATCACCGCCAGCAGTAAAAAAAGCGTGGCCATGCTCAGGCGGATATCCTGCTCCTTGGTATCGAAGTAGGGCATCATCGTATTACGGATTTCGGGAAACCACCAAAAAAGCAGATGCAAAAGATAATAAAAGAGCGCCATGGCGGCAATAAAGGCGCCAAGCACCGAGATTTTGAAAAAGAAGTCCAACCCAACGCCGTAATGGATCCCCGCGCTGGCGAAGGTGAGCACCACAATGGAGACCAGCTCACCCAAAATGCCCACCGTCACGGCAAACTGAAGCCAGGGGGTCTGCTTGCCGTACTCTTTCAAAAGCGCGGCCACCAGACCGATGGAGATGAGCGGAAAAATCACCGTAAAGACAAAACTGATCCCCATCTGGTAGGCAATCAGCGCCGAAAGGCCGTAAAGTAGTCCAAGATAGAGCGTGCCCGCCCTCAACACGCGCCGATCGGTCTTAAGCAGTTTTTTGACATTGACCTCCAGCCCCACCACGAACATCAGGTACAAAAAGCCAAACTCCGCTACCAGCTCGAAAACGGGATTGACCTCTTGGCCAAAAAGACCGATCCCGCCGGCAAGCGAACCCAGGATAATCTCCACCGGCGCCGTGGGAAGGCGCACCATTTTGGCCACAAACGGAGCGATCCAGATCAGCAGTGAGAGCACCACGATAATCTGAACTTCCACCCACTCCATCGAACCGTGCACGCTACGCTCCGCAACGTTTGGCGATCTCATACCCGTGACGCGCCAACATGGCATGGTCACGCAGGGGGTCTTCGCCCTTGGTGGTCAAATAGTCGCCGATCACGATGGCGTCGGCCCCCGCCTCGAAAATCCGATAATCCTCGTCGCCAAAAGTAATCTCCCGTCCCCCGGCGACCATCAGGCGCACCCCCTCTCCCAGTACCGCCCTGGCCCGCGCGATAATCCCCAGCGCCGCCGCCACGCTCAGCCGTTTAGAGGGCAGGGGCAGGGCCGGGTTGGGATGAAAAAAGTTGATCGGCACCGATTCGGGCGCCAGCGCCTCAAGACTCTCAAAGAGACTTTCCCTATCCCGCTCACCCTCGCCAAGGCCAAAGATACCGCCCGCGCAAAGCGCCAGGCCCGCCGTTTTGACATTTTCGCAGGTCTCATAGCGCTCCTGCCAGGTGTGGGTGGTGCAGATACGGGGATAAAAGCGTTCGGAGGTTTCCAGATTGTGGTTGTAGCTGTCGATGCCGTGGTCTTTGAGGGTGCGCAATTGATTAACGGTGGCCGTACCGTTACAAGCGATAAGGTTGAGGCCCTCCACCTCTTTTTTAATCGCCTCCGCCGTCTCGCAGACAAAGCGGAGTGTCTTCTCATCCAACCCCTTGCCCGCGGTTACCAGGCAAAATCCCGTCGCTTGCCGCGCTTTGGCCGCTTGGGCCTCTTTGACAATCTTTTCAATAGGCTTGTGGTAGTAGCGCGAAATATCGGCGCCGTGGCGCACGCTCTGGGTGCAAAAGGCGCAATCTTCCAGGCAGTGCCCGCTGGAGATGTTGCTAATAGCGCACAAAAAGATCGTTTTACCCAACCCGTTCACTCCTTGGCAAGAGAATACTCTTATCCTGCCACCTCTTCTCTTTAATCACCCTTTCATAGTGGTGCACCACCCACGTTTTGGGCGTCACTTCCAACAATACCGCCTCGCTGACAGGCTTGTTGCGGGCGCACACCTCGCCCGGATTGAGAAACAACGCCCCCTCTCTGACAACCGCCCTGAAGCGGTGCAGGTGACCGCAGACAATCAGATCGGCATCGGGGGTAAGATAGAGTGGATGGTGCATCAGTTTGACGCGCAGACGGCCGATAGCAAAGTAGTGGGGCTCGGTATAGAGGTGATAGCGCGACGTCAACGCTTTAAGCGCCGCGTCGTTGTTGCCCAGCACCGCCGCATAGGGCACGCCCGACGCTTCCATATAAGCCAGCGTCTCCTCTTTGCCCACATCACCGGCATGAATGAGATACTCCGCCCCGTTTGTCAGCAAGATGTCAATCGCACGGCGGGCACGCCCCGCCTTTTTGTGGGTGTCGGAGAGAATGCCCAGCTTCACCGGAACCCTTTACAGGCGAAGGATTTTCCAAAGAGCTTAAGCGGCACTCTGAAATTTCCGAATATCGACCTGCGTACCGTTTTCGATGAGTTCCTGCGCCTTTGCCAAAAGCTCTTTTGTTACAGACTCCTCAATATACTTTTCACCGCAATTGTCACATACTTTTGCCGGCACATCTTTAAAGACAATGGTCACTTCCCCTCTCTCAAACGTCACGGTCACACTTCCCGGCTTCACTTCACCATGTTTGCAAATTACACATCTCATTATTCAACCCTTTTGTCAAAACTCTCATTCCATTTCGCCGGATCGGGACGATATACCGTTATGACGATACGCTCATCCGCATGGACGGCATAAACCACATGAATGGGTTGTTCTGTTCCCTCTTCATACCCCAAAGCGAGATAGGAAGGGTACGGCTTGTCATTGGGGTACGCTTCGATAATTTTACCATCTTTGATAATTCGCGCCACATCCGCCTCATTGATCCTACGCTCAAACATTCTTTCGACGGCGTGCAAACGAAAAACGATTTTCATGCCCTGTTTTTATCCAAACCTATTGCCAATGCTAAGACGCGTTCGCCTCTTCACGGTGCTTGCACTTGATGCACTCAAACACCTCTTTGCCCCTGAAGGTACGTTTGGCCATCAGATACCCGCATTCAGAACACTGCCGATCCACCGGCTCGAATTTGCTGATGAAGGTGCATTTGGGATAGTTGGCGCACCCGAAGAATTTGCCTCGCCGGGAGTTGCGCTCCAGCAATTCACCGCCGCACTCGGGGCACTTGACGCTTAGCGCTTTAGGCTTTTGTAGCGGCTTGGCGTTTTTACACTTGGGGTAGGCGCTACAGGCCAAAAAAGCTCCCCGCCGGCCGTTTTTGACCACCATGGGCGCGCCGCACTTTTCGCACACTTCGTCGGTAGTTTGAGGCCGGGGTTTTTCCTCCTCGCCCTCTTTGGCGATGTTTTCGGTGTATTTGCATTTGGGGTAGTTGGAGCAGGCGATAAAGTCGCCGTAGCGGCCAGAACGCAGGAGCAGTTCACTGCCGCACTCGGGGCAGTTTCGCCCGATGGGCTCGGCCTTTTTGAGGCTTTTGATCTCTTTTTTGCCCTTTTGCACTTTTTCGATAAAGGGCTCGTAAAACTCCAGCAAGAGTTTCTGCCAATCCACCTTCCTCTCGGCCACCTCATCCAGCTTCTCCTCCATATTCGCCGTAAAGCCGGTATCGACAATCTCAGGAAAGTGCTTCTCCAGCGTCTCAATCACGGTAAAGGCGATCTCGGTGGGGATGAGCTGGCGCTTTTCTATTTTGAGATACTCGCGTGAAACCAGCAAAGAGATGGTCGGCGCGTAGGTACTGGGCCGCCCGATGCCGAGGGATTCGAGCGTCTTGATGAGGCTCGCTTCCGTATAACGCGGCGGCGGCTCGGTGAAGTGCTGGTTGGCGGCAAGCTTTTGCAGTGTCGCCTCTTCGCCCTCTTTGAGCTCGGGCAGGAGTTTGTCCCGATCGTCATACCCCATCACCCGATAGAATCCGTCAAATACCAGCTTCCTGCCGGTCGCTTTGAAAAGGCCGTGCTTACCTCCAAAGAGAATGGTCTGCGACTCCAAAACCGCGTCCGCCATCTGGCTGGCCAGAAAGCGGTTGTAGATGAGGCGGTAGAGTTTGAGCTCGTCAGGAGCCAGATACTTGGCCGCCAGTTCGGGGGTGAAGTCCAGCCGCGTGGGGCGGATCGCCTCGTGGGCCTCCTGGGCTCCCTTGGCCTTGGAGGTGTAGACCTTGGGTTTTTTGGGCAGGTACTTCTCACCGTAGGTCTTCAGGATCGTCTCGCGGGCGGCGTCGCGGGCCTCTTTGGCGATATTGAGGCTATCGGTTCGCATATAGGTGATAATACCCATCTGCCCCTTGTCGGTCTTGACCCCCTCGTAGAGTTTTTGGGCAATCATCATCGTCTTTTTGGGGCTAAATCCCAGCCGCCCGGAGGCGCTTTGCTGTAAAGTGGAGGTCATGAAAGGGGGCGGCGTGGCGCTCTTGCGCTCCTTTTTTTCAATACTTTTGACCCGATAGCTGTCGACTCTTAGCGCCGCTTCCATTCTATGGGCCTCTTCGCCGCTTTTAATTGTCATTTTGGCGATCTTTTTGCCCTCAAACTCCACCAGCGCCGCTTCAATGTCGGGAGCGAACACCGCATCAAGGCTCCAATACTCTTCGGGCTTGAAAGCCTTGATCTCTCGTTCCCGATCAACGACGATCTTGAGCGCCGCCGACTGCACCCGACCCGCGCTCAACCCCTTTTGGATTTTGGACGAAAGCAGGGGCGAGAGCTTGTAGCCCACAATCCGATCCAAAAGCCGCCTCGCCTGCTGGGCGTTGACCTGATCCATGTTGATGGTACGGGGATTGGCCAGGGCGTTTTGGATGGCGCTTTTGGTGATTTCGTGAAAGACGATGCGCGGAAGCGCCTCGGGATCCTTGCCGATGGCCTTGGCGATATGGTAGCCGATGGCTTCTCCCTCTCTATCCTCGTCGGTAGCGATATAGACCTTTTCGCTCTTTTTGGCCAGATCCTTGATCTGCTTGACAATGGCGCTGTGATCTTTGTCCACCCGGTACTGGGGCTCAAACCTGTTATCCTCGATCTTGATACCGAAGCTGTGCTTGGGAAGGTCCCGAATGTGGCCTTTGGAAGCGACCACCTCATACTCTTTTCCCAAAAAGTTTTTGATAGTACGCGCCTTGGCGGGCGACTCGACGATAATCAGGTTTTTCAAAACGGTTTCCTATATCTTTAATGTATACTTTGCCTGCTTGACGGCTGAAATTCTAACATAACGCGCTCTTAAACGATTTTAAAAAGTGCCGATATGGTTTGTTAGATAACGGATACAAAGGATCAACCATGGCTGTAGGATCACTGAGTTTCATCGGACTTGGAAGCGGCGGCGCGCTAAGTTACGATATTATTGACAAGCTTCGTGAAGTCGATGAAAAAGCGGTGCTTAACCCGCTGGAACGTCAAATTAGCGAAAGCCGTAACAAAGAGCTGGTTTTTCAGGACATTATGAGCAAGCTCAATGAGTTGAAAAGCTCCCTGTTTGACATTGCCGGCCCCACCCTTTACACAACCCGTAAGGTAACGGTGGAAGGCGCCGACCTCACCGCTACCGTCTCCGACGGCGCCACCGTTCAACAAGCCGACATCAAGGTCAAACAGTTGGCGCTGGCCGATATCAAGCAGACCAAAGGGTTTGATTCCGAAGATGCCGAAGTGACCGATACCGACACCGATATGACCATCACCATCAACGGCCAAGACACTACCTTTACCGTCACCGCCGGCACCACCCTCAAAGAGCTCAAGACACAGATTGAAGAGGCGATGGACGGCAAAGTCAATGTCACGCTTTTAAATACGGGCACCGATAGTAACCCTTATCGGTTGATCCTCAAAAGCGCCCAAACCGGCGCCGACCAGGCCATGAGCTTCTCCTTTAGCGACGACAACGACTTTTTGGACCTTACCGCCGACAGCGCCAAACTTCAGGATGCCCAGGATGCCCTGATCACCGTAGACGGCGCGGAAGTCTACCGCCCCACCAACACGATTGACGACGTTTTGCAGGGCGTGACACTAAACCTTAAAAGCGCCAACGACACGGATAACCTTGTGACCGTCAGCCAGGACAATGAAAAAATCGCCGACAAAATCGAAGCGTTTGTCAATCTGTATAACACGCTGATGAGCAAATTTGACAACACAACCAAATATGATCCCGATACCAAAGAGACGGGTGTTTTTCAAGGGGATAGTACCATCAGCGCCCTCCAACAGCGCATAAGCACGATTGTCCTTGATCGTACCGCCGACGGCGGGGCGCTGAACGCGTTTGGAATTGACGTTGACCGCTACGGCAAGATGAGTTTTGACCGCGCCGCCTTTTTGGACGCGCTTCAAAAAGATCCCGAAAGCGTCGAAAAGACATTCGCCGGCGACAGCGACAACCCCGGCATACTGGCCCAATTAAAAAACTACCTGGATACAACCACCGCCTACGGCGGTATGTTAAGCCAGTATGATGACTATCTGAAAAACAATATCACCGAGCTTGAAAAGCAGAAGGAAAAAGCCGTAGAGCGGCTGGATAACAAATATGACATAATGGCCAAGCAGTTTATGGCGTATGACGCCATGATCGCCAAAATGAACGCCTCCTTCAGCTCCCTGGCGGCCATTATTGACGCGCAAGCCGCCGCCGCAAAAAAATAGCCCCTCTCCCCCGCCGTGCCGGGGGTTTTCAATAAAACACTAAAAAAATTTCGCTTTTGGACTAAACAAAACAAAATTCCGGCCGATCTATGGAATAAGAGCAAGGAAGCTCTTAAAGATCAACCCATCCAAGGAGGATATCATGGGATTCCGCATTAACACCAACATCGGCGCGATGCAAGCGCATATGTACTCCACGTTCAACAATAAGAACCTGGACAACTCGTTGACCCGGCTAAGCTCCGGTCTTCGCATCAACAAAGCGGCTGACGACTCTGCCGGTCTGGCCATTGCCGACAAGCTCAACGCCCAAGCCCAAGGTCTTGGACAAGCCATTCGCAACGGCAACGACGGTATCGGTCTGATTCAAACGGCTGACGGTGCGCTTAAAGAGTATACGCAAATCGTTCAACGCATCCGCACCCTGGCGGTCGAAGCGGCGAACGACACGCAAGATGAAAAATCTCGAAGCTACATTCAGCTGGAGATCAACCGTCTTATCAGTTCTGCGAGCTTCATCAACTCTCAGACCAAGTTCAACGGCAAAACGCTCTTTAGCGGCAACAGCTTTGTCTTCCATATCGGCGCGTACGCCAACGAGACCACCAAAACCGTTATCGATACCATGAGTGCCGGTAACGTTATCGGTAGCGCCTCTGTCTCCACCCAGTCCGCCGCGGAAGCAACCATCTCCGCTATGGACAGCGCCCTGAAAAAGATCGCCGACCTTCGCGCGACTTTGGGTGCGGCACAAAACCAGATGGAGTCTGCTATCCGCAACATCTCTGTCGGACAGGTAAACATCAAAGCGGCAGAGTCTCAAATCCGTGACGTTGATTTTGCAGAAGAGTCTGCTAACTTCAATAAATTCAACATCCTGGCCCAAAGCGGCTCTTACGCCATGAGTCAGGCCAACGCGGTACAACAAAATGTGCTGAGGCTGTTGCAATAGCAATAGCCGGTAAAGTCAGCCTCTGGCTGACGGGCACATTTTTGTAAAACGTTCTGCACCTCTTGCAGTAGCGTAAAAGTATCGCCGACTCCAAAGGCTTACGCCTTTGGGGGATTCTTCTCATACGCTTCCACGAACGCTTCAAGTCTCTCTTTGTAAAAGCTGATAAACCGGCTAAACTGCTCGGTAAAAAGTTTGTTGATCTTTTTGATATGGTGTTTGGGATTGTCAATCTCTCTGGTATTGATAAAGTCAAACAGGTAACCGCCGATTAACTGCAAATAGACCGTTACCATGTCATTGGCGTCAATTACCTCTTCTCTTCGCTCTTCTACCAAGATATCCAAAAAGAGCCCCAACAGCTCATAATGGTAGATATCGATATTGTTAAATTTCCTGGCCGAAAATTTCTCCAACAAACCCAAAATATAGTCCGCATGGGCAATGCGCCCCCGAACGATCTCCAGCTCTTCTTCACGCAAACCTACCTCCGAGACATCCAGCAATCTCTCAAAGAGCTCCTTTTTCACCGCCTCTTTATCAAGCACGGCAAACCGCTCGACCTCCACCTCTTCCACCCGTTTGGGCGTCATCCCGTAAAGCCTGGCGCCGTCTGAGAGATTATAGATATGTTGGCCTTCTTGCAAGAGTCCCTGGGTAATAATATCCATCTCATTAACAGCCGCCATATAATTGGGCGTCGTGGGCACTTCGTCGCGTAGGTTACCGGCTGTTTTAAGAACCGTTTTGTGAAAGCTGATACGCTCTTCCAATGCCGTCTCTTTGGTAATATCAAGCTGTTTGGCGTGCACATGGCCGTCAATATGGGTCGCCCCCGTCTCCGGTTCAAGGGCCAGATCCACCCCCAATACATAGATCTCCTCCGCCCCGAACATCATTCCCATGGCGCACATCATCAAACCGACGTTGGAGGCGGTAATCTGCCCGAAATCCTTCTTGATCTGGGCCGCGGCCTGAAAAAGACAGACCCGCTCCTTTTGAAACGCTTTTGCAAAATCGGGCCAGGTAAACGAGGAGAAGAAGGGGATACTCTCATCAAAGTAGCCCAAATCCGCTACCCGCTCCAGGTGCTTCATGCTCTCTTTAAACCCGTCCACATGCAAAATAAGCTCCGGTCGTATCCCCGCCTGCTCCAATTTGCCCATGGCCGCGCTGACCGTAACAATCACAAAACGGTCCTGATAGCGCCGAACCCACTCGATATTTTTCTGCAACGAGGGGCCCGCGCCAAGCAGTAGAAGCGGTCGACCGCCGAAGTAGCGTTCCTTTTTCAGGGCTTCGATATTACTATAGCGATACGCCTCCAGAATGTAGCGGTAGGGTCGCAAAAAGACCTGCAACATCGCCGAATGGGGAAATTTGAGGTAGTTCATGGAGATGATGGTGGCTTGAATCTGTTTGAGCCGGGCCGTATCATGGCTAAGGAGAGGAAAGAATTTGAGATAGTGGTTATAGACAAACCGCTCTTTCAAAAAGGCATAAACCTTTTGGCGGAAAATCTCATCCTCTTCAAACACGGCATAGATGACCACTTTGTTGTTACGGGCCAGGCGGGTATAGTCGGTCACAAACATGGAGAGCCTAAACAGCTCCAGGTCATCTTCGATAATCAAATAGACATCCGAGTCGATCTTGCTGTCGGTTTTGGTTATGTGCAAGCCCAGCCCCACCCCCAAAAAGATAAATTTGTAAATCTTTTTCATGGTGGTACGGTGTTTGTCGGTCAGGGGCAGAATATAGCGCACAATCGGCGCAATGGTAGGCATGGCCGACTCATCCAGCGAAAAGCTCTCATACTGGCGCATGGCGTTTTCATCCACGGGAAACTCCCGAAAAGTCTCAAAGAGGTTGTCGGTTTTCCCGTAATCGATACTCTCGGCGATCACATCCGCGTGCTTAGCGCTATCCATCCCGTACAACCACCGCCCCGTCGCCGGCTCCAAAACGTCAAAGTAGCCCTCATCCTTATACTCCAACTCATAGCGCGGCGTGTAGTGCCCGCCGGCCACCGCCTTCTCATACGCGGCCAGCTTCTCATACAAATCGGGATGAAAAACCTGAAAATGGGCCATGTTTTTGGCAAACGTCTCCTGGGCTTTTTGCGCAATACTATCCATCTTTTTTCCTTTTTTCCTGCATTAAAAGATCGGCCAAAAGCCAATCGATCCGGTTATCCACATCCACGCTCGCTTCCGCCTCCATCACGTAAGCGTAACACGACGGCTTGAGAAAGAAGCTCTTTTGGGCCAAAAACGAAGCGCTCTCAGCCAGGTAAATGGCGCCGTTGAGGCGGTAGTAGGGAGGAAGATCCTGGCTTCTTACCCCCTGCAAATGCGCCGGCAAAAAGTCGCACAGCGACCCGTCTTCGGGCAATCTGTTGCTCCACTGGGGCGGGTGATCAACCAAAGAGACGGAGATAACGCTTTTGGCGCCTTTGCGAACCATCACCGCCCACGCCTCATCCACGTGCTCGGCGCCCCGCAGAGGACTGGTGGGCTGAAGCAGGCAGACATGGGAGGGCAGACGATCCAGACTCTCCAGGGCGTGACACACCACATCCGCCGTCGCGCTCTCGTCGGTGGCCAGCCTCTCGGGACGCCGTAATGCCACGGCCCCCAGCGAGGTCGCCAGCTCAAGCACCGTCTCATCGTCACTGCTGACCACCACCCTCTCCACGCATCGGCTCTCAAGCGCGGCCCGGATACTCCAGTAAATCATGGGACGTCCGCCGACGGGCAACATGTTTTTCCCCGGCAACCGCTTGCTCCCCTTTCTGGCCGGCACAACAGCGACACACCCCATCAAAAGACCTCTTTATATTCACTGTTGGCCCGTTCATACTCCTCCATGCGACCGATATCGAGCCAATACTCCCGCAAAGGAAACGAAACGCATTTATGCCCCGCTTGCATCAGACGCTCAAACAGTGTCGGCATATCAAAATAGCTTTGCTCAGGAATATAATCGAGGGTCTCGGGACTTAATAGGTAGATGCCGGCATTGACAAAAAAGCGATACACCGGCTTTTCCCGAATGGCCGTAATCCGATTGCCCTCCATCTCCACCACCCCAAAGGGTACCTGCATATCATATTCGCGCACGCACATACTGGCTGTCGCCCCGTTTTGCATATGGTACTCCAAAAAACGGTCAAACCTGACATTGGTCAAAATGTCGCCGTTCATGACGAAAAAGGGCTCTTTGGGCCGTTCAGGCAGAAGGCTGAGCGCCCCCGCCGTTCCCATGCGCTCCCGCTCCTTGATATAGCTGATCCGCACGCCAAAGCGTCGGCCGTCGCCGAAGTAGTCATAAATCGCCTCGGCACGGTAGTTGACACACATAATAATGTCGCTAAAACCGTATTCGGCAAACTGCTCCACAATGGTTTGCAAAATCGGTTTGCCTCCGACACTCAACATCGGTTTGGGCGTCTTTTCGGTCAACGGTCGTAATCGCGTCCCCAGCCCTCCGACCATCAAAACCACCTTGTTGGGGTAGTTTTTGCTTTTGAGCACCTCATCCAGCAAAATCATATCAACCGGACGGCCCGCCTCGTCAACCACCGGGATCTGGTAGACCCGATAGGCCGAACAGAGATTGATAATATGAACGTTTGACGCGGACGGCGGCACGGTTACGGGATCTTTGGAGTAGATCTGCGCGATGGGATCTTCCAACCCGGCCCCGGCCAAAATGGCCCGGCGAATATCCCCGTCTGTCACCGTTCCCAGCAAACGGCCCGCCTCGTCAACCACCAGGGCGATCTTAACCGCCCCGCTGTCGATAATTCTCAACGCTTCCCGTATGGAGGCTTCGGGTGAGAGTTTGATCTTCTCAATATCCATCTATCGCTCCCTCTTGCGTCCGCAGATTCTCAAGGCATTCCTCAAGATCGTAAAACCGCTTTTTTAATAGATCGGCAAAGTCGCGCGTTTGTAACACGTCCACAATCCTTTTGGCGGATCCCCCAAAGCCGTAGGGATTCGTAGCCCGTTTGATTCGTTCCCTAAAAGCGGGGTCATAGGCTTTTTGGATCGCTTCATAAATCGCCTCGGCGCGCGGCGCGACGTCAATAACGCTCTCTCCCCGCTCACGCCCCGACTGACGATCACCGATATTGACGGTGGGAATCTTGAAAGCCGGCACCTCAATCAAGCCGCTGGAGCTGTTGCCCACTACCATATCCACCTCTTTGAGCAGACCAAAATAGCGCCTCTGTCCCAGCGAATCAAACAGAACCGTGTTTGGGCGTTCGGCCGTGAAGGCTTCCAGCATCCGGTTAATCTCCCGCCCGCCGGCGTCGGCATTGGCTTTGGTAAAGATCAAGCGGGTCTCTTTGGGCAACCGCGCGAGGGCTTTAAGAAGCTCCCGCGCCTGCTCGCCGGCATGGCCCTCCTCAAGGGTAACAGGATGAAACGTCACAAGAATCGCCCTCTGCCCCAAAGAGATCCCCAAAAAGGCTTCCAGCTCCTCGCGTTCGGGCAAAGGGGAGAGTCGCGCCACGGCATCCAAGCCCGGCGCCCCGACACAATAGACCCTCTCGGGCGCCTCGCCCATTTGAATGACCCGCCGACGGTAGCGCTCGGTCGCGGTAAAGTGCAGGTGGCTCATTTTGGTAATGCTGTGACGAAACGCCTCATCTATCGCCCCCTCCGTCGTCTCACCGCCGTGGATATGGGCAATGGGAATACCCAAAGCCGTCGCCGCGCCCGCCACGGCAAAGATCTCAAAGCGATCCCCCAGTATAACGATCAAATCGGGCGCAAGCTCCCTCAAGGCGTCGGCAAAGCCCACAAGCCCCAACCCCATCGACTTGGCCGTCCCCACCGGCGAATCGGACGAAAGCAGGATCTCTACCCGCCTGTCAATCCGAAAATCGCGGGCCACCTCTTCAGCGGTCATTCCAAACTCCGGCGAGAGGTGCATCCCCGTCACCACCACCTGAAGCGTCAGGTTATCGGCGCGCGCGATCTCTTCCATCACCCCCCGCAAAAGTCCGTATTCGGCTCGGGTACCGGTGACGACGCATATCTTTTTTTTCATATCGGCTCATCCTTTCGGTACGCCCGCAGGGCCTTGGTGCCTATGATCTCATCCCAACGCATGGGGCTCATGCCCGTCCCGGGCCGCTTGGTAGTCAGATTCTCTTCGCTCAACACCTCACCCTCGGCAATATCCCTGGCCGCCACAATCGACTTGCGCGCCGCCGGAATATTGGGTTTCTCACTGGCGGTCGGACGCTTGATCCCGTCTCCCAACGCCCTCTCCACGCGACGGACGGCCCGCACCATCGCCGACAACTCATCCGGCTCCAGCGAAGCCTTATGGTCAGGCCCCGCCATCCTCTTATCCAGCGTAAAGTGCTTCTCAATAATCCGCGCGCCCAGGGCCACGGCCGCGACGGGCACCTCAATACCCGGGGTATGGTCGCTATAGCCCACCGCGCATCCAAAGGCACACGCCAACGTCTGCATGGCGCGTAAATTGACATCCTCAAACGGTGTCGGGTACATGGTATTGGCGTGCAGAAGGGTCACGGCGCTCCTGGGCGTACCCGCCGTCGTCAGCACCTCCAGCGCGGCCTCCACCTCTCCCAGTGTCCCCATACCGGTAGAGAGAATCACCCGACGCTTCAACGCCCCGATCTTGCGTAAATAGGGCAGGTTGGTCAACTCGCCGCTTCCAATCTTAAAGATCTCCAGGCCCAAATCGGCCAACATATCGATACTCTCAAGATCAAACGGGGTCGACATAAAGATCACCCCTCTCTCTTCGCACCGGCGCATCAACCGTTCATGGGCCTCGCGATCAAGCTCCAGCCGCTTTAGCATGGCGTATTGCGACTCCTCTTTGCCCGTGTTGCGCTTTTGATAGGCCGCCATCCGCGCCTCGGCGGTCACAAGCTTTTGGGCCCGAAAGGTTTGAAACTTCACCGCGTCCGCCCCCGCCTCCACGGCCGCGTCGATCATCTTCTCCGCCAACGCCACCGACCCGTTATGGTTGACACCCGCTTCGGCGATAATCATCACCCTATCCATGTGACTCCCCCTTGTAGACGCTTCCGGCTTTTACAAACGTCTCCGGCGGCACACGTGCCGCCTGCACCACCACGGCGCCGCTACCGACAAAACTCCCCTCGCCCACCAACGCCCCGCCGTTGACAAGGGCGCCGGTCGCGACATGAACGTGTTTTTGAATAACGGCATCATGCTCCACCAACGCCTTGGAGTTAACAATGGCGTTGCACCCCACGACCGCGCCGGCGTTGACAAGGGCATGGTGCATCACCACGCACCCCCGCGCGATTGTGGCGCGCCCGGATACATAAGCCAGCGGCGAGATAACGGTGGCAAAACGGTCGGTATAGACGCGTACCGCCTCAAAAAGGCGCCGTCTTGTCCCCGCCGGCCCTACCTGGCCCACCGTCACCAAAAACCAGACCCCTTTGCGCGCCCACTCGGCAAGGGCGCTATCGTCACCGACTACCGGGTAACCGGCCACCTCCGCTCCTACCGCCGTCTGCTTATCCAAAATACCGACAATCTCATACGCCTCCTGGGCCTCAATGACGTCAATTACCGCACGGCAGTGGCCGCCGCCGCCCACCAAAATCAACGGTTTCACGCGCCGCTCCTGTATCCGCTGGGAATATTCACCAGCCGTTTGGCCGCTTTTTCCGTAACCGGCAGGGCTTGCGCGGGGGCGTCGGCGTACATGGGCAGACGGTGCATGGGACGCCAAACGGGACGGGTCATCACCCCGACCGCGTTGCTTTGGGCCAAAAAGGCCTCAGCCTCTTGCGGATCATGGAAACAAAGCGCGTTCAACCACATGTTAGAACGCGCCTCTTCGGGCTCATCAACCCACCTTACGCCGGGAATCTCGGCAAAAAAGTCGGCGTAACGGCGGGCCGTCTCCCGCTTGTTGGCCACGATCTTCTCAATAGACTCCATCTGGGCGCAGGCCAGGGCGGCATTGAGATTGGGGAGGCGGTAGTTGTAGCCCACCTCATCGTGTATATAAGCGTAGGGATGGGGCACTTTGGCGGTAGTGGTCAAATGCCTGGCCCGACGGGCCAGCGCTTCATCATCCGTCACCAACACCCCGCCGCCGCCGGCCGTTACGATCTTGTTGCCGTTAAAGCTGAAGATCCCCATCTTGCCAAATCTGCCCGTATGGCGTCCTTTGTAAAGACTTCCCAGGCTTTCGGCGGCATCCTCAATCAACGGCAAACCGTACGCTTCGCATATGTCGGCGATCTCGTCGATACGACACGGGTGGCCGAAGGTGTGCATGGGAACCACCGCCCCGATTCGCCTCCCGCTATAACGATCGACCAGGCGACCACCCTCCCGCCGGGCCCGTGTGCGCAAAAAGCGCGCCAGGCTATCGGGATCCATCCCATAACGCGCCTCCTCCACGTCCACAAAGGCGGGCGTGGCCCCCAGATAGCTGATAGCGTTGCAGGTGGCCACAAAGGTGAGCGACTGGGTAATCACCTCACACCCCGCATCCACCCCCGCCAACCGCAATGCGGTATGCAAAGCCGCCGTGCCGTTCACGGTGGCCACGGCGTATTTGGCGCCCGTGTACTCGGCCACCGCCTGCTCAAACCGCGTCACGTACTCCCCGATGCTGGAGACAAAAGTAGAGTCGATACACGCGCGAAGATACGCCTCCTCCTTTCCCAGAAAAACAGGCGCGTGAAGCGGCACCTCCTTCGCGCCGTAGAGGCTTTGGATAAACGAAATGATCGAAGCGTGCCTCATCACATCTTCCCGTCCAGGTAGCGACCCGTCTCTTTATGGGCAAACTCGGGAATCATCGTCTCAAAAAGCGCCACGATCTCCTCTTTGCGCCACTTCCCCTCACGACGCCACGCGCTCACCCGCGCCTCAAACATCCTGAGTTTCTCCTCGTCATACACCGCGTCATTCAAAATCACGCCGATATTCTCAAAACGCGCCATGTCCAACCGCTCTTTGTCGGTATAAAACTCCTCAAAATCCTTCTCTCCCGTCGTATCGCTGGGGGTAAAAAGGCAGGGCCATTTGCCCTCTTTGGGCAGATGACGGGCAGACGCCCGCGCCTCCTCCTCGCTCTCGCAAAGATAGGGTTCATACCCCCGCATACGCAAATACCTAACGGCAATCTCGGCAAACGAGATCAGATGAAGACGTTCGGAGAGCTTGGGAAAGAAGATATCCCTGTTCTGTCCGAAAATCGCGCTCATCAAACAGAGCTCCCCGCTCTCCTTGGGCGTTACGAAATAGCGCCGGATATCACTGGGCGCCACCAGGGGTTGCCCCTTCTCCAACCGCCGGTTAAAGCCGTGCAAAAGCGACCCGTCCGAAAAAGCCACGTTGGCGAAACGGGCCGTTGAGACCGTGATCTCCAGACTGCGGCGCATCAGGAACATCTCCATAATCCGCTTGGAAGCCCCCATCATGTTAACGGGATTGGCCGCCTTATCCGTTGAGACGCAAAAATATTTGCCCACACCCTTTCGGGCCGATTGGGCCAGGGTCTTGTCGGTATTGAAGATATTGACATCGATCATGCGCATCAACGTGTAAGGGTCCTTCTCACTGCGCACATGCTTAAGCGCCGAAAGATTGAGCACATAGTCGTACCGTCCGTCCGCATCGATAAAGGCGTCGTAAATATCGCTTCCTACATCCAACGCGAAAGTTTTAAACTCCCCCTTTATATAGCCCAAAGAGCTCCGCAGGTCCCGCACCAGCTCAACCAGGTTGTTTTCGCTAATATCCACGACATGGAGCTTGCGGGGGTTGCGGGCAAAAATCTCCCGTACCACCGCCTGCCCGATCGACCCGGCCCCGCCGATAACCAAAAAGGCGCTTTTTCGCACCTTTTCATCCAATGCCGAGCCAAAAGAGCGCATATCCTCCTCAAAAAGGGGACGGTCACGACCGATTAATTGTAAAATATCGTTATCCATCTTTAAAAGGCTACCTTACCATGTGGCTTTATGGCTATATTAGCAAATTTCGTACCGTTTAAAGAAATCGTATGCCCCGACTTGACCAGCACCGTTTCTACGCCAACGCCCTCAAAACCCACGGCCCCACCGCCAAAGGGGTCGCCTGGCGCGACGCGCGCCGCCAACGCCTGCGCTTTAAGGTTTTGCTTGACGCCATAGGCGATCTTGCCCCCTATCACGTCATCGACGCCGGGTGCGGGGTGGGGGATCTGTGGCTTTATATGCAAAACAGCTCCCGCCTCCCCGCCCGTTACACGGGTCTGGACGCGCATCCTAAGATGGTGCGCCTCGCCCGCGAACGCACCGGCCAGAAGATCCTGCGCCGCGACCTTCTTACCGACCCTCTTGTTGAAGCCGACTGGTACCTGCTTAGCGGCACGCTCAATCTGCTGACCCGCTTTGAGACCCTGCTGGCACTCAAGCGGTGTACCGACACAGCGCGCAAAGGGGTGGTTTTTAACCTCCTCAAAGGCAAAGAGCGCGAAGGGACCTACAACTACTGGATGCCCGAAGAGATCCTAAAGATCTGCCGACCGCTGGGGAAGGTGACGCTTTTTGAGGGGTATTTGGAAGATGACTTTACGGTTTGCGTGCGGTTTCGCTAAAATAACCCCATGAAGCGAAACGCTCCGACCCTTTCCGACACCCTCAACAAACTGCGCAAGATCATGCCCGCCATTGGACAAAGCTACCGCGTTCGATCCCTGGCGGTATTCGGCTCCGTCGCCAGAGACGAGGCCGACACGGCAAGCGATATCGATCTGCTGACTTTTATCGAACTGGAAGAGTACCTGCGACAACAGCTCTCCCACCCCGTCGAACTGATCCCCCGGTGCAAACTCAAACCCGAACTCAGATCCAAAATCTTGCGTGAAGCCGTATCCGTATGAAACGGGACTATCTACTCTTTTTACGCGATATCGTCGAACGGATCGAGCGAATCGAACGCTTTATCGAAGGGATGGATTTTGAAGCGTTCCGTACGGATGACAAGACCGTCAGCGCCTGTATTCGTGAAATCGAAGTAATCTGCGAAGCGGTCAAACACTTACCCTCTTTCATCACCGAACGCTTCGATACCCTGCCCTGGTCTTTGATGGCCAAAATGCGCGACAAACTCATCCATTGGTACTTCGACATCGACGAAGAGATCGTCTATAAAGTAGCCGCCGACAAACTTCCTCGCATCAAAACCGAAATCCAAGCCATTATCCAAGAACTTACCCGAAAATAATCCAGGTTTTGAGGGTAACATTACGGCTGGCATCCAGCTTATACGGCTTTTTATATGGTACAATTATATGGCAAAAGGAGATGGCATGACAGCACGGGAGAGATACCAGAAAGTCACATTCCAGCTTCCGGCCGATCTGAAAGAGAGCCTCAACCGCCTCAAAGAGGAGATGGGGGTATCTCTTTCGGCCATCTATACCGAAGCGCTAAGAGAGTATGTCAAAAAGCAGGAAGCCAGGCGCTGGCGGGAGGCGGCGCTAAAGGCGCGCAAAGAGTACGAAACCGCCCCGCAGGCGCTTCAAAATCTGGATCAAGACGGTTTTTATGAGTATTAAACAAGCGGAAATCTGGCTGATCAACCTCGATCCCACCATTGGATCGGAAATTGCAAAGAGCCGCCCCTGCGTCGTAATCAGCCACGACGAGATCGGTATTTTGCCCCTCAAAACCGTCGTGCCGCTGACCGATTGGAAAGCGCGCTACAAAGAGTACCCGTGGATGGTACGCCTCGATCCCGATTCGCGCAACGGCCTGGCCAAACCCTCCGCCGTCGATACCTTTCAGATCAAAAACATCTCCGAGCGCCGCTTCGTCAAACGCCTGGGCGCCGTCACGAAAGCGCAACTGCGCCTTATCCACCAAAACGTCATCAAAACCCTCGATCTTGACCTTTTGTAATGTGCGCGATTTTCGGCATCGTCGGCCCCTACGATCCCCAAAAAGCCCGCGAAGCCTTTGCCCTGCTCTCCCACCGGGGTCCCGACGGCTCGGGGCGCATAGAAGCGCCGGAGCTCTTTTTGGGCCACCACCGGCTCGCGCTCATCGATCCTCTGCCCGAAGCCGACCAACCCATGCGCGTCGGCGATACTTTTGGCCTTTTTAACGGCGAAATCTACAACTACCGCGAACTTCGCGAAACGCTGGGCGGGGCTTTTTTAACCCAAAGCGATACGGAGGTGCTCATTCGCGCCTTTATGCGCTGGGGCCAAGAGACGCCCCGCCATTTAAGGGGCATGTACGCTGTCGCTTTTTGGCATGAAAAAGCGCTTTGGCTCTTTCGCGATCCTTTTGGCAAAAAGCCGCTCTATTACGCCCACGTCGGCCAAACCCTCGTCTTTGCCTCCGAAGCCCGCGCCGTGACTGCCTATCTTGACGCGACGTTTGAGAAAGATCGTCTCAAAGCGTACCTCTTTTACCAAACCGTCCTCTCGCCCCGCAGTTTCTATCGGGATATTTTTCAGCTTGAACCCGGCGCGGCTCTGCGCTTTCAAAACGGGCGCCTAACACGCTATCCGCCAAGCCCCCTCCCAACTTCTAAGCCCGGCCGTACCCTTTCCAAAAAGAGCCTGACATCGCTGTTGCGCCAGGCGGTCTCGCGCCGTCTCGTTGCCGACGCGCCGCTTGGGGCCCTGCTTAGCGGCGGCGTAGACAGCTCGCTGGTGGCGGCCCTGGCCATAGAGGAGCGCCCAAAGCTTCCCACCTTCACCGTGGGCTACGAGGGGTACGAAAAGTACGACGAACGCCCCTACGCCGGGCAGGTCGCCCGCCATATCGGCAGTGATCACCGTGAATTTGTCATGGATCAGACCGCCTTTTTGGAAAGCGTCGAAGCGCTGATCGATCACCTGGACGAACCCCTGGCCGACCCGGCGGCGGTGCCCCTTTGGTTTTTGGCCCGAAAGATCGCCCAAACGGGCATCAAAGGCGTACTTAGCGGCGACGGGGCCGACGAGCTCTTTTTCGGTTACCGCCCCTACTACGAAATCATCGACGTCGAAAAGGCCGCCGATCTGAAATACCGCAACTGGCTGCGCAACTACTTTCGCGCCCACTACTCCCCCAACAAGGAGTGGGAGTGGTACAAACGGGCCTTTGAAAAGACCCCCGTCTTTCGCGGTAGCGGCGAACTCTTTAGCGACCTGCAACAAAACCTCACCCTCAAACAAAACGTCAAAGACGACACCTCCTTGGAAGCGATCGAGCATCTTCTAAAAAACTACGGCCAACCCCCCGAAGGGGCGGGATGGATGAGTTACATTGATCTTAAAACCCAACTGGCCGAGGTCTATCTGAAAAAGCTTGATCGGGTGCTGATGGCCCACGGCCTGGAGGGGCGAAGCCCCTTTTTGGATTATGACCTGGCCGAAACTCTTCTATCAACCGACGCGATGTGGCGCATGGGTGAGCGTCCCAAATGGTTGCTCAAATCCGTCGCCGCCGCCTTCTTGCCCCCCGACATATTGGAGCGCAAAAAGAAGGGCTTTTCCTACCCCTATATGGAGTGGCTCTTTGCAAGCGGGGAGATAGCCCGCGTCGAAGAGCTCAACCAAAAATTTCGCCTCTTTCGCCCCGACGCCCTTCGCTTTTATATCGAACGGGCCCAAAAAGGGCGCTTCAAACACCAGCTTTACGCCCTGTGGTTTTATCTAAGATGGCTGGATAGGCTATAATGCGCCTTATGAAAAAATTGATTGTACTGCTTCCGTTAACCTTTTTGCTTGCCCATGCCGATATGTGTCAAAGACGCATCGAGCAACTGGCCGATTTGCAACAGCGCCTCGTCACCCGCACCCTCAAAAACCTCAATCCGGGCGCCTGGGCCCGATACGAGGGGGGAAAAGCCGTCTACGTGGGACGGCAGACACAGGAGGGCAAAACCCTCTACGGCATCGACGTCACACTCAAAAAAGTGCCCCTGCAAGGGTGGTTTACTTTGCAACCCAAACCGCTCAAAACCCCCTCCAAAACCTACCGCGTCCCCATGCTCGCGCCCCATACGCTCTATGTCAAAAACGGCGGTAGCACCCTGCAGTTTAAAGAGGATCAAATCCGCTCCGCGGCCCTGCTTTTCGGGGTAGACCTGGGCGCGCTCTTTTCACCCCTGCCAACACTGATGCCCAAAGATTGCCGCAAACTCCCCACTTTGCGCACCCTCACCTACCAAGTGGGCAAAAAGCGGATCAAAGCCTACAAAATTGAGGATGCCAAAGGACGCTACGCCATTGTGAGCGAAGCGGTCCCCTTTGGGGTCGTGGAGCTTTATGACGGCAAAAAGCAGGGGGTCTTTTTACAAGCGTTCGCCTTCAAAAACGGCCAACCGGCCATCACCCCCGCCATGCGCCAAAAGGCGATCTACCTGCCCATCTCCATTCGCCTCTCGGCCCGCTGAGCCGCCTCGATCCGCTTAGCAATCCCCAAAAGCGGTACGCGGGTGAGATCGGGGAAGGTGCCGTGCACCCCTTTGCCGTCTTCGCCGTGACACCCGCCGCAGTTGCTGATATAAAAAAGCCGTCCCTCTTTCACCCACTCCGGGTGAGAGGGCTCAAGACCCGCCAGGCTCACCACGTAGGCGGCGATTTTGGGCGCGGCCTCGGCGTCGGCCATACCGGCGGGCATGTCGCCGTAGGCAAACCCCAGGTTCTGTGAAGACCCTTTGTTGATCACCTCTTCAATATAGCGCTCCAGATAGGCGATAGATCGCAATCTCTCCAGCGACTCTTTTTGGCCGCCAACGTTTCGCGCCCCCGCCGTGGCCTCTTTTTGGGTCCCGTGCGCCGACCCGCCCGTATGGCGGACAGCGTTAAACCAAAAGGCCGTCCCGACAAACGCCAGCAGGCCCGCTACCGCCCAAAGGTGTTTCACTCGCCCAAAATCCGAGGAAGCGTAATACCGGTCTGGGCCTGGTATTTGCCTCTTTTATCTTTATAACTCACCTCGCAGGGCTCATCCCCCTCCAAAAAGAGCACCTGGGCGATCCCCTCATTGGCGTAGATCTTGGCCGGAAGCGGCGTGGTATTGGAGATCTCGATGGTAATATGCCCCTCAAACTCGGGCTCAAACGGGGTAACGTTAACAATGATGCCGCACCGGGCATAGGTGCTTTTGCCCAGACAGATGGCCAGCACGTTTCTGGGCATTCTAAAATACTCCACCGTCCTGGCCAGCGCGAAAGAGTTGGGCGGCACAATGCAGACATCCCCTTTGACATCCACCACGTTGCGCTCGTCAAACCGCTTGGGATCCACCACTTCGGCGTTGACATTGGTAAAAATCTTGAACTCGTCGCTGACGCGGATATCGTAGCCGTAACTGCTCAACCCGTAACTGACCACCCCTTTGCCCACCTGATCCTCGCAAAAGGGTTCGATCATCCGGTGCTTGAGCGCCATTTCCCGAATCCATGTATCACTTTTTAGACCCATACCCCATCCTCTTAAAGATAATTTTGATATTATATTACACCCAAGATTAATGCGGAGACAGCCATGAACCTTAAAGAGATCAAAGACCTGATAAAAGTTTTCAACAACAGCCAGCTTTCCAAACTCAAAGTCGAAGACGGCGATTTTGGTTTAACCCTTGAAAAGGGCGGCGAAACGGTCGTCGTCCAATCCGCCCCCCAACCCGCTGTCGTCCAGAGCGCGCCCCAGGCAGGCACTCCGGCCGCGCCTGCCGCGCCGGCAGGCGCACCCCAGGAGCAGACACCCCCTGACAACGCCGAATATATCACCTCCCCGATGGTCGGCACCTTCTACCGCTCCCCCTCTCCCGACTCCGCCCCCTTCGTCAACGCGGGCGATACCGTCAAAAAGGGCCAAACCCTCTGTATTCTGGAGGCGATGAAGATCATGAATGAGCTGGAAGCGGAGTTTGACTGCAAGATTTTGGAGATTCTTGTCGAAGACGGCCAGCCGGTCGAGTACGATATGCCGCTCTTTTTGGTGGAGAAACTCTAAATGGGAAAGCTCAACCGCATCCTGATCGCCAACCGGGGCGAGATCGCCCTGCGGGCCATCCGCACCATCAAGGAGATGGGCAAAGAAGCGGTAGCGGTCTACTCCACCGCCGACAAAGACGCCAGCTACCTCAAACTGGCCGACGCCACCATCTGCATCGGCGGCCCCAAGAGCGCGGAGAGCTATCTGAACATCCCCGCCATTATCGCCGCGGCGGAAGTGAGTGAGTGTGACGCCATCTTTCCCGGCTACGGCTTTTTGAGCGAAAACCAGAACTTCGTGGAGATCTGCCGCTACCACAACATCAAGTTCATCGGCCCCAGCGTGGAAGTGATGGCGATGATGAGCGACAAATCCAAAGCCAAGCAGGTGATGAAAGAGGCGGGCGTACCCGTCATTCCGGGCAGTGACGGCGCCATCAAAGACGTGGCGGAAGCCCGGAAACTGGCAGGCGAAATGGGGTATCCCGTCATTCTCAAGGCCGCGGCCGGCGGCGGCGGCCGGGGTATGCGGGTGGTTGAGGACGAAAGCTACCTTGAAAACGCCTACCTCGCCGCCGAGAGCGAGGCGATCACCGCCTTTGGCGACGGCACCATCTACATGGAGAAGTTTATTGAAAACCCCCGCCATATCGAGGTGCAGGTGCTGGCCGACAGCCACGGCAACGCCGTGCACATCGGGGAGCGTGACTGCTCCATGCAGAGGCGCCACCAAAAACTCATCGAAGAGTCCCCCGCCCTCTTTCTGGACGACCAAACCCGCGCCAGACTCCACGAAGCGGCGGTCAAGGCGACCAAACATATCGGTTACGAGAGCGCGGGAACGTTTGAGTTTTTGGTAGACAAGCACAAAAACTTCTACTTCATGGAGATGAACACGCGACTGCAGGTAGAACACTGTGTCAGCGAAATGGTCAGCGGCATTGACATCATTGAGTGGATGATCCGCATCGCCGAAGGCGAAAAGCTTTTTGAGCAAAACGACGTCAACCTCAAGGGCCACGCCATTGAGTGCCGCATCACCGCCGAAGACCCTGTTAACTTTATGCCGTGTCCCGGCAAGATCAACAAATGGATCGCCCCCGGCGGCAAAGATGTGCGTATCGACTCACACGCGCACGCGGGCTACATCATTCCCCAGCACTACGACTCCATGATCGGCAAACTGATTGTCTGGGGCGAAAACAGGGAGCGGGCCATCGCCAAAATGTCCCGGGCGCTGGAGGAGTTTGAGGTAGGCGGCATCAAAACCGTGATTGACTTTCACCGCAAAATGATGCGCAACCCCGATTTTATCAACAACAACTTCGACACCAAATACCTCGAAGAGCACGCATAAAAAAAAGGCGGAGCGCCTACCGGCGCCCGCCCCGCTCTTTTTTCAATCCCCTTTCAGGGCGAACGAAAGACCCGCACATCCGCCGCGGCCCGCAGTTTCTCAAAGTGACTTTTAATGGCTTCGCTCCGCTTCTCTTCCATCCATTTGGCATAGACCCGGTTTTTGATCTGCTCGTAAGCAAGCGGCTTGGGGTTCACAAAACCCCGTATATAAAAGGCGACAAAACGCCCTTTGACCGGAAGCACCTGAGTAAAACTGCGCGCGGGCGTTTTGGTCAACAGATAAAAGAGTTCCCTGTTTAACTGTTGCGGTTTTAGACTCATGGGACGGCGCTCAACCCCCGGTACGGCGGCCATCGGGTTGTTCATCGCCTCTCTCAGCGCTTTGCGGCTCGGCGCGCTGTACTCTATGACCTCAATGGCTTCGGGTATGGAGAACTCGTTGATATGAAGCCGGTAGTATTCGCGCAGTGTCTTTTCGCTGGGGGGCTGGATTTTGGTACTGACAATCTTTTGATAGAGCCTCTCTTGCAAAAGGCGCTGGCGGATCTCATCGCGGTAGGTTTCCCAGTCAATCCCACGCTGGGCCAAGATAGAGCGCAGTTTCAACGAGTCGATCCCGTTTTTTTGGGCAATCTTTTCAATCTCGTTATTCAAGTCAAACTCATCCACCGAAATACCCAACCGCTTAAGCTCCTCTTTTTTAAGCTTCTGTTTAATCAGGTACTCCACCGCTTTTTGCTTGGAAAGTCCCAACTGCTGTTCAACTTTATAGATCTCATACAAGGTTATGGGCTGGTCATCGACAACCATGCTGATCGCGTCAACCAACCCCGCCCAAAGCCCTACGGCTCCGGACAACAGAAGTAGAACGCTTCGGTGTATCGCTTTTTGCATTGACGGCTCGCTTTAAAAATTTTTCCCTATTCTACCGAAAAAGGGCTTTGGTATAATACGCCCAACTTCTACGCGACAAGGTTTTAAACATGGCAACAACCCGATTCGCCCCCAGTCCCACGGGCTATCTGCACATTGGCGGACTGCGTACCGCGCTGTATAGCTGGCTTTGGGCCAGGAAAACAAAAGGCGCTTTTAAACTACGCATTGAAGACACCGACCTGGCCCGCAACTCCGCCGAAGCGACAAAAAAGATTGTCGAAGCCTTCGAGTGGGTGGGGCTTGACTATGACGGCGAGGTGGTCTATCAATCCGACCGCTTCGATCTTTACAAAGGCTACATTCAACAACTGCTTGATGAGGGCAAAGCCTACTACTGCTATATGACCAAAGAGGAGCTGGACAGACTGCGCGAGGAGCAGATGGCCCGAAAAGAGCGGCCCCGGTATGATGGCCGCTACCGCGATTTTACCGGCACGCCGCCCTCTGGCGTGGACCCAGTGGTGCGTATCAAGGCGCCGCTGGAGGGCAAGATTGTCTTTGACGACGGCATCAAGGGCACCATCACCATCGACGCGAGCGAAGTGGACGACTTTATCATTGCCCGCAGTGACGGCACCCCCACCTACAACTTTGTGGTGGCCATTGATGACGCGCTCATGGGCATGACCGACGTCATAAGAGGCGACGACCACCTCTACAACACCCCCAAACAGATTATCGTCTACGAGGCGCTGGGTTTCAAGCTCCCCCGTTTCTACCATGTGCCCATGATTCTGGGGCCCGACGGCAAGAAGCTCTCCAAACGCCACGGCGCCACCGATGTCATGGAATACAAAGCCCAGGGCTACCTGCCCGAAGCCCTGCTGAACTTCCTGGTGCGGCTTGGCTGGAGCCACGGCGACCAGGAGATCTTCAGCGTTGACGAGATGCTGGAATATTTCGATCCCGCCGACATCAACAGCTCCGCCAGCCAGTACAACCCCGACAAACTGCTCTGGCTCAACGCCCACTACATCAAAAACACGCCCAACGACAAGCTGGCCAAATTGCTGGAAGAGTTCGGTCTTTACCTGCTAAGCCACGACAAGCGCGAGATTTTGCTGGATATCTTCAAAGAGCGGTGCAAAACCCTTAAAGAGATGGCCGAACAGATCAAGGAGGTTCTCGAAACCCCCGAAAGCTACGACGAAAAAGCCCTCAAAAAAGCTTTCAAGGGTGAAGCGGCCGAAAACCTGAAGGCTTTCGCGCAGGCATTGGAGGAAGCCGATAATCTCCACCTTCCCAGTGACTACCACACCCTTTTGGAGCGCTTTGTCCAAGAGCGGGAGATCGGTTTTGGCAAAATCGGTATGCCCCTGCGCGTCGCGCTGATCGGGCGCCTCGGCGGGCCGGACCTAAGCGACGTGATGAGCATTATCGGCCGCGATGAGAGCATCGCCCGGATCGAAAAACTTCTCAAATCCCTGGAGGGCTAAAGGGGCTCTTCCAGGGTGATTTGAAGCAGGTTGTTCACCGGCAGGGCCACCCTCTCCAAACTCTCCGGCGCCGCCATATCGGCAAAGGCCTCATAACTCTCTTTGAGCGCCCTGAAGCGCTCCTCGTGATCGCGCAGATAACTCTCAAACGCCTCCGTCAACGTCTCGTCTTTACGCTGATAACGCATCACCCTCTCGCTTAAAGAGGTGACGGAAAACTCGATAAACGAGGCCAACTGGCGCACCATCTTCTCTTCGGCGTCGCTTTTGGGCCTGTAACGCTCCAGAGCCCGCATGATCTCGTTGATATGCAGTTCCTTGACAATGGCGTACATCATGGTCGCCGTATCGTCAAAGCGCCGGTGGTTGCGCTCATGCAAAATAATCACCGCTACCGCGAATTTCAGGTAGGGCAGATGCTCAAAAAAGCGCCTGAGCGTCTCCTCGGGTCCCTCTTTGGCCTCTTCCAAGGCCCGTGCGCGCAGTAACGCCGCCAGCTCCTCTTTGTAGCGCAGTAACGTGGGGGCGTGAATCTGCTCGGCCGAAAGGTGGCGAAGCATCCAATGCACACTATAAAGCAGGGTCCGCTCAATCTCATCCAGCTTCTCATACTGTTGCGCCACCGCCATGCGATAGTCATGCCGGTATATTTCGTAGCGAATATCGTTGGCGCCAAACAGATCGTTACAGATCAGATAACTTTTGATCTTCAGGATAAAGGCCTCTTTGCCCAACGCGTCATAATCGGCCAAAAAGGTGATACCGGTATTGTTGATAATCCGGTTGGCCACCACGGTCGCGATAATCTCCCGCCTGAGCGGATGGTTAAAGATACTCTCCTCATAGACCGCCGCGAAAGATTTGGGAAAATATTTCAGCAGATACTCCCGGGCATAAGCGTCATTGACAAAATCGCTTTGGAGCAGTACCCGTTTCATGAAGATTTTGGCGTAACTTAGCAGGGTGCCCAGCACGGGACGCGCCAAGCCGCCCTCTTTGTCCAGCACTTCGGCGATCTTGTCGTTTTTGGGAATAAAAAAGCGCTTGCGCCCAAAGACATCCAGCTCCCGCTCCAGCAGATCGATTACCCGCAAGAAAGGCTCCAACTCCCCGCGACTGCGACGGTTATCCAGCGAGATGGCCAACGACTGGTGGTAGTTGGTCCAGAGCACCCGGTTGGTGACCATCTGGGCCTGGTGCCGTAGGGTCTCAATACGGGCGGACGCATCCATCTGCCCTTTGCGTACCAGCGCATCCAGGGTGATTTTGAGGTTTACCTCGTAGTCACTGGTGTTCACGCCGGCGCTGTTGTCAATGGCATCCAGGTTGATAAACCCGCCCTTTTGGGCAAACTCTATGCGCGCGGGCAGGGTAAAACCGAGATTCCCCCCTTCGCACACGGCCCCTACCCGCAGATCCGCCGCGTCAATCCGCACGTTTTCATTGGCCTTGTCGCCCACATCCAGGTTGCTCTCCCAGCTTGCTTTGACATAGGTGCCTACCCCGCCGTTAAAGAGCAGATCGGCCTCAATTTTCAAAACGGCCCGCACCATCTCCTCCCCGCTCATGCTCTTGCGGGTCGTTTTAAAAAGCTTTTGCATCTGCGGCGTCAGGGCAATGGACTTTTCGTCGCGACGAAAAACGCCGCCCCCTTTGCTGATCTTTTTGGGATCATAGTAGCGCCACCCCCCTTTGGGGGCGCTCTCAAAGAGCCGTTTGCGCTCGGCGTAGGCGACGGCGATATCGGGGTCGGGATCAATAAAAATCTCGCTGTGGCTCACCGCCGCCAGGAGTTTGAACTTCTCGCTGAGCAAAATTCCGTTGCCGAACACATCCCCGTTCATGGAACCGATCCCCACCACGCTGACAGGCGTTTCGTAAATATTGATCCCCCGCTCAATGAAATAGCGCTCCACGGAGCGGATCGCCCCTTTGGCGGTAATACCCAGCGCTTTGTGGCTGTAACCGTTACTACCGCCGCTGGCAAACGCGTCACCCAGCCAAAATCCCCGCTTAAGGGCGATGTCGTTGGCGGTGTCGCTCATGGCGGCGGTTCCTTTGTCGGCGGCGACAACAAAGTAGGTGTCATCCTCGTCGTAGCGCACAATCCCTTCGGGGGTTCGCGCCCCTTCCGGGGTCTGGTTATCCACCAGATCAAGCAGGGCGTCAATATACATGGCGTAATAGGCTTTAAAACGCGCCCGGTCAATCTCCTCACGGGGGCGTTTGATCACAAACCCTCCTTTGGCGCCGGCGGGAATGATAACGGCGTTTTTACCCTCCTGGGTCAGCATCAGTGAGCGCACCTCCACCCGGTAATCCTCCAACCGGTCGCTCCAGCGCAATCCGCCGCGGCTCACCGGCCCCATACGCAGATGCACCCCGCAAAGCTCATGGTGATAGACAAAGGCCTCAATGCGGGGCTGGGTGCCGCCTTCCAACCCTTCAATACGATGGGTATGCACCTTAAAGGCGATGGCCTCCTTATGTAGAAAGTAGTTGGTACGCACCATATGGCGAACCACCTCGGCCAGCATCCGCAAAATCCTGTCCTCGTTCAGGTTGACTACCTCTTTGCGCATCGCCTCCAGGGCCTTTTCTTTTAACAGCGCCTCTTTTTTGTGCCCCCGCCTGCCGGGATCAAACTTGATCGTAAAGTAGTCCACCAACCCCCTGGCATAGGCGTGATGGCGCACCAGTACCTCCACAATACCCGCCCGGTTGAAAGAGGCGACCAGTTGGTCGGTAAACGCCACAAGGGCCTGCAAAAAGCGAAGCTCACCGGGTGAAAGGTTCTCCAGCAACCCCAGCTCCAACAGCGGCGTATTGGGCAGGGTGGGAGCGCAGAGCATCATCTCCAGCAATTCCAGCAGATTCTTCTCCGCCCGACGTGCCTGGAGTGCCCGGTCACTGCCGATACGGTAACGGCTGACATAAATCTTCTCGGCCCCCGGAATCTCATAAGAGATCTCGCTGTGCACGCTTAAGCCCATATTCTTCAACAACGGCACAATCATGGTGAGCATAAAGTGGCGGCGACCGTAGAGCTTGAGATAGAGCGCCTCCCCTTCCCCGATCAACTCCGCGCAAAAACCCTTTTGGGCCAGTTTGTCGGCAACCGCTTCAGAAACACTCAAATCATCTTCTCTTAAAATCTGCGCGCAAGCTTTGGCATAGCGTTTATCCAACTGTGCCATCTTTTCCCCCTTTTTTACCAAAATAGTGCTCCGCCGGCATAGGTTTGCCGTAGTAATACCCCTGGGCGCAGTCAATGCCAAGCGCCCGGGCCGTTTCGGCCACCGCCTTGGAGTGGACAAACTCGGCGATGGTACGCAATCCGGCCCGTGAGGCAAAATCGACCACCAGCTCTACCACCATCCGGGCATACGCGTCATGGTCGATATTTTTAATAAGTGAGCCGTCAATTTTGAGAATATCCAGATCCAACTGCAGTAACTTCTCAAAGTTGGAGTAACCGCTTCCAAAATCATCAATAGCCACCGCAGCGCCCAATCGTTTGACACGGTTGATAAAAACGGCCACCTCCTCGTAACTGTCCAACTCCTCGCTCTCCAAAATCTCAAAGGTAATGCGCCCGGCGCACTCTTTGTAGTGCTCCAAAAGCGCGAAAATCGCTTCGGTATCCTCTTCACTGCTGATATCACTGGCGGCGATATTGACACTAAAATGGACCGTCGTGTGTCGCGCCACCTCCAGGGTTTGGCGCAAAATGGCCCGGGTAATGACGCCGCTTAGCTTGGTGAGTTTGGTCGCTTCCAGGAAGTGATAGGGCGTGAGCACCTCTTTCTCGTTCAGCCTGATACGCGCCAGTGCCTCATACTTGACCACCTGCCCCGAAGCAAACGCGCGGATAGGCTGAAAATAGGGGATGATCTGGCCGTGGGCAATGGCCTGTTTAAGCTGTTTGGAGGCGCGGATGTTACGGGCGATCGTCTCGGACTTGTCGATGGAGGGGTTGTAAATACGGTATCTGAGCCGCTTGGAGTTTTTGGCCTCTTTAAGCGCCATATCGGCCGTCTCAAAGAGTCGCTCTTTGGCGAAACTGGCCCCGATTGTCACCGAGATCTCAATCGGCGGGATCTCGTCAATCTCAAAGCGCGCGCTCTCAAAGAGCCGTAAAACCCGCTCAATCAGCACTACCAGGCTCTCTTCATCACGAAACTCCAGCAAAATCCCAAAATCATCGCCCCCCATGCGAAAGACCCTCAGCGCGTCCCGGGCGGGCAGGTGGCGCGACAACAGCCGGCCCACCTCGACAAGCAGTCTGTCTCCCACGCCCGCGCCATAGTATTCGTTGATGTGCTTGAACTGGTCGATATTGACCAACAAAAGCGCGGGGCGCCTCAACCGCTCTTTGGCCAGCGCATAGGCTTTGCGGTTACCCAATTGGGTGAGCATATCCAGCTGGCTCTCTTTTTCGACATAGACAATAAAATAGACAATCGCCCCGACCAACAAAAGATAGAGCGCCATCAAAAGATCGGCAAGGCGATTGACCTTTAACATCTCCTCTTTTGATTCTCGCGTAAACGTGCCCATAACCTGCCGGAGCGCCTCTTCAAGCGGTTCATGCAAAATTTCCCGAAGCATACTGCTAAACGCGGGGAAAAGGTTGATGTAAAGATCGATATGGCGCAAGCTCATCTGCAGGAGTCGCCGTTTTTTGGGATCTTTGACCTCTTTCATCCGGGCCTGAAGCGCCTCTTTGTATTGGCGAATCTCACTTAAAAATGTCTCATCCAGCGCGTTTTTGGCTAAAAAAAGCGCGGCGTTAATTTGCGAAAGAAGTAAAACAATCCGACTGCCCCGTTCACTTCTTGGATCAAAAAGCCCGTACGCCTTTTTGGCCAGCGTGGGCAGGTAGATACTGCTGTTTTTCAACGAGGCGTTGTAGGTCAAAAAGCGGGTTACCGCCTCCTCGGTCTGACGCACTTGCGCACGCAGACGCGAAAGCTTGCGGTAACTTTCGGGATGGTTTTTGCGAAACTCTTTTTGGGCAAGCAGATCGGTCAACTTTTGCTCGATCTTTTTGATATTCCGGTAAATTTCGTCATTGTTGTAATAAAGAAAATAGTTGGCCCGCAAAACCGCATGCTTAAAGGCGACCACATCGGTCATGATCGATTGCAGTGCCAAAGAGATTTGCGAATTCTTCTCAAAACGGCTTTTAAGGAAATATTTTTGATAGCTCATCAACCCAAGCCCCAGCAGGCCCAAAAACAGGGCGACGGCCATTTTCCAGATTAGGCGACGCATCTACATTCCCATCTCTTTCAAAATAGCCGGCGTACGCCCCGTCAGGGTTTTTAAAAACGCCTCCAGCGCCTCAATCTCTTTTTTATCCAACTCAAACCCGAGATTATGGTAGGCCATCTTCTGCAACGCCTCTTTGAGCGTTTTGGCGCTTCCGTCGTGAAAGTAGGGGGCCGTTAAAACGATGTTTCGCAGTGTCGGCACTTTAAAAACGTTCTTATCCATCGGGTTTTTGGTCAGGCGAAACCGATCCGGCGCTTTCGCGGACCAGGGATAGGGGATAATAAGGCCCATCTTCTGGTAACTGTTGCCGCCGATATTGATGCCGTTGTGGCAGGTGATGCACCCGTCGGTCTTAAAAAGATCGTACCCCCGCTTTTGCAGTGGCGTCAAATCCGCCTCTTTGCGCAAATAGCGGTCAAAACGGCAATCGGGCGTATAAAGGGCTTTCTCAAACTCGGCGATGGCGTCCAGCGCGTCCGTATAACGGGGCGCTCTGGCGTACACTTCTTGAAACAGGCGGCGGTATTGGCCGTTTTGGTTGAGATACTTTTCTACCTGGCGCGGCCGCATGGCCATCTCTATCGGGTTGTGCAAAGGGCCGCCGGCCTGCTCTTTGAGATCTTTTGCCCGCCCGTTCCAAAACTGGCGGAAATTAAAGTAACTGTTGTAGACCGTCGGGGCGTTGACATGCCCTTTTTTGCCGTGAACACCCACGGAAACGGGCCGGGGATCGGCGCCGCCGTGACCGAAACTGTGACAATTGACACACGCTACCGTCCCGTCGGCCGAAAGCGCGGGATCAATAAAAAGCCGATACCCAAGCACGGCTTTGGCGTGGTTATAAGAGAGATGTTTGGGAATGGGCTGAATCGGCTCTTGCGCATATAACCCCCATGCCGTCCACACCCAAACCATCCATACCGACACCGTTTTATATAGAAGCTTCATAATTGGAAATTTTAGCAGTAAATTTTTAACTTCAATTAAATTTTTCGCAAACGGGACGCTTTTTTGAGAAAAAGGGCCAGTCCCCGCTTCTCACGCCAGCCCATTCGGTAGTAGATTTTTGAAAGGTATAGATCAAGTTGCGCCACGCTCAAACCGTGGCGCGTCGCCTCTTTGCGCCTTTGCGTATAAGGTACCCGTACGGGCGCCTTGTGAAAAAGGCGCGCCATGCGCGTCACCCGGCGGCGGTAACGGGGGGCGGCACAGAGCCGGGCAAAGACAAAGGGCAGGCCGTAACGTCGCTTCCACTCCTTTGCCAGATCGATCGTCCCCTCGGGGGGCTTTTGAAAATAGAGTGCCAACGCCCTGTCGCCGATGACCACCTCTCCCTCCACGCCCAAAACGCGGGCCAGCGCGTTGGAGGTTTCGGACGCGCCGTCCGGGCGTGAGCGCCCCGGCAGTGCCAACACGCTCATCACCTCCCCGTCGGCGATGATGCCAAGATCGGTGCAATCACAGCCGCGACTGCGTATGCTGGAGATTACCGCCGCGTCCACCCGACCGCGCCGAAAGTCGCGGTTGACCTTGGCGGGCACCCCGCCCCCCGACAACCAGGCGCCTTTCTCGGCGTTGTGACGAAGGTAGCGTTTCATGAAGGCGTGAAAAGGCAAAAGATTCAAATAGGCGATTTTCCCGAATATCATGACCGCATTATACCCACTGTGTTATAATCCCTTCAAAAAGAGGAGACCGATAAAGATGGTAACGGTCGAGTTTCTCGGGCCTATCGGCAAAGCCCCCCTGACCCTGGAGGCGGCCACGCTCAAAGAGGTGGCCGAACGCCTGCGACAAGAGCCCGATGTGGCCCCGTGGCTTTCCCAGTGCGCCGTAGCGGTCAACGACAAATTGGTCAAAAGCATGGATATACCGCTTAAAAACGGTGACCGTATCAGCCTCCTGCCCCCCGTGTGCGGCGGTTAAACAGAACAACTCATCCAACCAAAAACGCAAGGAGCCAGTGAAGATGTTGCTGATTTTTGACGGTCCCCTACCCGTAACCGAGCTTTTAAAAGAGTGGTATGAGGCCGAACATAACAAAAACTACGGCGCCATGGTCACCTTTGTGGGGACTATTCGGGAAGAGGGCGGCATTGAGGCGCTCAGTTTTGACATCTACCGCCCCGTTTTGGAAACGTGGTTTGAGAGCTGGCGCCGACGCCTGGCCGACAAAGGAGCTTTGCTGATCATGGCCCACAGCCAAGGCGACGTACCGGTACACGCAAGCTCGTTTGCCTGCGCCATCTTCAGCCCCAAACGGCGGGTGGCGCTTGAGATGCTGGACGCTTTCGTGGAAGATTTTAAAGCCAATGCTCCCATCTGGAAGTATGATGTCATTAACGGTCGTCGTCTCTACGCCGCCGACCGCTCCACCCCGATGGCAGGCAGTGGCCTTTTAAGCGCAAAGGAGTAACCGTGCTGACATTTGAAGAGTCGATGCGAATCATCCAAAATCTCTCCGTCCGACCCGTCGGCGTGGAAAAACGCTACCTGCCCGACGCGCTCAACCGGGTGCTTGCCCAAGAGGTCGTCGCCAAAGAGAACTCCCCCAAACACCCCACCGCCGCCATGGACGGTTACGCCATCATCGGCGCCGACCAGGCCAAAGGGGAGATAACCGTTTTGCACGACAACGCCGCCGGCAGTGACGTAACGGGCATGAGAGTGCGCCCCGGCACCGCCATCAAGACCTTTACCGGCTCCTTAATGCCCGAAGGGGCCGATACGCTCATACCCGTAGAAAACGTCACCTTTGAAGCGGGAAAAATCCGCATTGACGAGCCGGTTCCCGAAGGCTTTTCGGTACGCCCCGTGGGCGAAAACTACCGCGAAGGCGAAACCCTCATCCCCAAAGGCGCCACCCTTGGATTTGCCGAGATCGGGGTGATGGCCAGCCTCAATATGGTCGCCCCCCTGCTCTACCAAAAACCCAAAGTGGCCGTGCTGGCCACCGGCAGTGAGGTGCTGGAGCTTGGCGTGTGCAGTGACAACCCGGCCCAGATACGCAGTTCCAACAACTACACCCTTGAGGCGCTGATCAAACAGCATGGGGGCGAAGCGGTGCAGTTGGGCGCCGTCCGTGACGACCGCGCCGCCATCACCGACGCGATGCGCCAAGGACTTGAGAGTGCCGATATTCTGGTAACCACCGGCGGGGTCAGCGTGGGCGATTACGATTTTGTCAAAGATGTGGTCCGTGACGAACTGGGGTGCGAGGTGCACTTTAAAGGGGTGCTCATCAAACCGGGGCAACACATCATGGTAGCCCAAAAAGAGAACCGCTTCATTGTAGCGCTACCGGGTTTTGCCTACTCCTCCACCGTGACCTTTCTGCTTTACGTTCTGCCCATTCTTTATCGTCTCAAAGGGCAGTCGTATACCCTGCCCGTCGTCTCGGCGCGCCTGCTGGACGGCTACCGCAAGAAAACGGCCAACAAAACCGAATTCGCCGCCTGCAACCTTTGGCTTGAAGAGGGTGAGTACCTGTGCGATTTCTCGGGCAAACGAAGCGGTACCAGCGCCATTATGACCAACCTGCTTGCCGATGCGGGACTGCTATGGCTAAACGTGGGCGAAGAGGAAAAAAGAGCGGGTGAGAGGGTACGGGTGATTCGTTTGCGCTAAACAAAAGGTCTCATCCGACTCTTTTGTTTAAAATGATTAATATAAACGGATTTACTTTCTCTTTCTTTAACCGATATTATTGGCGATAAGTTTTTCAGGGAAATTTTATGGCCAAATTTTTGCGCAATTTTATTATGCCGGATCTACGACGTTTACAAACGCAAATATCCCTGTATGACACCGCGTTTGCGGGGCAGTTGCTGGTCCTTTCTTTTGCGACCGTCATCTTTTTTGATCATGTACCCCCGTCCCTGCTTTTCGGCTGGGCCGGCTTACATCTTGGCAACCTCTACCTTCGCTACCGTCTCACCGGCCAGATCAAAACGCTCAACGACCCCAAAGACCCCCACCTTCAACCGCTACTGGGACTCTATAGCGCCAGTTTGATTGTCACGGGCCTGCTTTGGGCCCTTATGCCCTTTTTTACCGTCAACACGCCCCCGCTCTATCTCTTTCTCATATACGCGCTGGTCATTTCCCTGACCTTTGGCGCCACCATGTTTATCGGCCCTTTGCCCACGCTTTTTTTTAGCTATATCCTCCCCATGAATCTCACCATGTTCGGCGAGCTGATTATCAAAACCCATCCCGTCTTTCACGCGGCGGCGCTCTTTTTGATCGTCAACTTCTTTTTTGCCACCAAAGCGGCCCAAATGCACGCCAAAAACCTGATGACCATGCTCGATCAAAAAGAGCAGGCCATGGCACTCAAAGAGCATTTTGAGCACAAAGCAAACACGGATCGCCTTACCGGCTTGCCCAACCGGGAGAAGTTCTTTAGCCATTTTGAGTGGATGTTACGTGATACCAGAAAATCGCGCCACCCTTTTGCCCTCTTTTTTATCGATGTCAACGACTTCAAAGGCATCAACGACACCTACGGCCATGATGTGGGCGACCTGGTGTTAAAAACCGTCGCCGAACGTCTTCGGCACGCGCTAAGAGAAGAGGATCTTCTGGCCCGGCTCTCGGGCGATGAGTTTGTCATGATTGTCAAAGAGATAAACGCCAAAGAGCGCGCCAAGGAGATCGCAAAACGCATTAAGCACCTCTTTGACGAACCGATTCACCTGGAAGAGGGTGACTATATTACCGTAAGTCTGAGTATCGGTATCGCCCTCTATCCCGATCACGGCATCACCGCCAAAACCCTCATGCGCCACGCCGATGAGGCCATGTACTACGCCAAGCGTAACCACAAACCCTACGCCTTTTTTAAATAAACTGTTATCACGCCGCTTTGTAAATCTTCTGTTAACGCCTCCTATGCTACAATATCTTTATACCGCAAAAGAGTCACTATGTTTAACCTTTATACCCGTTTTCCAGATATTCGGCTATACCGTATAACCATGGAAGCGACACGCACCGCCGTTTTGGGCATGAGCGTGGCCGCCGCCTATATTGAGCTGATTATCTTTCCCTACGTTCCCACCGCGTTTTTGCTCTTTTGGAATATGTTAGCGCTGACAACACTGGGGTTACGCATCGCTTCCAAACTGCTTTTTGATCGTTTTCAAAAAAACCAGAACCACGAGATTTACTTTTTAAGCCAGCGTATCTTCTTTTTGGCCATCTTTACCGCCGGTCTGCTCTGGACATCGGAGATTTACTACTTTGAGCTTCTTTCTCCCACCCATCGTTATATGCTCTTTGCCGTTATCATCGCCCTGACATTCGGAAGCACTTTGACCATCGGCAGTGTCACGGGCCTTTTTGTGCTCTTTACCGCGCCGATGAATCTTTACCTTATCTACAAACTGCTCATGACCGCTACGCCCGAAGGTTTCGCGTCAGCCCTCTTTTTGGTCGTCTCCTATATCTACTCCCTCAAAGCGGCCCGACTGGTAAGGAAACACTATCTTCATCTAATCAAAAACGTCTCACGCATCAAGGTAGCCAAAGAGTTTTATGAGCAAAAAGCCAACCACGACCCCCTGAGCGGCTTGCCTAACCGAATGTACTTTCATGAGCTGACCCAAAAGGCGCTCAAGCAGGCCAAAGAGGAGCATAGCCGTATGGCCCTGCTCTTTATAGACCTGACCAAATTCAAACAGATCAATGATACCTACGGGCATCACGCGGGAGATGAAGTCATTAAAATTATCGGAAGACGGTTGCTAAACATTATCCGCGAAGACGACATTGCCGCCCGATACGCGGGAGATGAGTTTGTCGTAGGGTTATGCCATCTTGGTAACAACACCTCCGTCAAGCCCATTGTCCAAAAAATCTATGACGCCCTCAGCCAACCCCTGGGGCTGGGCGAGGGATTGACCCTAACAGTCATTCCCAGTATCGGCGTGGCCATCTACCCCGACCACGATACCGACCTGGATACCCTGCTACACTATGCCGATACGGCCATGTACTACAGCAAGCAAAAGAGGGTGCCGTTTGTCATCTACACCCCCCTTATCGAAAACGCCGTCAGCGGCGGGCCAAAAAGGTCTTGATGGTTTCGGCGTCCACCACCTCGTTATCAAACTTCACCACAATGATCTCTTCGGTTTCGTTCATGTAAAAGTCGGTCACGCCGTTGACCATTTTGAGTCCATCCATCTTGCTTTTGTCATACTCGGCGTAGGGTAAAAAGAGGTTCTCCCGCACGCTGGGGCTTCGCATGGTAAAGATCCAAAGCGCCCAGAAGAAGCAGACGGCGATCACCAGTATCGCCACCCCGGCCTCTCCCCAGGTCTGATAGAGCCAGCCGCCCACAGCGCCGCCCATAAAGATACCCACATAAGCAAAGGTGTTGGCCACGCCCAGCGCCGCCCCCTTTTGGTGCACTTTGGCGAACTTGCTCACAAAGCTTTGCAAAAGCGGCTCAAACATATTAAAGCCGATAAAGAAGAAAGTCGCCCCCACGCCAAACCATAGCACGCTGGAGCTCCAGCCCATCAGGGCGAAGCTGACAGCGATAAAGGCGATAGAAGCCAAAAAGACCTCCTTACCCTTGCCGTACTTTTCGCCAAATACCGCCGCGGGCCCCATGGCCACAATACCGAAAATCACGGCGGGAAGGTAGATTTTCCAATACTCCTGGGGCCCCATGCCGAATTTCTGTTTCATGACGATGGGAATGAGGAAAAAGGCAATGGCCATGGTGGAGCTGTGAAAGAGAAAGGTAATGTACATACGCACCAGGTCTTTGTCTTTGAAGACGTGCTTGATCTTCGCCTCCTCCTCGGTGTAGCTATGCACGATCTTGGGCGGTTCGGGCACGGCGGTAAAGAGAATGGCCAGCGCCGCCAGCGCCAATACAGCGGTCAACCAAAAGAGCGCGCTTACGCTCCAAAGACCGCCTACGATGGGGCCGATGATCATCGCCGCGGCGAAACTCATGGCAATGGTCATCCCCATCACCGCCATGGCGTGGGCCCGCTCATCCTCGCGCACCTGGTCGGCGATCATCGCCGTCACCACCGAACCGATGGCGCCCGCGCCTTGCAAAAAGCGTCCCAACAGCAGTACCCAGATGGTATCGGCCGACGCCGCCACCGCGGAACCGACAGCAAAGATCAGCAGACCGACCAGCAGGGTCTTTTTACGCCCGATCCGGTCACTCAAAACCCCGAAAGGCACCTGCAAAACCGCCTGGGTCAGGGCGTAACCGCCCACGGCCACCCCGGCCAGAAACGCGGTACCGCCGGGCAGGCCAAGCGCGTACTGCGACAACACCGAAAGGACGATAAAGAGCCCGAAAAAGCGTAACGCCACAATCAGGCTCAGGGGCAGAACTTTGCGGAAAATCTCTTTCATGAGAACCCCTTATGGTAAAATTTTCTCAACATTATACTCCTTATGATAAAAAAGGTTGAAAACGAATGCGAATTATTCTGGCCACTTCAAACAAGGGTAAAGTAAGGGAGATCCGCGAGCTCTTTGCGCATGAGGAGGTTATCCCCTTTACCGACCTGCTGGGCCCTCTGGAGATTGAGGAAAACGGCGACACCTTCGCTGACAACGCCCTGATCAAGGCCCGCACGGTCTTTGAGGCGCTTCAGGACGACAACGCCGTGGTTGTCAGCGACGACAGCGGCATCAGCGTACCGCTTCTAAACAACGAGCCCGGTATTTATAGCGCCCGCTACGCGGGAGAAGGCGCGAGTGATCGCCAAAACCTGGAAAAACTGGTTCGCAAACTTAAAGAGACGGGATTTTCCGCCACGCCGGCCTTCTACACCGCCGCCGTGGCCGTTGTCGGCAAAAAAGGCGAATATGTCGTCCACGGCTGGATGCACGGTCAAATCATTGACACGCCAAGGGGCGACG
>Ga0256843_1000142_pt1 | contig 62285 bp, 55 predicted proteins | sample AlvinellametaG_FD_191572 | JGI IMG/M metagenome (GOLD analysis project Ga0256843, IMG submission 191572) | Pompeii worm associated microbial communities from hydrothermal vent at the East Pacific Rise, Pacific Ocean - Alvinella | ecosystem: Host-associated > Annelida > Integument > Unclassified ...
CTATTAACTAAATATAAGCCTTTGGCTTCCCTATCAAGTATCCTTGTGCCATATCTACACCGTTGTTTTTCAATACATCCAATATCTCTTCACTCTCTACATATTCCGCTATTGTTTGGATACCTAGTGATTTTGCCATACTTACAATGGCAGAGACGATGGTACGGTCATTTTGACTGTATGGAATGTCTTTTATAAATACAGCATCAAGTTTGATAAAATCAAATTTCAATTCAAGCAGACGACTAAAATTCGAGTTGGCAACACCAAAATCATCAATGGCGATTTTAAATCCCATCTCCTTGAGCTCTGCTAATCTCTTTAATATTTTTTCTTGATTTCTTCCAATGGTTATATTTTCTAAAATTTCCAAGGTAACATTTTGGGCTTTCATGTTGTACTTACGCAGTTTCTCTTCAAAGAAAACGATAAGATACTCATCAAGCAGATCCCTTTGTGTAATATTTATGGAGATAGTTACATCTTTATCGCTGCAATATGCAAAGGATTTATTGACGATTATTCTTGTTATGGAGTCTACTATACCCAACTTTTCAGCTGCACCTATAAAATAGTAAGGAGAATACATCTCTCCATTGTATTCACCACGTGCCAAAACCTCATACTTCACTATCTTACCACTTTTTACATCTATGATAGGTTGGTAGTAGGCCTCTATCTTATTTGCCTTTATCATCTCTCTAGTGATGTTCAACCAACCAATTTCATATGCGATGCTCTCTCTGTTCTTATCATCTTCATTATAAAAGTAAAAAAATCTTCCACCCAGACTTTTCGCCATATCGATTGCGTACTCAGCATTGACCAGAGGTGATCTATTCTCGTGGATTCTTTCAATTCCTATGGAGAAGTTTATTGATATTTCAGTATCTTCTATTATCAATGGTTTTACGTCAAAGTAACTGATTATCTGCTCACAAAATGCTTCTATTGCTGTATCGTTCTTCTCTTTACTCAAAATCACAAACTTATCTGATTCTATTTTATAGAGTTGCGTATTGTCATTCATATGTTTTTTCAACTCATTCGCCGACATCTTTAAAATAGTATTTGCAACTTTTTTCCCATACTGCTTGTTAAAGAGTGTAAAGTTGGTTATGTCTAACAGTAGAAGATACTCAAATTCTTGAGAATCTATCGCTTCATTGAGTTGTATAAAATTGGCAAGTCCCGTTATAGGCTCATGCGAGTAGAGATACTTGAGCTCTTTTGTATTTTCAATGACTCTTTCATTCAGATGTCTGTTGATCTCTTGTAGTTCACGATTTGTAGCTTCTAGCTTTTTCTTTAATTTTATAGGTTCATAACTCTTTTCAATCGTATGAATCAACTCTTTCAGATTTAAAGGCTTTACAACATAAGCATTTACTTTGAGGTTTATAGCTTTTAACAGATAATCTGGTTCGTTAAACGCAGTAGTAATGATGATAGGAACATTTGGGTCTATCTTCCGAATAGCTTCGACCATCTCTATACCGTTCATCTTGGGCATCTGAATATCAGTTACAACAACATCGGGTTGGAGTTCTTGAAAATACTTTAAGCCCTCTTCCCCGTCATATGCAACACTGATCTCTTGCACTTTATGTTTTAAAAAGAAGACAACTTCATCAGAGATATCGACATTATCTTCAACATAAAGCAACTTTAATTCTTTCATTATTTATCTACCTTTACATCTTCAACGCATTGTGCAACTGCTAATTCTATGCTAAAGATCGCACCATTTTCACCATTTTTTACTTTTAACTTTCCATGCATATTATGTTCAATAATGGTCTTGGACATATAAAGACCTATACCTGTCCCTTTCCCCTCGTCTTTTGTTGTGAAGTAAGGATCAAATACCTTATCTAAAATAGACTCTTTAATACCACCTGCATTATCTTCTATCTCTATCTCTACAAAATTATCTTTTTTATATACACGTAAAAAAACAACCTTATCTACTCCATCCATTGCTATAAGTTCATCTTTGGCATTATTTAAAATATTTAACAATACCTGAGAGAACTCATTACTAAAACCTTTGATACAGAGCGATTCATCAATGCTTTGTTCAAATTTTATCATATTATTTGAAAAACTGGCTCCGATAATTTCAAAAGTACTTTTAATGACAGAAGATACTCTAAAGATCTCCATCTGTTTGTTTGGTTTGAAAAAATCTCTAAAATCATCAATTGTCTTTGACATAGTATTTGTTAAAAGAGTCCCTTTATCTACAGTTCTTTTGATATACTCTTCATCCAACATATCCATCTCATAGGCATTTTCCACATTTTGCAAAAGTAGACCAAGTGCATTTAACGGCTGTCTCCACTGATGAGCGATGTTACCTATCATCTCACCCATTGCAGCAAAACGTGACTGTTGAATCAGTAACTGTTCTTGTCTAGAACGTTTTGAGACCTCATCTTTTACTCTTTTATCTAGCTCTTTGTTTATCAGTTCAAGCTCTTTTGTTCTTTCGTTGACACGATTTTCAAGTTCTAGGTTCATATTTCTCAGTTTTTTATCAGAGTTCTTTAACTCTATGATCATATGATTAAAACTTTTGGCAAGCTGTGCAACCTCATCATTTGAAGAGACATTTACGGTCGTATTGAAATTACCATGTGCAACATCCTGTACCGCATAGTTAAGCTGTATGATCGGCTTAACTATCCATTTGGTCAACAAATACGATAATAATAAGGCTATAAAAAATATGATCGTAAGTAAAAGCACACTGTTGACATAGATCGTTCGCATATTTTCCTTATACTGTTTCAAAGAGTAGCCTATACTTATCCATCCCCACTCTATTCCTGAAAAGACGACAGGATATGTAAAACAGTAGACCTCATCTTGACCAAATACATCATAGATTATTTTTCCATTCGTTCGTGGTGTCTGTAAAGCTTGGATCTTCTTAGGTAGTTTTGACAACAGAGACCAGCTCGTTGGGGTACTATAGAGACTCTGTCCATTCTTCTTGCTGATGATAGTAAAAAGTATCTCTTTGTTATCACCAATAACCTTTTCAATAAACTCTACAAGGAAAGAGTAGTCTTCTGTTATCATTGCATCTGATGAAACAAGAGAGATAGACTTAGCTGTTGTCATAGCCTTTGAGTACATTACATCTTGCAGTGAGGATTGTTGAATATTTATCACAGTGTAGACTAAGATCCCGACACCGAGCATAAATACGGTAACTATTATTAAAAATATTCTTTTAAAAAAACTATCTGTTTTCATCATTTTCGATCACCATACTTATGTTTTAAAATAAAATACTCTTTATAATACTTCTTCAAACGTTCTAGCTCTTTAGGTTTGATTTCATCGATTCCCTGTATCTTAAAAAAAGCGAACATACTCTGCCCATCGGGAGTATCGTTCATATTTTTTGATAACTTCGATATTTTTGAAATTAGAATTTTATTACTGTGTATATTCATCATACTGATAATGGGCATAAAGATCCTATCAGTTGCATAAATAACCTTTAAATTCTTTTTTACTTTAGGATTCATCTCACATACTATTTCAAACGCAGCAGCAGGTACGATCGCCGCATCACTTTTACCAAAGAAGGTTTTTAATATAGCTGTTGAATCTCTTGATAAAAAGATAAAGTTTTCGATATATCCATTGGTTGAAAGATGCTTGGACTCATAAAGTGCTTTTTTTAAAACGATCTCACCTAAGTAGTTGTCTTCTTTAATTGCAACGGTTTTATTTTTTAGATCACTTATATTATCTATCTTAGAATCTTTTTTGACGATTATTATCAACTTTTGATACTGTTTGCCAAAGCGTCTAATACTCCAAAAATGAATGGCATTCTTATCTAAAATTTTTTGATTTGTAAGGTAGATAAGAGGGTTTATCATTAGGTAGTCTATCTTATGATCCACAAAATCTTTTATAACTTTATTTTCATCATTATAATAAGATATTTTTCCTTTTACATTTTCTGTAGAAATAATCTTATCTGTCATAATGTCAAAAATAATAGATGCATCCTTTTGTTTTGCTTCTGCTATGCCATCTGTCAATATGGCCATACTTCCTGTTATTACATTTGCAGCAAAAAGAGTATGACCGATGATAAACATAGATACAAAAACAAAAAGAGTTTTCATATGACTACTTTATACTTTCATCCATAGCTGCACCAACAATAAGATCAAGCTTAGCACGTGCTACTGCATAGTCATACTGAGAACGATAAAAATCACCCTGTGTATATGACTCGAATAGTTGGGACTCTATCACATCTTTTGTCTCTACCATATCTTCTTGATAAGCTCTTATATTTAACTTTCTGCTCTCTGTCGCTGTTGCTGTTGCCTCTTTTAAGATATTGTACTGTCTAAATGAACTTTTCATCTCTAAAAAAGACTGTTTTACTTGTAGTGCCAAGCCTTCTTCTAGGAGTATCTTACTCTGTTCTAGTTGTAGCTTTTCAAGACGACTCTGTTCCACTTCACCCGTTGTTCTCATTCCATTGAAGAGAGACCATGTAGCACCAATACCAATGACCCATGAGTTGCTGTTATCATCATTGACCATACCATAATCATAACTATTGTAGATATTTTGAGCACTAGCAGTTAATCCTACATGCGGTAGATAATCACTTTTAGATTCATCCACTTTTGCTTTTTTTACATTTATTGCTAATTTTAGAGAGTTATAATCTGGATTGAACTTATATGCATCTTCAACCAAAGCCTCCATACTCTCACTCATACTTGGTTGAGGCAAAGTATTGTCTATTACATCGACATCCGTCTGCCATGAGAGTCCCATTGCGTTTAAGAGCGCTGCTTTTGCCATCGCTTCTCTTTGTGCTATCTTCTCATCTAAAGATTGTATGAAGTTCACACTGAGCTTACTACGCAGATAGTCTGTCTTCTTGACGTGCATAGACTCTCCTTCATAGAGTCTTTGTGTCAACTCTTTTAGAAATATCATTCTCTGTAGCGTTTCAGCTGACAATTTTCGTAACTGTTTTGTTAGAACAACACCATAATAGTAGCGCTTCACATCATAGATCACTTGATTTTTCGTTCGTTTTTTACCCTCTTGTGCTATCTGTTTTCCTAAACTGGCCTGTTTGGTGATTGCAGAGATCTTACCGCCCACATAAAGTGGATACTCCATACTTACCCTGCTCACAACAGAATCTCTATCCATTATCTTTACTTTCATATCTATTGGGAGCTGCGTTTGATCTGGTGTTGCTGCGATTAAACCATCATATGTGGCTTTTGTTGCTGGATCATTATCTGCTTGTGCTGCATTACCAAGACTCTGATAAACTGCTTTCGTACCTCTATTGTCAACTGTAGTGGTTCCCACCATATCAAAAGTCGGAGCCTGATCCATTCTCATAGCTGAAACGCTCAGATCAAGTGTCGGATAGTTCGCACTCATAGCCTGCTTATACATTGCATTTGCTATTTGTATGGCAGTTTGAGAAATTTTTAAAGAGTTATTGTTTTTCAAAGCAATATCTATCGCTTCATCCAAACTCACCATCTTTGTCTCCCCAAACAACATACTGCTCATAACCAAACTTACAAGTAAGACTCTTTTTTTCATTTTTTACCTTTTACTTTTTTATATTTATTGTACAGCTCACGCGCATTATCGAGTTCACTTAACTCTGTATGAACCAATGTCTCTATTTTATAAATACTCATCATCTCTTTTCCCTTTGGAGTATTAAATACCCTTAATCCCTCTTCAAAGATAGTATCTACCTTCTTTTTTGGAACATCTTTTCGATAAAATCCTAAGATATCAGATGTATATTTAGTCACTTTTAGTATTTTTATTCTATGTGCTATTTGTGGATTTAGATCACACGCGAGTTCATATGTACGTAGAGGAACAATTGCAACATCCAACTTGGAAAAAAAGAGTTCTAACAGTACTCTGTTTCTATGTTTATACTTTACTATTTTACTGTAATCAATATATAATTCTGTATAGATATGCATGATCTCATCATTTTTTTCTATACCTACCTTCACATGATGTAGCTCTTGGATACTTTTGTCAGCAAGCTCTTTTTTTGTAAGTATTACAAACCGACTCTTCTTAAAATCTCCAAACCTACCAGTGAAACCATTTTGAAGTTTAGTAGTGTCAAAATACTTCACAAAGGTAATAGGAAAAGCAGAAATATAATCTATTTTTCCCTTTGCCAGATCATTTGCAGCTTGTTTGGGTTTATTGTAAAGTTGCATATGAATATCACCAATATCCTTCGTTACCTCAGTAAGCCATATTCCCATAGAGATCTTTAAATCTTTTTTACTGTACATATCCATAGATTGATCGATCAAGCCAAAATTAAATATAAGTGATTTTTCATTGGCTTGAAGAGAAATGCTAAGTATAAAAATAAATACAATATTAATTATCTTCAACACTCTTTCCTGCTCTTTCAAAATTCTGATATTTTTTATAGAACTCTTCTACTGGTTTAAGATCTGAAAGCTTTGTTCTTATGAGCTTATCTGCCTTATAGATCATCATCATCTGACGACCCTTCGGTGTAGCATATATCCTTTCTGCCTGTAGATATACATCATGTTTTATCTTTTCATCAAGTGATCTTCGTAAAAAACCTAAGTTCGTTGCATTGATTTTTGTTACTTCCAAGATCTTGATTTTTTTAGCGAGTTGAGGGTTGAGCTCTGTTGCAAGTATAAAACTAATATGAGGAACGATAACAACATCCAATTTATTAAAAAAAAGATCCAGTATCGCTCTACTGCGTTTAGAATAATCTTCAATAGGAAGGTCTATATTTTTGGTCTTATACTTGCTGTAAAGATGCATGATCTCATCATGTTTTTGGATACCTACACGTGGGTCTATTTTTCTAATATCATCCCATGACCGAATTTTACTGTCATTTCGTACCAAAACCACAAATAGATTATCCTCTCTATTTTGTAAACCTCCTGAAAACCCGTCACTTAACAGGTTCAGATCAAAATATTTCACATAGACCAAAGGAAATGCACTAATGTAGTCGATCTTACCTGCCTTAAGATCTGCTACGATCTTTTTTGGGTCATCATAAAAAAACATTTGCGAGGTATAACCAGCTTTTTTTGCAAGCTCTTGCAGCCAGACGTTCATTGCTATTTTCAAATCTTTTTTACTATAGTTGGTCATAGAGTCAGCCATATATGCAACATTAAATCGTTTTGTCTGTTCCTGTGCATATAAAGAGCTTAACAGTAAAAAAAGCAATGTAATTGTTTTAAGCATAAACGACTCTGTTCTTTCCTGATATTTTTGCTTTATACATATTTTTATCTGCATCTATTATAAACTCATCTATGCTCTCTTGAGCTCTATATGTACTTACTCCAAAACTTACAGTGAATTTTTCACTTGATGCTATCTCTTTTCTAAATTTTTCAGCCATCTGTACAGCATCTTCTCGTGATGTTTCGGGCAATATTACAATGAACTCTTCTCCACCCCATCTCGCAAAAGTATCTGATACTCGTATCATCTTCTCAATGATCTTTGTTAAAGAGATCAGTGCTCTATCTCCTGCTTCATGTCCGTATGAATCATTTATAAGTTTAAAGTCATCTATATCCAAATATATTAAAGAGAGTTCATGCCCATATCTGTTTGAGCGTTCAATCTCTTGGGCTAGAACATTAAAGGCTTGTCTTCTGTTCGTCGCTTTGGTCAACTGATCTGTACTTGCCTCAAGTTCCAATTTTTTAATCAACTCCTCTTTTTCTATGTTCATATTGATATTTTCAATACCAAGAGAGATGGTCTCAACAATATTTTTATACATATCTATCTCATCTTTGGACAATGTATGGATCTTATTGAAAAAGATACCAACAAATCCTATTGTTTCCTTGTTGTAAATTGAAATGATCGGCATCTCTACAATCGATTTTATACCCGCTGATATGAGCTTTTCTTTATGAAAGAATTCAGGAATTTTTGCAATGTCATAAACGATATTGATATAATTATCATTAATATCTTCATAACCACCACAGATAATACCTTTTCTGTGTGCTACTTTAGAATAATCTTGTAATATCTCACCAATATCCAAACTTGGATGCTGCGTTTGAGATACTAACCTAAAACTTTTTTCACCATCTTTTAGAGTAATACAAGCAAACTCATACTGACCATTCTCTTTTATGATCTTTATTGCTTTTTGCAAAAAAGCATCTTTTGAGATCTCATGAGTAATTATTTGTGCGATTTGAGAATCAATAGTGATTAATTTTCTTAAAAAATGCTCTTTTTCAAAAGCGATTTGAAGCTTTTTTTCTGATTTTACGTAAGTTTCTATACTTTTTAATTCACAATGAACCTTTACAACATTACCATTTTTATCAAAAATAGGTGTTGCATTTATTAAGATCTCCACAAACGATCTATTTTTTCTTTTTATAGAAAAATCAATATTATCAGTACTGATACCTTTTCTAAGAGTATCAAAATGTACTTTGACAGCGGCAAGATCTTCATCTTTTACAAAATCAAAACTATTATGTCCTACCACTTCATCGCGAGTATATCCAAGATAGTCCAGCAACTCCTGAGTGATCTCTATCACCTTTGCATTCATATCCAAATAGTAGTTATAATCAAGAATATCGAACTCTTCTAAAAGTGTTTCAATTGTCTTTAGTAATTCTTTTAGATTGATAGGTTTGAGTGCATATTTATTAACGCCCATATTTAATGCTTCGATCAAATATGTGGTCTCATTAAACGCAGTGGTTATCATAATAGGTATATTTTTATTTATAGCTCTGATTTGCTGAATCATCTTAAGCCCATTCATAACAGGCATCTGAATATCAGTCAAAACCAGATCTATAGGGTGAGAGTTAAAGAGTTCCAGCCCCTCTTTTCCATCTTTTGCGACATACAACTCTTTTACATAAGCTCTAAGAAAAAAGCTGACTTCATCAGCGGTTGAGACATCATCTTCAACATACAGAATCACTTTTTTCTTTAATAATTCTTTATTAATATCTAACATAATTTTAGATTATCATATTATGTCTTAAAATTATGTTATTATCTTAGGATAATAGTTCCTCTTTACATATCTTTAGCATCTTCTTCCTTTACTGTCCAGATAAATATTAACGGAATAAAAAGAAGTGTCAAAAATGTACCTACAATAAGCCCTCCGATAGCTACAGCACCAAGCGGAGCAAGTCTCTCAAGTCCAATGGCCGAACCGAGTGCAACAGGAAGCATACCTGCAGATGTTGCAAACGCAGTCATAAGTACAGGTCGTGTTCTGATCTTAATGCTCTCCAGCATTGCCTCTGCCTTTGGAATTCCCTCCTGCATCTTTTCAAGTGCAAAGTGGATCAATAAAATAGCATTATTTACAATAATACCCGAAAGTAGGATAAAGCCCATCATTGCAGGCATTGAGGTATGATAATGCATACCGAGCATCATCCATGCTGCACCAATGATCGTCAATGGAATAGACAAAATAATCATCAAAGATATCTTGATAGAGTTAAACAGTGCAATCAGTGTAAAGAAGATAAGTATAACAGCAAATCCAATCGCGCCGATCATTCTGCCTGCAGAGTTCTTAAATTGTTTAATATCACCTGTCTGCTCCATAGTCACACCTTCAGGAAGTTTCGTCCCTTCAAATGCCGCATCAAAATTACTCATAATATGTGAAATAGCCGCTTTTTCTCTAAAGCCATAGACATTCAGTGTGTATTCTAAACCTTCTCTTGTTATCAGAGAAGGTTCTGTGATCTGCTTCACTTTTGCAACTGCCATCAAAGGAACCTTGCCTTTTGGTGTTGTAAGTAAAAAAGCACTAATGTCATCCAAAGAGTTTCTACTTGATTCATTCGTCCAGACACGGATAGCAAAATCAGTACTGTTTTGCAGATAGAACGATGCAACTTTTGCCCCTCTTGTAAAGGTTTGAAGCTGTTTTGAGATCTCTGCGTTTGTCAGACCATAAAGAGCGGCCTTTTTATCATCTATATCCATTTCAAAAACTTTCTTATTATCTGCCCATGTTTTAGAGACAGAGACGATCCCGCCTGTTTTTTTCATAGCTTTTTCAACCATCTCACCAGCGATCTGTAACTTCTGCAGATCAGAGCTGTAAAGTGTTACATCGAGATTGGCACGGATACTTGCCAAAGCAGTTGCACCATAATCCACAACATCAACACTGTAAACATTTTTTATCTTACTGAGTTTATTACGCAGTTTTCTCTCTATATCCCAGATACTCTCTTTTCTGTGGTATCTGTCAACATACGTTGCAGTAATTGCGATATGATCGATCCCGCTACCGCTGCCAATACTTAAAACACCCGCTTCACTTCCTATCGCACTTGAGAGATAAAGAAGTTCCCCTTGCTGTTTAATGATCTTATTTGCCTCTGCAACGACCTTTTGACTCGCCTCTATCGGTAGATTTGGATCAACTGTGATAGAGATCTTCGTAGCTCCCGTATCCATCGGTGGCATAAGTTCTTGACCTACTACAGGCATAACACCTTTTACACTTGTAACAAATAAGAAGATAAGTACAAGTATATATGATGCTGCTACAAGTTTATTGTTAATAGCGGCTTTTACAGCACCCGCAAAAAATGAAGAGATGCTACTAGAAAATCTTCCCGTGATCTTTTCAAAAAAAGCTTCACTTTTTAGGATAAAAGGGTGTTTAATTGTCAATATCTTCAATGATATCAATGGAACCGCTGTAATAGAGATGATATATGATGCAGCCAGTGCCAAAAGCAGTGTTCCGACAAGTGGTTGGAATACTGTTTGAGGATAACCACCGACAAAAAGCATCGGTGAAAGTGCGATCATCGTTGTAATGGTTCCTGAAAGGTCAGCGAACATTATCTCTTTTGTTCCGCCATACACAGCTTTATGTATCTCATCATGCAGCTCCCTGTAGTGCCGCTCAATATTTTCCATAACAACAACGGCATCATCAAGCAAGAGACCAAGTGCAAGTATGATGGCGGTCAGTGTAACAACATTGAACTCTATTCCCACTATCCACATTAAGGCGATAGTAGTAGCATACACAAGAGGAATGGTAACAAGAACGACCAGCACCTGTCTAAAACTCGCTAAGAAAAAGAATACAACTATCGTTGACATCACAATAGCATCACGCAAAGATTCAAACATATTATTTGTACTTTGAACAATGGTGTCTTTTTGAGTATCTGTTATCTCAAAAGTAATGTTTTTATACTTTTGCTTGAGTTTATCTACCTCTTTTTGCACCAGATCTATACTTTTGATAACATCTGCGTTTTGGGCACGCTCTACAGCAATGGCAATAGCCTGTTCACCATTACCGAAATACTCAGCCGAGTTTTCATAATGACCAAAATGTACCTTTGCGATATCACCCAAAGTAATGTTTTTCGTAATAGGGATATGCTTGAGAGTATTGACCTTATCACGTTTTCCTTTTGATTTTAAAAGGTATCTGCTCTTTTGACTTGTGATAAATCCAATGGCAAAATCATCATCATTTGCTCTTAAACTTGCAATGACTCTTGTAATATCCAAATTATATCTGTCAAGTTTATCTTTATCTACAATGACCTGTATCTCTTTTTTATATCCACCAAATACATCTACATCTGCAATACCTTTGAGTTTAATGAGAGCATGTTTAATATCGGTCTTTGCAAGCTGTCGGATATCTTCAAGAGGAATGGAACCATCTTTTGATTTCAGTGCATAGGTAATGATAGGCGCTGTTGCTGAAGTTATCTGTATGATCTTGGGAGCCAGTATAGATGCAGGAAGATCTGACTTTATCTTGTCAAGTGCATTACTCACATCGCTCGTAGCAGCGTCAATACCTTTAGCATATTCAAACTCCGCACTTATCACACTCACTTCATCGATAGTGGTTGAATAGACACGACGTACTTTATCGAGCGTATAGAGCTCCTCTTCAACAGGAATACTTACATTTGTCGCGATGCTCTTTGCAGAAGCTCCTGGCTGTACGATGACAACGGCAACTGTCGGATAGTTCGAATCCGGAAAAAGTTTTCTATCTATCTTTTGATACCCTACTGCACCTAAAAATAGAAAAAGGGTCAAAAAAGAAAATATAAAATAGGGCCGATTTAATAAAATCTCAACTATCGAAGATTTTTTTTTCATTTTTATTTATCCTCATTTATTATAACTTTTCCATAACTAGGAAGGATTGAAAGTTTTGCTTCTGATGCTATGGCCATAGGCTCTTTAATACACTCTGAAATAACCGCTTCATGATCATTTTGAAGTACCACATCAACTTTTCTACTTTCAAATTTATCATTTTTATAGACGACTACATAGACAGCATCACTTTTATGCAAAAGTGCTTCTAAAGGAACACTACATCCCTCCACACTGTCAACTACAACGGCAATGGTTTTAAAAGACCTGTTGGCATAAGCAAGGGCATGGAACGGTTTCACCTCTGCTACCAAAAGAGCATTCTTCGCATCATCATAACGTTTAGAGATTTTACCGATAAGTTTATCGTTCAAATAAACCTGCTGTCCTTCCAAAATAGGTTTCGTAGTATCAACAAAAGAGAAAAGCAGTTTTTGGTCATCAGAGTTCAACGTTAGTATAGCTTTACCTGGAAGTGCCAAAGAACCATCATCTGCCAGTTTTGAACCTACTCTTCCACTAAAAGGTGCTTTGATATTTAGATATTGCAGTTGTGATTTTGTCTGTTTTATCTTCTCTTTAACAGTTGTCAGTGCTGAGAGCTTGTTCTTATACATTACAGCTGAGTTATCATACGCCTCTTGTGATATTGCAGCAATTTTCAAAAGCTTTTTGTTTCTTTGTAAAATATTTTTTGCATTGTTCAGGTCAGCTTCAAGAGCTGTTTTTTGTTCACTTAAAGAAGCAAGTGTAGCTTTTATATCTGAGTCATCAAGAGAAATAAGCAACTCTCCCTTTTTCACCTTGTCGTTTTCATTTACATATATCTTTTTTATGTTCGCACTGAACTTTGAAGCTATAAATGCACTGTTACTTGCCTGAAGTTCTGCCAAGAACTCTCGACGCTCCTGCAGAGTCTTTCTCTTTGCATGCACAACATCAACACTGTGCATATACATCTTTGGTTTTTCAAGATCTGCTACGGCATCTTTTTGTTTTTTCAAAAACAGACCGGCACCTACTACTACGGCTATAACAATTACAAATGCTATTATTTTTTTCATCTACTTTTTTTCTCCTCTTTCTAACAAATAATCTATATAAAATCTTGCTTTTTGAAACTCATACTTTGAGCTGATCATCTTTGCATACGCCAGTTCAGCCTTTGCTCGTGAATCAAGCAGGTCTGTAAGTGTTACAGCATTGTTCTCATACTTCACCTGTTCAACCTTACTGATCTCACGTAAAAGTTCAAACTCTGAAGATGCAGAGTTGTATTGTGCTCTTGCCAGATCCAATTTACTTGTTGCTATTTTCAGATTTTTATCTATTTCAAGTTTGATATCTTCTTGCTCAAGTTTTGAACTTAGATATGCCAACTTCTCTTTCTCTACAAGTGAAGACTTCGCTCCAAAATCATACAGATTCCATTTTAGATGCACACCAAGCTGCCAAATGGTCTCATTATTAAAATCACCCTCATTAATGTATGTCTTATTTGTAAGAGGAGAGGTATTTGTTGTTGCATTTGGACCCATACTATAACCATAGTAAGAGCTAAAATCAATTTTTGGATAGTAGCTCGAATATGCACTGTTTACTCTTTTTTTTGCAATATCACTTTTTAGAGCATAGAGCTTGTATCTTTCAAGATTTTCTACATCTAGCGAGCCCACTTTTGTCTCATCTATCCTTATTGAGATAGGTTCTTCATTACTGAAGTTCTCACCACCAATGATATTTGTCAAAGTTGCACGCAGTATTTCTATATTTGCCACTAATGTTCTTTCATTGGCAAAACTTGCTTCATAAGAATTCTTTGCTTTAAGTGTGTCAAGTTTTGATTTACTTCCCAGCTTATATGCTGCAGTAATTTTTTTATAGAGTTGAAACTGCGACTTTGTATATGCCTGCTGTGCTTGAAGCTGTTCATCCAACGAAAGAAGTGAAAGATAAAGAGTTCGCACATTGTAGATCAGCTCTTCTTTGCCAAGCTTTGATTTGATAATAGAATTTTTATATAGAATATCTGAGATCTTATAGGAGTTTTGTTGTGCATATCCATTAAAAAGAACTACATTATAAGCAAGACCTGCTGTTGCCAGATCATTTGTAGTAGGAATTTTATATGCACCATCTTGTGAGCCTACAATGTCCATAGGGGTCAAAGGAGAGAGTGTTCTTGCATTATTGTAATGATCATAGTTTGCCAAGAGATCTATACGACCAAAATTTTGTGCCTTTTTTGAGGCTCTATTTTGCTTGGATTGTTCAATCTCAAGAGAGATCTTTTTAAGAGAGTTGTTGTGTAACAGTGCCTTTTGTATGGTCTCATCGAGACTCATCGCACTTAATGAAGCCGAAACAAACAGAGCTGCAAAGAGTTTTTTATTCATTCGCTGTTATGCCTTTTTAGAGAGTTTTAGTATCGTAATACTACTCAAAGCATATTAGCGTATCGTTAATATGAAATAACTAATCCAAATAATTGATTGCGTTTATAAGATGTTGTGGAAGTTGGTATTTATTTGATACGACATCTTCTATCTCTATAAATGAGAATCTCCCTTTGTTAAATACCACGACTTTATTTGAATCTTTGTGTTCAAGAAGATAATCAACCGCAGCGATAGTAAAGTTAAAGGCCATCTGTCTGTCATAAACAGTTGGATTTCCACCTCTTTGAATATGCCCAAGTATACTTACCCTGCTCTCAAGACCCATCGTCTCTTCTATCCAAGAGTGTATCTCTGATGTTCTTTTTGTCCCCTCTGCTACGATAGCCAGTACATAGTTACGCCCATTTTGTATCTCTGATCGTAGTCTTTTTTCTACTGCCTCTTTAGGAAATGTAACTTCAGGAATAACACAGATCTCTGCACCGCTGACTATTGCAGAGACTGCAGCAAGATAGCCGCACTCTCGACCCATTACCTCAACGATAAAAGCACGGTTAAATGAAGACGCCGTATCACGAATCTTATCCACAGCATCGCGGATAACATTGAGTGAAGTATCAACGCCAAGACAATACTCAGAGCCATAAATATCATTATCTATAGTAGAAGGAATTCCTACAAAATTAATGTTGAACTCAGAGCTAAAGACCTCCATAGCACGGAATGAACCGTCACCACCAAGAACGACAACACCATCAATACCAAGTTTTTTGAGATTTTCATAAGATTGTTTGCGGTAAGAGTATTCGTAAAATCTTTTTGAACGTGAAGAGCGGATGATCGTCCCGCCTAAATGGACTATCCCTGCAACATCTTTGTAGGATGCTTCTTTGATTTTATTATCTATAAGGCCTTCAAGACCTTCATAGATAAAATAGGCTTTTTGACCGTTTTTATAGACATAGTCAACAAATTTTTTAATAGCAGGATTCATGCCTGGAGCATCACCACCTGAGCACATAATTGCAAATGACATAAAATCCTCCTAGTTAGAGTAAAGTACTAGTTGTTCCCAACAAATATACACATATCGACAAGTCTTGAGCTGTAACCCCACTCATTATCGTACCATGCAAGTACTTTTACAGTTTTTTCATCAACAACACTTACCATATCAGGTACATAAGTACAACTGTAAGTTGAACCTACGAAGTCACTTGACACACGTTTGTCATTGTCGATCTCAAGAAGACCTTTAAAGTTCGTTTGACTCGCTTTTTCAAACGCAGCGTTTACTATCTCTTTAGATACCGGCTTTCTTAAGTTCACTGTCAAGTCTACTACTGAAACATCAGGAGTAGGAACACGCATAGCATATCCGTTTAGTTTTCCGTTAAGATGAGGCATTACCTTACCGATAGCTTTTGCGGCACCGGTTGTTGTAGGGATCATATTTACAGCTGCAGCACGTGCACGACGCATATCTTTTTTATGTTTTACATCCAAGATATTTTGATCGTTCGTATATGAGTGAATAGTTGTCATAAGACCGTTCTCAATACCGAACTCATCATCAAGAACTTTACAAAGTGGCGCAAGTCCATTCGTTGTACAGCTTGCATTTGAGATGATAGCCTCACCTTTATACTCATCTGTATTGATATTTAAAACGTATGTAGGAGTATCATCTTTTGCAGGAGCGCTCATTACTACTTTTTTAACACCGTCTTTAAGATATGCCTCTGCTTTTTCAGTTGTCAAGAATACACCTGTACACTCTATAACAACCTCAGCACCGGCTTTTCCAAATGTAAGTTCTTCAGGGTTACGAGTAGAGCTCATTACAACTCTTTTACCATTGATCTCAATAGTCTTCTCATCGATTACTTTTGCATCAACACCTGTGTGTACACTGTCATACTTAAAAAGATACTCTAACATATCCGGTGTTGCAGTAGTATTGATCGCTACGAGTTCAATATCATCTCTACTTGTAACAATCTTTGCTACGATCATTCCAATTCTACCTGTTCCGTTTATCGCTACTTTTACAGCCATATTTTTTATCCTTTGTCTCTACTCTATTTTATTAATGATATTCTATTTTTTTTCACATTAAAGTATCATTTTATCATATGTTTTTTTTACAATTTTGCCTAAATCAACCGTTAAATTTTACTAAAAAGCTCTTCCATCACACTTTGAGCATCTTTTTGTAATGCTTTTAAGTGTTCGCAAGAGATAAAACTCTCTGCATATATCTTATATATATTCTCTGTTCCAGAGGGGCGCATTGCCACCCATCCATTTTTCGTCACGACCTTCACACCACCTATAGCAGCACCGTTTCCAGCAGCATTACTAAATACAGCTTCTATCTTCTCCCCCGCAAGAGTATCTATCTTCACAGCCTCTGCGTTTAAAGACTTGAGTATCTTCTTTTGTTCAAGTGATGCAGGAGCATCTATACGTCCGTAGTAGGCCTTACCGAACTCCTCTTCAAATCCAGCGTAGATATCAGCGATATCTTTTCCTGTTACAGCCATGATCTCAGCTGCCAAAAGGTCTAAAATAATACCGTCTTTATCTGTACTCCAGACACTTCCGTCAAATCGTAAAAAAGAAGCCCCTGCACTCTCTTCACCGCCAAAGCCTAAAGAACCGTCATAAAGTCCCTCTACGAACCACTTAAAACCAACCGGTACTTCATAGACCTCTTTAGAGATGCTTGCACATACTCTGTCTATCATAGAACTTGAGACCAAAGTTTTACCAACTTTAAGAGCGTTGTTCCACTCTGTTCTATGTTTAAAAAGATACCATATAGCTACACTCAGATAATGGTTAGGGTTGATAAGTCCACCTTTTGGTGTCACTATACCGTGTCTGTCTGCATCTGTATCATTTGCGAAGGCAAGATCATAATTATCTTTTAACTTCAGCAATGAAGCCATAGAGTATGGTGATGAGCAGTCCATACGTATCTTTTCATCATGGTCAAGCGTCATAAAAGAGAAAGTATAATCTACATATGGATGAATAAGTTCCATATCAAGATCATAATACTCTTTTATCTTTTTATATACTCCTATAGCAGAACCACCAAGTGCATCCGCTGCAATTTTAAGTTTTGCACTCTTGATTCTCTTTATATCTACGATCTCTTCTAAAGCTATAACATAGGGAGTGATAAAATCTATCTCCTCAAAATACTCAGAGGCTACAGCATCGCCATACTCCACTATCTTTACATCGACCAGACCATTTTGCAAGATCTCATTTGCACGTTTTTCTATGATTGCGGTAACATCTGTATCAGCAGGGCCACCATTTGGTGTATTGTACTTAAAACCGCCATCTGCAGGGGGATTGTGTGAAGGTGTGATAACAACACCGTCAGCTTGTTTATCACTTCTCTTATTATGTTCTAAAATAGCAAAAGAGATAAGCGGTGTTGGAGTGTACTCCTCATCTTTTGCGATAGCAATATGTATCTTATTTGCCACACATACTCTGATAGTTGTATTTTGGGCAGCACTTGAGAGTGCATGAGAATCTTTTCCAATATATAAAACTCCCTCATAGCCCTGCTCTTTTTTATATTCACATACTGCTTGTGTGATCGCCATAACATGTGCTTCATTAAAACTCTTGCCAAATGCACTGCCGCGATGTCCTGAAGTTCCAAAACTGACTCTTTGTGTCTCTTCATTCAAGTCTGGTTTTAACTCATAATAAGCACTCATCAACTGTGCTACATCCACTAATTTTTCTTTTGGTGCCAAAGTCCCTGCTAGATTCATCTACTGCCCTCTTCGTTAAGTGATGCAACTTTAACATATTGTTTCTTGTAGTTTGATATAGTTAAAAAAAAGAGCTGGCTTTTTTAGTAAGCGAAGATATGGGTGCATTTTGTAGTCCATCTAGCTCTATCCAGACCATCTCATCATCTAACTCTCTCACTTCATAGAGATTTACTGTGAGTCTGTATTTTGTATAGGAGTGTTTAAACGCAGCGATAAAGTTCTCCTCGATAGGTTCGGTAGATGGAAGCACCAACATCCCCTTATAGAGCTTTTCATCAGAGATCTTCAAAGCTATTTTCTCATCTTTTATACAAACTCCATAAAAGAGTTCCAAAGATTCATAGGCAGTCTGCTTTTTTTGTGTGTAGAGCTCTGCTTCGGATCTGCCTTTACATGCTAAACGCAGTGGACATTCATCACATTTGGGATTTTTTGGCAGACAGACCAAAGAGCCCAGATCCATCAATGCAAGATTGTGTGCTCGGACATCTGCTGCGTTTACAAACGCAGCGGCATATTTGCGAAGCTCTTTATCGTTAATATCAAGCAGAGCAAAAAGACGTTTTATCACTCTTGCTATGTTTGTATCGACAACAGGAGTATTTTGTCTGTATCCAAAACTACAGATGGCACTTGCAGTATATTCGCCGATACCCGGCAGTTTTAAGAGCTCTTTTTTATCATTTGGCAGAGTGGTTTTACACAGCTCGGCAGTTTTATGAAGATTTCTCGCTCTTGAGTAGTACCCAAGTCCGCTCCAAAGTGAAAAGACCTCATCCAGATCAGCCTCTGCAAGTCTCTCAAGAGTAGGAAATCTCTTTAAGAACTTTGGATAGTATTCATCTCGTACACGACTCACCTGCGTTTGTTGCAGCATTATCTCACTGACATAGATATGATAAATATCATCTGTATTGCGCCATGGAAGTTCATGCCGCCCATACTTCTCATACCATTGCAGTAGTGATCTATGAAGCTCTTTATTTACCATAGAAGAAAGTAGTTGAGTCCAAAAAGAAGTGCCAATTTGGCAAAAGAGATAGCAGTGACTCCGATGATATTTCCTATCTGACAAGAACTACAGTTTTTGTACTGTCGTCCCTCATACTGTGCATAAAAGAAATAGACGACCAATAGCAGAAGCATAAAAAGCATGCCGTAATTCTCTATGGTTTTTAGCATTTCCAAAGTAGTGCCGCTAAGAAAAAATGAGATAAGCACACCCACAATTCCTGCTACGAACGAGTACTTGAATGTATGCAGGATCCTGTCACGTTTAAAGACCGTAGGGCAACCGTTGTCCGTAATGGCATCTGTCCCATACTCTAGTTTCGAGTCAAAAAGTGCTCTCTCTTTATCATCCAATCTTACTCGAAAGTTTGAACCAAAGGAGTAGTCAAGCTTACGTTGAATAATGATAGAGAGTTCTCCATCGGCTTCTAAGAACTGCTGATTTGCTACTCTGTCTTCATACATTACTTTGATCTTATCATAACGTTTTGTTTTAGCGCTCAAACCTGGAAAATATGCAGTCGTCTCAACACTCTCTACACTTCCCTCACGTTTTATAACTCTCGCATTGATAAGTTCTATGTAGTCATCACCATCTTTTATGACGATTACATTGTAGGGTGAACCTATTTGAAACGCAGCAAGTGCTTTTAGATCATTGGCTTGGATAGTATCTTTTAGATCTTGAATAAGGTTCAATAGCTCTTCATCAAAGAGACGTACATTTGCACCAAATTCTAAACTTGGTGTCTCAGGGTAGGTAATAATCTTCTTAATCAAAACTGCTCACTTTTGTTGGTCTGATTTTTCTGTCGCAATACTACTACAAATTAAATATAATTATAATAAAGCTTTCTTTTTAACGATTCGTTAACAATCGCCCTTTATAATGCCAATCCCTAAAAACAAGACAAAGGTTACAAATGAAACACAACACATTACTTAAATTACTACTTGGTGCTACACTTATAGCAACTACAGCCACTACAACACTTAGTGCTGCACCTATGCAGAAAAAACAAGCCAAACCATTTCTTATTCAAGGTAAATTACCACACCTTACCATGATGCTAAAAAAGATGTGGGATGATAAAGATCTGGCACTTACTCCAGAACAAAAGAGCGCACTTATAAAAATCAGAAAAGCAACATTAAGTGGTGTGATGCCTCTTAAGAAAAAAGTTAACGCGCTTGAGGCAAAAATCGTAAACGCAGCAAAAAGCGGTGCAAATCCTGCCGAGCTTAAAAAAGATGTATTTGAATTGGCTAAACTCAGAGCAGAAGCGACTATGGTACATCTAAAATGTATCTACGATACAAAAAAAGTACTTACAAAAGATCAGCTAGATATTTTACTGTAAAGCCAGATAGACCAACATAGGATAGATAGTAAGTCCTATGTAGGGTAAGAACCAATGAATAGGTGTTTGCAGCATCATAGAGATCTCAGCAGAGGTCTCTTTATCGACAAAGAGCTGTTTAATCAACACGAGCTTTGTCGCTATATCAGCTGTTTTGATACCAAAAAGTATCAACGCGTACATATTATAATCGGTAAAGATCATAAATGTAACTGCAAAATAAAATGTAGGATGCATAACTAAAAACAGAAAAATACTCTTTTTATAGTATTGATACATCCGTAGAAGCATCCCTCCCATCGTATCAGCTTTTTGCCACTGTACTTCGTAAAGTTCAAAAACGATATATATTAGAACATAGATCATGAGCTGTTTATCTTTCCTTTTTACTAATGAGTATGATAGATAGTGATTGTATTTTTACCCAGACTTTTTGATTTATAGAGTGCTTTATCAGCCAGGTTTATCATCTCTTCCAATGTGCTTAACATACCATAGGCAACCCCAAATGAAACCGTATATGAAAATCTCTCTTTACCACTGACGATGACATTTACTTCGAACTCTTTACGAATCTTTTCAAGTAACATCTCTACATCATCAAGTGATATATCATCAAGTAAGATACAAAATTCTTCACCACCAAAACGTGCAAAAAGATCTGTTCTTCTTAGATTTTTATCAAGGATCTTTTTAATATGTATAATTCCCAAGTCACCTGCTTTATGACCATAAAGATCATTTATCCGTTTAAAATCATCAATATCTAGCATTACGACAGCTACAGAGTTTTTCTTTCTCTGCGCTTTCAAAAAGATCGTTGCACCTACATTAAAAAAGTATCTTCTATTATAAGCACCTGTAAGATAATCTTTTGTTGCTTGTTCTTCCAAACGTTTCATAACACTACGGGATTTATCATAAAGGATTATGATCGCGACGAACAGTATAAAGAAGAGAAAAATTGGAATAAGGTACATCAATGTTGTAAGCCATATCTTGGAAGCATCCTGAAAATATATGAGAGTAAAAGGTGTCCCTTTGATCTTTTTGACAAAGAGATATTTACCCATAAGATATTCTATCTTGCCTTGAGTATCTTCTGCTTTTAACAGTTTTTTATCAAGATAGTTATCTGCTTTGTATATTTTACTTCGATTAAAATCTCTGATAATATTATTGCTTCCCAAAACTTGGAACTTATCATTATAAAGTAGAATTTTATTATTCAATGTATCTAAGTTAAAAAGAATATTGTCAAGGTTGTTCAGTGTAATATCAATATCTACCGTACCTAAGAACTCTCCTTTTACATATACTGGTTTTCCTATGGTCACCATAAGACCTTTTCCGATAAGATCATTATATAAAGGAGTGAAAAAAAGTTCAGCTTTTGGATTGTGTTCAGGCGTTGCACAAGCGAAGAAAGGCTCTCTTTCGAGTTCTACGCTAAAAGAGAAATCCTCTGCAGATATATACGGATAGATAACGGCAAAATGGTGTTTTGAAAAATAATATACCCATCCGAAATTTTTATTTTGCGTAGCAATTAATTTTAAATTATCAGATAAGAAGAGAGCTGCAGCCTGTTCATCTGTATATCTGATATCATTTTCAACTTCCGACCAACCTAACAGGTTGGCTTTGTTCTTCCCCGAATGACCTGTTAAAGACGGATCATCAAGAGAATAGGTATAACGTCCTATGCTATGAGCTGTTCTTAAGAGTTTGGAAAATTGAAATTTATCTTTATTTTCCATCACTTGCTTGGTGTTGAGATGTAAATAATTAACTGCTTTTTGCGCATCTTTGATTTCAAAATCCACAACAGAGGCTATATTGTATGACACATGTTGCATCTCATGTATCTGTTTCTTGTTGATCACAACAAAAAACACAGTACTTACAACAACCAATAAAAATGTAATAAATACTATTTTAAAATATTTCACATCAATCCTTCATCTCTACTAAATTATATCATACCCTTGCAATCAATATATTTAAGTCAAATCATCTATTGTAAATTTATAGATCATTCATAAATTCAGGATAAATTTTCTTAATGATAAAATAGATTTTACATCCTATACAGTAATCAAAAAACAGATCCAATAAAGAGCAAAATAAAAAAATAATGGCAATACTTAAAGAGAGAGACCAGAGATCAAAAAAATGTGTAATGATAAGAAGAACAATAAAGAACAGACCAAAATATCCAGCTAGTTTCTTAGCTCCGCCATCTACATATTTTGATTTAATATTAAATGTTGATTTTAGAAGTTTAGCCAACATCATTATAGGTGAGTTTTGTGGACTTATAAAAAGTTTCAAAACAAAGTCAATAAGTAGGAACAGAAGAATATACAGATTGGATGTAAACAGATAGCTAATCACAAGAAGAGCCACAAGCAGCGCACTAAAACGTGAAATGTTAGAATCTACTTTCATAAAATTGAGAGGACAAGAGTTTGACATAAAGAGCATCACCTTAAGTAAAATTAGACCATATAGTAGTGAGATAAACTTAAGAAAAAACTATACTATTTTCTTATAACTGAAAGCACTTTTAATTTAAAAAAATTTGATGTTGTTTTGATATTATAGAAAAATATATATGTTATAATTACAAGTTAAATTTATACAAATGAAATGAAAGAACAAAGGGATGAAAGATGATAAAAGTTTTAGCTACGTTGTTTTTTCTCACTTCAGTAGTAAACGCAGCCTCTTATGAGACCTGTTACACTGTTCAACTACTCAGTAGTTACAAGCTACAGGCGAATAGTGACTTGAATGAGAAAGAATATCCAAAAGACTGTAGGATAATAACACTTGGTCAAACGCAAACAGTAAGATGTGGATGTTTTAAGAAATATGCACCTGCTGAACAGCGCTTAAAAGAGCTCAAAAAAGAGTACACTAAAGCACTTGTTGCTATGTCTTACACGCATAGATTTGCAGATATAAATTCTACTACAGAAAAAGTTGCAAAAAATAATGTGATGCAAGAAGATGACCTTTCACTTGATAATATTGAAGATGACAACACAAGCTTTGATATGTCAAAGTACACACTCACAAATGATGATCTCTCTAGCAGTAAAAATGGTCCTTCACTTAATGAAGCCATTGAAATGCTAAAAGAACAGAATCTTGAGATCAAAGCAGCGAAAATCGATCTAGAAGCTTCAAAAGCGAATGAAGGTGTAGCTTCAGGAATGAACTGGGGTAAACTTACTTTCCAACAAGATATTGCACGTTCAAATGATGCTGGAAATGTATTTGGTTTCAAACTAACTTCACGTGAAGCAAACTTTGGAGATTTTGGAGCACAAGAGTTTATGGACAATTTTATGGCTGGTCATCCTGACTATGTCACACCACCACAAAATTTAAACTATCCTGCACCGAGAAACTTTTTTCAAAGTAAATTAAAATACGAAGTACCTCTTTTTGCAGGTTTTGCTATTTCAAGTTATCAAGACATTTTAAAAGAGATGTCAAAAATGAAGAAACTTGAAAAAGATCAGGTCATCAATGAAAAGATCTATCAGCTAAGAAAAAGTTACTACGATATGGAGCTGCTTGACACATCAATAGCGCATTTAAATATTGTACTTAATAATATCAATACACTAGAGAACACTACGAAAATGATGATCAAAGTAGGATATGCAAAACGTGTAGACCTTCTTGAAGTTCAAGCAAAAAAGGGAAATGTAGAAAGACTTCTAGTGCAAATGAAAGCAAATAAAGAACTCCTTTTACAATACATCAGTTTTTTACTTAACAAGAAGATCACTGAGATAAAAGCACCTACATCAGATGTTCCAATGCCGACGTACAGTAATGAACAGATCTTAAAAGCCAATCTTGATATTCAAAAAGCCTCTACAGGACTTGAGATAAGAAAATCAATGCAAACTGCTGCAGAAGGTGCGTTTTATCCTACTGTTGGTGCTTTTGGCGAAGTTGCTACTGCCGATAATACTTTTTTAGGTGATGCAAGTGACCATAAAGCTTATACAATTGGGGCTAGACTAACATGGAATCTTTTCAATGGTGGAACAGATGCTTCAAAACTGGAAAAAGCAAAACTTGACCGTCTGAAAATGAACTCACAGTTTCAACTTGCAAAAGAGGGAATCGCTCTCAAACTTGCAAAAATCAGAACTGAGATAAAAAGTAGCGATGCACAAATAGCTTCACTTGAAAAAGAACTTGCACTTGCAAATGCAATTTATGAAAATTACGAATACCGATATAAAGAAAAACTTGTATCAATGAGTGATGTAATCATTAAACAATCTCTTCAAATAGAGAAAATCTTACAACTACAAAAAGCAAAAAACGAACGTACTGAAAAAGTATTTGCTTTAGAAAAACTAGCAAACGGAGAAGAATAGGATGAAAAAACTACTAATACTACTGGCACTTTGTGCTTCACTTATAGCAGAGACTTTAACACTCTCAGGAACTGTTATATCTGACAATAAAAAGATGATAACAAGCCGTTTTATGGGTTTTGTAACTCGTGTAAATGTTGGAGAAGGTGATTATGTACACAAAGGACAGCTTCTTTACAGTATTGATTCAAAAGAGATCGATGCAGCAAAATCACAAGTAGAACTTGCAATTTCTCAAGCACAGCTTTCACTGCAAATGTATCAGAACCAATACACGAATGTAAAATTGAATCTAGATCGTAACAAAAGACTTTTAGCAAAAGATATGGTTTCTAGATATGAAGTGGAGAACCTTGCACTTGCTGCAAAAAATCTTCGTGACCTAGTTGAAATTTCTAAGAAACAAGTTGAACAAGCAAAAGAGAGACTCAAAGAAGTTAAGAACCAATATAAATATTTAAATATTACTGCACCAAATGATGGTGTTGTGATTCGTAAAAATATCAGAGTTGGTGAGATGGCTATGCCAGGTATGCCTGCGATCGTACTCTCAGACCTTACTGATCTTAAAATAGTTGTAGAAGTTGCTGAAAATGATTTACGTCTGCTTCAACGTGGTAAGAAAGTACTCATCAACATTCCTTCACTCAAAATCAAAGAGATAGGAAAAGTTTCAGCGATCATTCCTAATTCAAATCCGATGACACATACTTTCAAAGTAAAAATATCATTTAAACCTCATAGTAGATTAGTATATCCAGGGATGTATGCTACTGTATCTATTAACTAAGGAAAATAAATATGAAACATCATAAACCTTATGAACCAAGAGACTCTGCAGGAAAACTTGCAAAGTCATTTTTAAGAAATCCTCTAACAATCGTTTTAGGTGTTTTTCTTATTGCACTTGGGTACCTTTCACTTGAAATCATGCCACGTGAAGAGAACCCTCAAATGGTTGTAAGTGGTTCAACTGTTATCGTTGCACTTCCAGGTGCAAGCGCTAAAGAAGTCGAAGAGATCATCGTTAAACCACTTGAACGTAAAATGAAAGAGATAAAGGGTGTCGAGCATATCTATGGTACTGCTATGGATAATGTCGGTGTCGTAAACGCAGCCTTTTTTATCGGTGAGAAGAAAGAGAACTCAAACCTCAAAGTATATGACAAGATCATGCAAAACTCTGATATGTTTCCAAAAGGTGCTATGAATCCGATGATAAAACCTCTGGATATCGATATTGATATTCCTATTTTATCAATTGCATTTTATTCAGATGGAAAACTAAATCAAACAGAACTTTATGATAAAGTAAGAACTATCCAGCATAAGATCAATGGACTTGAAAATGTTGCTGTAACTGCTTTAAAAGGTGGACATAAACATCAGTTCAATATTGAGGTAGATCTGAACAAACTCTCTGGTTATCATCTTTCAATGGGTCAAATCATGCAAGCTGTCCAATCTATTGCATATAATGTACCTGCTGTCAAAAATAGAACGAAAGACAATAAAATAGTAATGGTCGGTGTTGAGAATGCTATTGAAAATGCTAAAGATGTCGGAGATATTATTGTTGCACAGTATATGGGTTCACCGATCTATCTACGCCAAGTAGCTAAAATCGAAAACTCTTATGATATTCAAAACTTCAAATCAGCACTTATTGCAACAAGAGAAAGTAACAATTCTTTTTCACCATTTGAAAATCAAGTAACTTTAACTGTTTCAAAACTTCAAGGTACAAATGCTGTAAATATTGCAGATGAAGTAAAAAAGAGTCTTGAAACATACCAAAAGACTTTAAAAGAGAATGGTATCAACTATGTTATTACAAGAAATGATGGAGTAAGAGCAGATGATGCTGTTAATGAACTCGTATTTCACCTCCTATTATCTATTGTAATTATCGCGATTTTACTTATCTTTGTTCTTGGTTGGAGAGAGTCGTTGATCGTTACCTTCACTGTTCCTGCGATTTTAGCAGTTACACTTTTCATCGCTTATCTCAGTGGACAGACTATTAACCGTATTACACTTTTTGCCTTCCTCCTTTCACTTGGACTATTGGTGGATGCAGCGATTATTGTTATTGAAAATATTCATAGACACTACCACTCGGTAGAGTCTGCACACCTTAGTGATGATGAACTTATGGTTAGAGCAACTGATGAGATCGGGGCACCGACAAATATTGCTACATTAGCGATTATTATGACTATGGTTCCTATGGCATTTGTTGGTGGAATGATGGGTCAGTTTATGAAACCAATTCCTGAGAATGTACCGGTTGCACTTATCGCTTCGCTTTTCATTGCGTATATTTTCACACCTTATTTAGCGGTAAGAATACTTAAACGTCCTGACCTTAGTAAAGGAGAACATTAATGTATAAGAAATTTGAGAACATAATATTAAATATTATTCAAAGCAGCACAAAAAGAAAGCTTGTACTAGTTGCCACACTTATAGCTTTTATATTATCTATATTAATGATTGCGCCAACTGAAATAGTAAAAGCAAAAATGCTTCCTGGTAAGAATAATGATACATTTAATATCTATGTTACATTGGCAAATGGTAGTTCTATAGAACAGACAAAACACGTAACGGACTGTGTAAGCCGTTATGTAACACAAGAGAAAGAAGTTTTAAATACAGAAGTATTTTTAGGTATGGGTGCACCTCTTGATTTTGCCGGTCTTATTAAAGGCAGCCAATTTAAGAACTCTGAGAATGTCGCGGAGATCGTTTTAAACCTTACAAAGAAACATGAAAGAGAAGAACCTTCATATATGATGGTTCAAAGAATGCGTCCCGTTATTCAAAGTGCGTGTGAAAAACTTTATCCAAATACACATATCTCATTTGTAGAGCCTCCAGCAGGTCCACCGACACTTTCAGCTATCGTAGCAGAAATATACGGTAATGATGCAAAAGGTATTAGAAAGCTTGCTACACGCGTTGAGAATGTGTTTAAATCAACAAAAGGTTTAGTTGACATTGATACGATGGAAGATGATATTTACAGTACATTTGATATAAAAGTAAATAGTACAAAAGCTTCAAAGTCTGGAATCTCTGTTAAACAGATTAATGATATTATCTACCTTGCTTTTGAGGGTATGAACATAGCTGTAAAGAACTCTGCTAAATATGATGATCAGATTCCTCTCTTTTTATCACTCTCTCCTAAATCTAAAAGATTTACGAGAAAAGATTTAGACTCTGTAAATGTAAAATTAACAGCACTAAAACTTATGAATAAACAGGGAATGATGGTTCCAGTTACTGAACTGGTTACTATTATACCTACAAAATCTCATCCAAAGATCATGAGTAAAGATCTACATCAGATGACAAATGTAATGGCTGAAACAGATATGGTTTCTCAAGTATATCCACTTATTGATGCAAGAGATAAGATCTTAAAAACTTTCACAGATGAGTATGACATTAGTAAAACAGGTATATTCGACTTAGAGTTAAAAAATAAAAAAACTGGTGCTGTTTATGACCTAAAATGGGATGGAGAGATGAAAGTAACTCTTGATACATTTAGAGATTTAGGAGCTGCGTTTATTGCTGCACTTATCCTAATCTTCTTATTAATGGTTATATACTACAAAAGTTATACGCTCAGTGGTATTATCCTTCTTGGCTCTTTCCTTTCCATCATAGGTGTAATTGTGGGTCACTGGATTATGGATCTATTTACGACAGATACATTTTTCCTGACCGCTACTTCACTTATTGGTTTTATTGCACTTATCGGTATTAGTTCTCGTAACTCATTGTTGCTTATTGACTTTACTAAAGCGCTTATGGATGAGAAAGGTATGCATAAAGCAGAAGCGATAGCATATGCTAGTGCAACACGTGCAAAACCTATTTTCCTAACAGCAATAGCAATTATGCTTGCTTCAACACTACTTGCTAGTGATGCGGTATTTGGTGGACTTGGTGTATCTCTAATCTTTGGAACGATAACAGCTGTTGTCGCTTCATTGGTTATTGTGCCAGTTCTTTTAAATATGGCAGATTTGGAAAAACATTTCCACTTCCACGAAAGAAAAGCTGTATCGGTAGAAGATCCGGTATAGTTCTCTCGTAAATATAACTTTCAGATTTATCTGAGAGTTATATTGCAACACCCCTCAACCCTTCATATATTTCAAAAACAATCTCATTCATTTTAAAATAATAATAGAATTAATAGATAATAATACTACTGCGTTTAAATTATAAGAATAAAGAAAAAAGATTTAAATGGGAAAAATAGTTAGAGACCTAAAAGAGGTCTCTATACTCAAAAGAGGTTGAAGGAAAATACTTCTTTATAAACGAGCGTAATTAACGCTGATACAAGCCTCTAGAGAAGCTAATTCATTAAGAGTAGTATCATTTACTGCATTATCAACAAGGATAACTGCAAGTGCTTCTTTGTTATCATTTCTAGCTAGTGAGAAATCTGCAATATTTACATTGTTCTTTGAAAGAATAGTTCCTACACTTCCAATAACACCTGGAACATCACTGTTTCTAAAAAGGATCATATCACCTTTAAGTGCAACTTCATTATCAAAACCATCAATAGATACGATACGTTGTAGACCATCTTCAAAAATAGTTGCAGAGATAGAAGTTGTACCTTCATTTGTAGTAAGTTTGATCGTAATTAGATTTTTATAAACTTCAGAGTCACCAAGATCTACTGTTTCTATTTCGATACCTTTCTCTTTAGCAATAAAATCTGCATTAACATAGTTAATTGATTCGTTAGAGTGGCTCATCGCTCCAACAGTTACAAATGTAGCAAGAGAATCAACATACTTAGCTATTTCACCCTGACCTTTTACTTTAATTGAAAGGATTTGAGATTTATTGATTTGTGATTCTAAGAATCCTATCTTTTGTCCCATCTCTAAAAATGGTTTTACAAATGCAGGTATTTTAGACTCATCTATCGGCAGGTTCATTGCGTTTGGATAAGCAATTCCTTTTGCTGCAGCTATTGCATTTTCAGCAGCTTGTGTACCAATATTGTATTGAGACTCATAAGTATTTGCACCTAAGTGAGGTGAAACCACAATATTATCTAAATCAAGTAGTTTATTATTGATTGCCGGCTCTTTTCCAAATACATCAATACCTGCAAAACGGATTTTACCAGATTTAAGACCATCATAAAGTGCATCTTCATTATAAAGATCACCACGTGCACAGTTTACTAAAACTACACCATCTTTCATTTTAGCGATCTCTTCTTTATCTATGATACCGATTGTCTCTTGATTTTTTGGCGTATGGATAGTAATAACATCACAAGCTAAAATATCATCAAAGTTCTTAGTATATGTCATATCAAGATCAGTTACTTTTGACGGGTTGATATATGGGTCATATGCCACAATATCCATCTCAAATGCTTTTGCACGTTTTGCTACACGAGAACCAATATTACCAAAACCGATAACACCAAGCTTCTTCCCTTTAAGTTCATAACCATACCATTTTTCACGCTTCCAAATTCTTTGGTTTTTAAGGTGGTCATGAGAATATGGGAACATTCTCATACAAGAGAGCATATGTGTCATAGTAAGTTCAACTGCAGCAATTGTATTCGCAGTAGGTACGTTCATAACGATAATACCTTTTTTAGAACATTCAGGAATATTTACATTATCTACACCTACACCTGCACGAACGATTGCTTTCATATTTGTCGCATGTTCAATAAAAAATTCATCAACATCAGTTGAACTTCTTGTGATAGCTACATCAGCAGTAGGAATGATCTTTTCAACAAGCTCTTTCTTATCTACATCTGCTGCCATTACAAAATTAATATTTTCATCATTCTCAAGCATATCTAGACCTGCTTGATGAATATGGTCACAAACAACTACAGTATATTTTTGCATTAACTAATCCTTTTTATATAACTCAATTTGAGCTTTTATTTTATAATTTTTTAGCACTTTGACTAAATTTTTCAATTTATTAACATTTTGTGAATAAATAAGTAAATCTACTCCCGATCTATCTTTTTTCAAAAAATATTTCAAATTATGTCGTTTCAACTCTTCTTGTAAACAAAATAATTGATATGGGTCTTGAATATTCGCAGACAGTTTATAGGTAATAGTTTTAGTTATTTTTTCATCTAAATCTACTTTTAGATAGATTTCACTTACAGGATAAGAGTAGCCTAATTTTTGAGATTTAGAAAAATGGTTCAGCCAACTTTTTTCTACACTTTCAGTTTTGGCTTTATCTTGTAAACTCAAAGGTTCATTGTCTATGACAACGCTCTCTGAGTTAATTGAAATTAAAAAGTAAGTTATAAAAATAGCTACTCCTATTGCGACAATAGGAGCAAACCATTTTATAAACTTTTGCATTGAAACAAATTACTTATTTATTCAATTTATCTTTAATTAAATCACCTAAAGAGTGTGATTCATTATCATTTATTTCTTCAAGCATTGCTTGATTTTTAATGTAGTCTAATTTTTTAACAGATAAACGGATACGGTCACGACGAGTGTCAATATTTGCAATTGCAGCTTCGATTTCTTGACCTATTTCTAACTCTTCTTTATTTAATGGTGTTAAATCTTCATCACGGATCAGTGCATCTACACCATCTTCAAGTGAAACGAACACACCAAAATCTTTAATATCACGAATAGTACCAGTTACTACTGAGTTCACTTTATGTGTAGTAGCAAATTTATCTATTGGTGATTCTAATAAAGTTTTACGGTTAAGTGAAATTTTTTGATCTTCAGCGTTGATCTTAGCAATTTTCACTTCCACTTCTTCTCCAGATTTCAATACATCTTTTGCTTTTGTATTTTTATCCCAAGAGATATCTTGATTGTGTAAAAGACCCTCAACACCACCGATACGAACAAACGCACCAAAATCAGTTAAAGAAGTAACTGTACCAGTTACAATATCACCTTCATTGTAGTTTTTCAAGAACTCATCAAATGGTTTTGGTAAAAGACGTTTCAATGATACACGAAGTTTATGAGTTTTAGAGTTAATCTCAATTACTTCAACATCAATTTCTTGACCTACTTCTAAATAATCACCTGGATTTTTTACATTTTTATTCCAAGTAATCTCTGAAATATGTAAGAAACCTTCTATATCATTTCCAAGATCAACGAATGCACCGTATGCTTCTACATTAGAAACAGTTACAGTAATTGTATCACCTTCATCTAATTCAGACTCAACTTCAGCCCATGGATCTGGTTGAACTGCTTTAATAGAAAGAGATAAGTGACGTTTGTCTTTATCGTAAGATATAGCTTTTACAGTTACGGTATCACCTTCATTGTAAAGTTTTGATGGGTTTACAGGACCTTTATAGCTGATTTCATTATAGTGAACTAGTCCATCAACACCACCAACATCTACGAACATACCGTAGCTAGTGATTTTTTTGATTGTACCTTCAACAATAACATCTTCTGCCATAAGTTGATCGATGATCTCTTTTTTCTTTTTGCGCTCTTCATTGAAAAGTTTACGACGAGAAAGAATGATAGAGTTCTCTTCCGGATCAATTTTAATAACCTGTGCTTTGATCTTACGACCAACTACATCATCGCTCTCTTTAAACGCAGCTAATGAACGCGGCATGAAAAATGAAACTCTATCAGCTTCTACTACATAACCACCACGGTTTTTCTTTGTAATTACACCTTCAACAACTAAGTTTTCATAGTCATCTTTGTGTGCATCGATAAACTCAATAGTTTTCTCTTGCTCTAAAACTTTTTTATATGAAATCTTAGGACGCTCATTGTAGTATCCCATTACTAGTACTTTGATCTTGTCACCAGTACCAAATTTCAATTCACCGTTTTCATCACGTAGTTCATCAAGACTTAAAATACCTTCAAGTTTATCACCTACACCTACTAATGCTCTGTTGTCATCAGCTTGTATCTCTACTATCTCACCTTCTACAGTGCGACTTGTTTCTTGTTTCTTTTCGCTTGCAGCAAACATCTCTGCAAAATTTTCTTCTTCTTCAAATGATTCGTTATCGAACGCCATTGCCTATCCTCTGTTACATAAAAATTGTCGTGATTATATCTAAAATATGATTATATGGGTATTAAACTAAGTAAAAATGGGGAAAAAGAGGAAAAGTATTGATTAGAGGATACTAATCAATACTACTTTGTATACTATTTATAACGTTTTGTATGATCCAATCAGGAGTTGAAGCACCCGCACTGATACCACACAGCTCTTTATCTTTAAACCAAGAGAAGTCGATCTCATTCTCATCTTCTATATGATGACTGTTCTCACAATTCTCTTTAGAAATACTAAAAAGCTGTTTAGTATTTGATGAGTTCTTTCCACCTATTATAAGCATAATATCTGCTTTTTTAGAAAGTTCGCGTATCGCTTCTTGGTTTTCAAAAGTTGCATTACAGATTGTATTAAATATTCTTACTTCTTTATGACGTGGAATCAAATAATTTGCGATTTGCATATAATCTTCAACTTTTCTTGTCGTCTGTGCGATTAAAGCTACCCGCTCATGTAATTTTATATCTTTGACTTCATCAACAGAACTAACTACGATAGCACCATGTGTTGCATAAGATTTTACACCCTTTATCTCAGGATGTTTTTCATCTCCAAATATAACTACACTGTAACCTTTTTCACTCATTTCTTGAGCGATCTCTTGAGGCTTTGTAACAAACGGACATGTTGCATCAACAACATCAACACCACTGCGTTTAAGCTCTTCAAGTTCTTCTTTTACTATTCCATGTGTACGAACAATTGCCTTATCTCCGGCTTTAAAAGTAGTAAAATCATCAACTAATCCAACTTGAAAATCTCTGTCAAGTCTTGCAATCTCTTTTGAGTTATGAATAAGCGGACCATATGTCGCTGCGTTTGTATTCTCTTCTGCTATTTTAATAGCGCGTTTTACACCAAAACAAAAACCATAATTTTCAGCAAGTTCAATTTTCATTATTATTTGTCTCCTTTATAAAGGAACAAGTCCCTTTACAAATTCCTCACACTAAAGCGGCACCTGTCGGTGGATAGTCCAAGAAATTTTATATTTTAAAATTTAATATCCGTAAGGTTTTGCAGAAGTTCAAAGAAATTTGGAAAAGAGGTATTTATACACTCTAAATCTGTCACTTCCATTCCACATCGAAGTCCTGCGATTATAAAACTCATAGCAATACGATGATCACCATCACTATCTACAACAGCAGGTTTCAAATCTCCACCTACGATCCTGTATCCATCTTCATATTCATCTACTTCTATAGAACACTTTCTCAATCCCTCGACTACAGTAGCGATTCTGTCACTCTCTTTTACACGTAGCTCTTTTGCATTTTTGACAAGACTTTCGCCCTCTGCACATGCCATAGCAATACTTAAAGCAGGAAGTTCATCAATAAGCCATGAAATATTCTCTTCTACTGTAATTCCATGAAGCGGTGCATATTTTACATAAATATTTCCTACTGGTTCATATTTATTATCAGTTAGTTCATATGTAATATCTGCACCCATTTTCTCAAGTACTTTAAATGCCTCTATACGAGTCGGATTAAGAGTTACGCCCTCTAAAACAATACTGGAATCAGGTGTAATAGCAGCAGCTACTGCAAAGAAAAAAGCAGAAGATGGATCAGCAGGTACTCTAATCTTAAGTGGAGATAGTAGACCTTTTAGGGGAGTTATGGTAGTGGTAAGACCATCTACCTCAAGTTTAGCCCCCATACCTTGCAGCATTCTCTCTGTATGATCACGAGAGAGTTCAGGTTCACGATAGGTACAAACACCGTCTGCGTTTAAAGCAGCAAGTATCATACATGATTTCACCTGTGCAGAGGCAATTTTACTCTCATACTCAAATGCTTGAAGTGAAGCACCACGAATACTCAAAGGAGCCAGATTGCCATCTTCTCGTCCATCTACTTTTGCACCGATACTTCTGAGTGGTTCGGTTACACGTTTCATCGGACGACGACGAAGATACTTATCACCTGTTAGAACAAAGTGTCCATTTGCTGAACTGAGCAGTCCACAAAATAGACGGATTCCTGTTCCAGAGTTACCACAATCCAAGATCTCAAACGGTTCTTTTATACCATGTGAGACTATCTTGATAATATTGCCGTCATCTTCAACTTCTGCACCGAGGTTTTTTACGATCTCTAAAGAGTTCATAGTATCTTCAGCACGTAAAAAATTCTCTATCTCACTTACTCCATCTGCTAACATTGCAAACATTACACTTCTATGCGAGATAGATTTGTCTGATGCGATTTTAGAGATAGTTAACGAAAAACTTTTTGCTGCCGATACAACTACTCTGCTCATTAGCGTAGTCCAATTCCAAGTTTTTCATTTAACTCTTGGAGTATTCTGTCCATTGCTGCTGTAATGTCTTCCTCTTCAAGTGTTTTCTCATCTGACTGAAGAACAAAACGAAGACTTAAACTCATATTTTCACCAAGTGTGTCATCTGTATATCTATCGACAGGATAAAAGCGGATCAGGTTTGCAATATCACTTGCATCAATAACACTCTTCACTTTTTCATAAGACATATCTTTTGGCATTATCAAACTCAGATCTCTAAAAGATGCCTGATATTTTGATGTCGTTTTTGCTACTTTTAACTCATAAGAGAGTTTGGAGAAATCCAACTCACATAAAAAAGTACTCTCTAAGCCATACTCTTTTTCCACTTCTGGATGAACACGGAACAGTTCTCCTATTACTTCACCATTTTGTACTACCTGTGCTGACTGGTAGGTATGAGAGAGTTTATGAGCTGTCTTATACTCTTTTAAGTCTATATCACCAACAACATCTGCAATCTTTTGTGTAAAGTATGCGAAATCTACCTGTGCAGGTTTTCCACCATTTGCAAGATTTTCATGCTCTTTTGTACCGCTCATCAAAAAGGCTGCGTTTAAAGACTCTTCTCTTAATGGAGTAAATACAGAACCTATCTCAAACAAAGAGACACTTGCATATCCGTTTTTCACATTTTGTGATGCTGCTTTTAAAAGACCTGTTAAAAGCGTTGGACGAAGAGTATCCAAGGTCTGAACAATAGGGTTAAGAAGTTCAAGTTCATCTTTTGTAGTCTCAAACCCATACTTTTGTAAAACTTTTTTCTCATCAAAGATAAAGTGTACAGATTCAAAGAAACCACTTTGTGCACCACGATGTCTGTAAACAGAACGCTTTTTATACTCAAAATAGTTATCTTCAAGTCTATTTGACTCTTCTAATAAAAATGGTTTTGAAGGAATGTTATCTATCCCTACCATACGTACTATCTCTTCAACGATATCTTGCTTGTTTACAATATCATGTCTGAACTGCGGTACATTTATGACAAAAACATCTGTTGATGATTTTGATGTATCAAAACCAAGATTTTTTAAGATTTTCGTTACTACTGATTTATCAATATTTGCTCCGATTATCTCATCTATCTCTTGTTTTGTCACCTTAACTATCTTCTCTTTAAAAGAGTGAACATACTCGATACTTCCACCATAGGTTGTTGAGGATGAACAACTCTCAATCAGATCGATACAATATGAAAGTCCACCTTCAAGTTCAGGTTCGCTTCCTCTTGATGTTCTGTAGAACATTACATCCGATTCTACTTTGTTATCTGCCATCTTTTTAGAGATAACATCTGGTGGGATATAACTCGCTTCTAAAAAGATCGTACTATTTTCATTTTTAACTTTAGAATCATCACTTTGATTTACACCGACTATAGAAGCGATACTGTTATTTGCAGATTTGATACAAGCGAACTCTTTATCATCTTCACCTACAACTAATTTTGCAACACTTTCATTTTGGTCAATAAAAAAATCACGCGCATAAGCTCTTAATATAACTCCAGTAGAGTGCGTAACATAAAAAAGTGCAGATTCTATATTTGTATCACGTTCCTCTTCAATCTGAGCTAAACGCAGCTTAATAACCATAGGAAGTTCAAACTCTTTTAGATCTACTGCTTTATAGCGTAAGTTCACAGGCAAAGTTTTTTCATGAGCAAGAGAGAGGATACGCCCTACTCCTCTTTTTTCATCATTATCTGTAACTATATACTCTTTTATAGGTCTGTCAAACGCAGCACTTAAATCCCGTGCAACACCTCTGATACTTAAACAGTCACCTCTATTTGCAGTCAGTTCTATCTCGATAAGATCATCATTTAAAACAAGATTTTGACTTACCTCTTGTCCTATTGTGTACTTTCCTATACTTGAGTCAAGTTCCATGATACCTTTACCAAGGTCAGGAAGCCCTATCTCACCTGCAGAACAGATCATACCATCAGATTCAACACCGCGAAGTTTTACAGGTTTTATCGCAAGACCTGAAGGCATTACAGCTCCGACAGTTGCTACTACAACATCCAAACCAGCTCTTACATTAGCAGCACCACAAACGATTTGACGGATTCCAGAACCAATATCTACTTTACAAACATTGAGCTTATCAGCATCAGGGTGTTTTTCACACTCTAAAACTTTACCAAAAACAATTTTTTCGGGTACTCTGTAGTTATGAATTCTATCAACTTCCAAGCCGATTGAGTTAAAAGTTTTTGCAATATCTTCTGTTGTGATACCACTTAAATCAATCCACTCATCTAACCAACTTCTAGTAACTATCATTGAAACTGCTCCAGTAATTTAATATCTCCCTCGAAAAGAGAACGAAGATCTCCGATTTGGTGAATAAGCATTGCGAATCTTTCAACACCAAGACCAAACGCATATCCACTGACATTTTTGTATTTTACAGCTTCAAAAACATTAGGATCAACTATTCCACATCCTAAAACTTCAAGCCAGCCTGTGTGTGAACATACACGGCACCCTTCACCTTTACAAAAGACACAAGAGATATCAACTTCTGCTGAAGGCTCTGTAAATGGGAAGAAAGATGGGCGAAAACGTACATCAACATCACCGAACATATACTTCAAAAAGTCTTCTAAGATAAACTTCAAGTTTGCAAAAGAGACTGTACCCTCTTTATCTACTAAAAGTCCTTCTACTTGATGGAACATCGGAGTATGTGTCAGATCATAATCACGGCGAAAAACAGCACCTGGAGCTATCATACGGATAGGCGGTTTTGTTTCAAGCATCGTTCTGATCTGTACTGGAGAAGTATGCGTACGTAAAAGCATTTCATCTTTAAAGTAAAAAGTATCTTGCATATCACGTGCTGGATGGTACTTTGGAAGATTCAGTGCTTCAAAGTTATGGAAATCATCTTCTACGATATTTCCGGTCTTCACACTAAAGTTCATAGATGAAAAATACTCTACAATCCTATCCATGGTCTCCATTACAGGGTGCAGTGCACCTGCTGAACTCTTTGTTGAGTACATGGAAACATCTATAGCTTCTGCTTTCATTGCTTCTTGTAGAGCCTGCGTTTGCAATACAATTTTCTTTGCAGTAAAATCATTCATCAAGTTTTGTTTGTGACTGTTCAACTCTTTAGCAAAAGAACCTTTTTGCTCATTTGGAACATCTTTCATTTTTGCAAACTCAGCTGCAAGAACGCCTTTTTTTCCAAATACCGCAATACGTATCTCTTCTAAAGTATCTACAGAGTCTGCTTTGTCTATTTTATCGTACCACTCTTTCAATTGAGAGTCTCCATAATTATAAAATTTTAAATGGATTATATCGAAATTAATTTATAAGTAGCTTCATTAACTCCCTACTTATGCTATAATAAAATAAAAATAAGGAAGACAAATGTGCTTATTTTGTAAAATTGTAAATAAAGAAATAGATGCAAATATTGAACTTGAAAATGAAAATTTTCTTGCTTTTCATGACATCAATCCTAAAGCTCCGACACACATTCTCGCTATTCCAAAGATCCATGTTGACAGCTTCAATGAAGTTACACCGCAAACTATGGCCGGAATGACTGAATTTATCCAAGAAGTAGCTAAAAAAGTGAATATCGATAAAAATGGATATAGAGTGATTACAAATGTAGGAGAGAATGGAGGGCAGGAAGTAAAACATCTTCACTTCCATATTTTAGGTGGTGCAAAACTAAAATGGGAACATTTTACTGATGCCGACCCAAAAGACTTTTTATAGCAACTAGAGAAAAATCTCTAGCTGCAACAAGCATCGATCTCACCTAGATCGATATTACTTCCACCGCCACTGATAACTTTTTCATTATCACGAATCAATTTCCCGTTATGCGTTACCGAATACGAGAGTTCAGTAGTATCACGAATAGTATTTATCGTTGAGCAGTATGTCTCAATAGAAGCCGCAACCCATCTTCCAGCTTGAACATCATCACCATCAGAATTAAATTTATAATCTAAAAAAAGTTTTGTAAATTTTCTTGGATGGTCTTCTGCTCGGGTTGCATCACCTTCAACAACCAGATCAGTTACAGTAAACCCTTGATTTTTCGGTAAAAGAACAATGTCCGTTGCACTACAAGTGATAAGACCTGAGAGAAAATACTCTACAGGAGAGATAGTAGGACAATCGATAATAAAACTTGACTTTGCGGTCTTGGCTTCAAATTTCATTGCCTCTTTATGTGTAACAGTGACTTTCATACTACTCTGCTCCTTCTAAATAATTTTTAAAATATGCTAATTGCTCTTTTGTTCTTTTAGATGCTGTTCCACCTTGTGAAGTTCTTGCATTCATTGAGTGACGCAGTCCTAAAAACTCCATCACATCTTCATCTATACGCTCATCTATCTCTTTAAGATATTTAAAATCCATCTTAGAAAGATCTACACCAAGCTCTTCCCCTTTTGCAACGGCACGTCCTGTAATAAAATGTGCCTCTCTAAAAGGAATATTACATTTTTCTACAAGATAATCAGCTAAGTCAGTTGCGCTTAAATGTCCGATAGCACAGGCTTTTTCCATATTTTCAGATTTAACCTGCATCGTTTTAATTGCTTCTTTTAAAATTTCAAGTGAGATCTCAGCAGTCTCAACAGCATCAAAAACACCCTCTTTATCTTCTTGCGTATCTTTGTTGTATGCTAATGGAAGACCTTTCATAACTGTTAGGAGTCCAACTAGTGCACCATAAACACGACCGGTTTTTCCACGTAAAAGCTCTGGAACATCAGGATTTTTCTTTTGTGGCATGATAGAGCTGCCAGTAGAGTATTCATCGCTGAGTTCAATAAAACCAAACTCATAAGATGACCACATAACCAACTCTTCACTCAAACGTGAGATATGCATCATCATCGTAGAGATATTAAATAAGATCTCCAATGCAAAGTCTCTGTCACTTACAGTATCAAGACAGTTCACACTTACACTTTCAAAACCTAAAAGTTCAGCAGAGTACTCTCTATCTACATTGTGCGGTGTACCTGCAAGTGCTGCACAACCAAGAGGAGAGATATTATTGCGTTCATAAGAGCTTTCAAATCTTTCAATGTCACGTTTGAACATAGAGAGATAGGCGCCTAGGTGGAAACCAAAATTAATAGGCTGCGCATGTTGTAAGTGTGTCATACCAGGAAGAAGTGTCTCTGTATGTTTTTGAGCAACAGTATAAACCTCTTTCATCAAAAGCTTTATAAGCTCTGCGATCTCTAAATTTTTACGAAGTACATAGCGACGAAAGTCAACTGCCACCTGATCATTTCTACTTCTAGCAGTATGGAGTTTTTTTCCAGTATCTCCGATGATCTGTGTTAAACGTTTTTCAATTCCCATATGTAGATCTTCATCAGAGATATTCCATTCAAACGTACCATCTTCTATCTCTTTCTTTACTTGAGACAAACCATCTTGAATCTGTTTCAGTTCATCTTGCGTCAAGATTCCTTGTTTTGCAAGCATTTGAGCATGTGCCAAAGATCCTTCGATATCTTCACGATACAATTTTCTATCATACATAATCGAAGCATTAAATTGATCTAAAAGATTTGAAGCAGATGCCGAAAAACGACCTGACCACATTTTTTCCATTACAGTTCCTTAGGTTATATAAATATTATTTAAAAGTTTGATATTTTATCTAAAAAGAGGGATTTTACAAAGAGAGAAGAGAATAAATAGCTATTTATTCTCTAGATTATCTAGTTACAAGCAGGTACGTTTCCACTGTCTTTTGCATATTCAATTAAAAATTGTTTTAAATGTTTTGATTTTTTTGCATATCTTTTACTTTTAAAATATTTCCAAGATTTTTTTGCTTTTTGACTTTTAAGATGAAGTTCGGCTAAAGGCTGACCCTTGTTTTTCATTAGCTTCTTCCACTCTTTCATCTTGTACTCTGCGATAAAGTTTTGTCCATCTTTATGACAATGAAGACATTTTTTAATAAATATCCTCTGACCTTTATAGATAGCGGCATCCGCAGATGTCAAGAAAAAAATCGTTATAGAGAGGAATAGTAATATATATTTATTCATATAGAAAAACCTTAATAAAAAGTAGATTTCATCTTACAATAGAAATAATAACACTTGGCTTATATCACTTGCTTTTGATAAAAAACTCTTATAATTGAAACTTATGGTACACTTTGTCATCCAAATCCCAGATCCCTCTCTTTTTAAGATCATCTACAACACTTTGTGTGCAGTCAACGTCATCGGGCCACTCTCTTGTAAAGCCGTCAAGTTGCGTTTTATTTGTACCATCAACTCCAACCATAAGTCCTGCACTATAGACATCTCTGAGTGCATCCATATTATTTGTTACACGCCATATAAGCATATATGAATTACGTATATCATTCTTTTCACTGTCTACAAACACTACTATTCTCAAATGCGGACTGAGTTGTACTAAAGCATCAAAATACTCTTTTACGTTCTTAGTTTTATTGACACTTATAACGGTTACAGGATTATTTGTACGTCGCATAAACTGATGCAGATCAACAGCATCAGGTACTAACTCTTTTACTCTTTCTAAAAGTTCTGCATCACCTAAAAGTTGTGGAGGTTCTACTTCATTTGCCAAAGTTGCATCTATTCCCAGTTTTCCACCTACTAGACTCTCTGGTGAAGAGTGGTCAAGTGCATCTAGGATCCCTTCTGTGATAAACATAGATTTTGGAGTAAATCTGTTTAAAATATATGTTGCAAATGCTTCATAGTTCTCTAACTTTGGTGCAGCTTCATCAACAAAAATCGCATGTTTTACAAAACTCATCTGTCCAGCACCCCAAAATGCATGCATAAACTGTTTTGCGTGTCCTTTGTAGAGCGGCTGCATTTTTGCCAAAATAAGATTGTGAAAACCTGAATTTTCAGGCATATGATAGTCGATCAGATCTGGTACGGTTGTCTTTAAAAGAGGAAAGAAGATCTTACCTGTCGCCCAACCCATATACTTATCTTCTAAAGGTGGTTTACCAACAACAGTAGCTAAGAAAGTCCTCTCTTTTTTCATCGTTATCGCACTTACTTCAAGTACTGGATAAGGTTCTTCAAGCGTATAGTATCCAGTATGGTCACCAAAAGGTCCTTCGATTTTCATCTCGCTAGGATCTACCCACCCCTCTATCACATAGTCAACATCCTTTGGAATATAAAGAGGTGTTGTGATTGACTTGACAAGTTGTGCAGGAGTTTTTGTGATAAGTCCGTACATAAGCAGTTCATTTACTCCATAAGGCAGTGGTGCTGTTGCACACCATGTATAGAGTGGATTACCACCAATGGCAATACTCACTGGCATCTTTTTACCAGCTTTTTGATACTGATCAAAGAAGTGTGAAGAGTCTTTATGGATCTGCCAGTGCATACCCAAATGATTTTTATCATACACCTGTAGTCTGTACATCCCAAGATTTACCATTTCACCATCAAGACTCTGTGTATAGACCTGTCCCATGGTGATAAAAGGACCACCATCTTGCTCCCATGTAGTTAGCACTGGAAGTTTGTAGAGATCAATATCGTCATCAAGGTATTTAAGAGCCTGACATTCACCCTCCCCTTTAAGACGCTTTGGAAAGATATTTTTGAGTGAAAAAAGTTCACTCGCCATAGAGATCTTTTCCATAAATCCAGCTGGTGGTTTCATATGAAGCAGTTTTGTTATCTCATCGGCCACGCTCTCAATAGTACGTCCAAAAAGAAGTTCACAACGTTTGTATGAACCAAAAACATTCATAAGAACAGGTTCTTGAAATCTCTTGTCATTTTTCTTATCTATAACATTTGTAAAAAGCAGTGCCTTTCCACCATCCTCTTTTTTCACTTCAGCATAAGCTAAATGTGGAATTTCCAGATAAATGTCCAATGGCTCATCAATTACTTTTATCTCATTATGTTTTTTTAAAAGTGTTATTGTCTTTTTCATACTACTTTTTTAACTCCGTTTCATAAATTTCTTTTTAAATTATTACAGTTTACTCTTATCGATCTCTATGCCATTATCTTCAAGTGTATTTATCAGATCATTCGCATTTAATTTTTCAAAGTTTTCCAACATCAATTTTTTCAAATAGCTCTTTTCAGCAGCTTCTGCCCGCATCAAACTTCCTGCAAAGATACCTTTTCTCTCTAGCACTAAAGAACTAATATCTCTATCCATATCAAGATGGTTCATCAACTCTTTTATATCTGTCTCGAAAATAGAATCCAGCATAGAGAACATTCCTGCCAAATAGGCTTTGTTCTTGTGTTCCGGTCTCGCTTCAGCTTCCATACGCTGGGCTCTCTTAATAGCCAATTCCAGTAAACTCTTTGATGCAGGATTGGAAGATGCTTCAGAATAAAGATAAACTAAAAGCCATCGAAGTAACTTCTCTCTTCCCATCAACGTAATTACTTGAGTCAATGATTCAATTTTAACATCAAATTTTTTCATATTATTAAAAAATGAGACAAGTTTATAGGAAAGATCCGGCTGTTGTCGGATAAAACTCTCCAAAGCCTGTGTTGAGTTATCATCTTTAATGATTTTGATAAGTTGTAGGATTATAAACTGTAGTGGCTCTTTTTGTCCAAGTAGTTCAACGACTTGGGGTACATCTAGAAAATATCCTTGAAAATAATCCATTCCAAGATCATAATAGTATTGATAATCTTCTTGAGTCTCTATATTTTCTGCTAAAAGTTTAATTCGTGTATCCTTAAACTTTTTGACTACATTTTCTAAATTTTTGGGCTCAGAAAGAAGAACGTCCATTTTAATAATATCTATAAAATTAAAAACCCGTGAAAACTTTTTAATCATATCTGCACTCGAGTCAAAATGTTCTAATGATATAGAAAATCCACGTTTTTTATACTGTATGATTTTTGCAATAACTTTATCGTTAAGTTCAATATCTTCTAAAATATTTAAAATAAAGCGTTTCTTGTCTAAAACATCTAAGATGCCTCTGCTTAGAGTTATCTCATCTACATTTATAAAGACTTTTGTTTGATTGCCGATAAGTTTTTTTAACTCTTGATTGGTAATAGAGTGAATAATAAGTTGTGAGGCCTCTTTTAAATGAGAAGTAAGTCCACTCAGTACATCATAATCTTCACTAAAAAGAAGTGAATATGCAAACAATTGCTTCTTTCTATCGAAAACCTTCTGTTTAGTGAGACTAAGTGTATTCATCTACAGACGTTGTGGCATTTCATCTTTAAATGCAACTTTTTGTGCATCATCAAGAAGTTGTAATGCACCGTTCTCTATCATTTCATGTGCAACTTTTTCACCAAGACCTTTCGCATTTGAGACATCAGTAATAACTTTTTCTTGCATGATATTTGTTCCATCAGGAAAACCAAGCATAACTCTAAAGGTTATCTCATCTGCGTTTATCACAGCATTACAGGCAACAGGAGCTGAACATCCTGCACCTATTTTAGAGATAAATTCACGCTCTATCTGCGTACAGATAAATGTATCTTCATCTTTTAAACTCTCAGCGATCTCTCTTACTTTTTCATTTGCACTAATGATCTCTATACCAAGGGCAGCTTGTCCCATAGGTGGTATCATCATATCTAAAGAGAGTTTTTGAGTATATGGAATATCTTTAAGCAGATCGAGTCTGTTAAGACCTATCCATGCTAAAATAATCGCATCATATTGACCTTCAGCGAGCTTCCTTAGTCTTGTATTAACATTTCCACGTAGATCTTTTACTTTCAAATCAGGACGTTTTTGCAAAAGCTGCATTCTACGTCTTAAGCTTGTTGTTCCCACAACTGCACCCTCTGGTAGATCTTCAAGTGTTGCATACTTATGTGACAAGAAGACATCGCTTTGATCTTGTCTTTGTGTTACAGCAGCAAGTTCCAAACCTTCAGGCATATAAGTAGGAACATCTTTAAGGCTGTGAACAGCAAGTTCAGCATTGCCTGCTAGCATCTCATCTTCAAGCTCTTTGGTAAAGTGTCCTTTACCCCCAATAAGAGCTAATGGCTTATCTAAAATCTTATCGCCGTTACTTACAATTTTATTCAGAACTACCTCTATTTCAGGGTAACTTTTTTCTATTCTCTCTTTAATATGGTAAGCCTGCCACAGAGCCAAATCTGATACACGAGTTGCAATTGTAAGTTTTTTCATTATTTCACTTTTAAATATTTTTTCTTTGTTTTGTCTATTTTACCATCAAGGTAAACAGTAGGTGTACCTGCAACCATAAGATCACGTGCTACATTTATATCATTTTCAGTCTGCTTTTTAACAGCTTCAGAATTTAAATCTGCAACAGTTATATGTGTACCTTCTACCTTATTAAACGCAGCTAGTATTTTATTTACATCTTTTTCACGTGGATTGATCTTTACAGTATAAAGTCTGAGTACAACATCTTTTACACCTTGAAGTTCTGCAGCTGCAGCAGCTTTTACCAACACTCCCGAAGCAGGATGAAGACGTAAAAGTGGAAAATGATAATAATAAACTGCAAATTTTCTTGGTTCTTTTTTCAAGTTTTGTAATGCACCAGGAACGAACCCTTTACAGAACGGACATAAAGGATCTGAAAAGATAGCTATTTTATGTTCTGCATTTTTATCACCATAGATTAAATTTTCATCTCTATAATACTCATCTTTAAATTTTGGTTTGACAACCTCTTGTAAATTTTCACCTGTTTTAAGAGATATTAGATCTTTTGTGATGACATCACCATTTGAAAACCAAATCATCTTTTGTCTAATAGGATTTTTAGGCTTATTTTTCAAAAAAGCTGTTACATCAACTATGTAAGCGTTCCATCCTTTTACTTGCTTTACTGGAACGACACTGTCTACTTTAACATCTACACTTTTAAGTCTAGCATTAGTACTAAACTGATCTTCTAAAAAATCTTCTACATCATCACTAACATTTTGTGCATGTAAAAAACTACTTAATAGTAGAGTTGTCGCTAATAATTTCCACATCAATGACATCTGAATCCTTTTGTTTATCTAGTTTTTCATCGTAAGAGTTATTACAACTATTTGATTTTACATTATAACGGTTAACAATCATACTCGTAATTACACTAAACTGCATTAAAATACCTATAATATCCGTTAGAAATCCTGGAATAATCAGTAAAATAGCACCAATAAGCGTAAAGAGATTTAATCTTTGAAACTCTTCTAGATCTATACAGCTAAAAGAGACAGCACGCATATTTTCCATAAGTGTTTGTCTAAAATTCACTAAAATGGATATACCTACAAATGCACTTAACAAAATTTCAAGAAAAGTTGCCAGCCCACCAATTGCAGAAGCTATATTTACTGATACAACGACTTCCAAAAAGAGATAAATTAAGAAATAAAGCATTTAAATGAGTTCCATAATTTTTTCAAAAACAGCATCTGCATTTACAGGTATTTTCTCTTTTGTTGCTCTCTCAAAGATTTGTACCTGTCCATTTACCAGCTCTTTTCCAATAACGATCGTATATGGGAAACCTATAAGTTCAGCATCTTTCATTTTAAAGCCAAAACGTTCTTTTCTGTCATCCAGCATTACTTCAACATTAGCATCTTGGAGTTGTTCATAAAGTGCTTCACCCGCTTGAACCTGTGCTTCATCTTTAATATTACTGATCATAATATTGACCATATATGGTGCTGTTGCTTTTGTCCAGATACAACCACTCTCATCATGATGCTGTTCAATCACAGAAGCAACCAAACGTGAAACACCCATTCCATACGTTCCCATAATAAAAGGCTGTGCTTTACCATTTTCATCCAAGAACTCTGCTTTTAAAGATTCTGAATATGTTGTACCAAGTTTGAAAATATGCCCAACTTCTATCCCTTTTGTAAAGGAGAGTGTTCCATCACAATATGGGCAGACATCACCCTCATTTACTTCTGCAATATCAGCAAAATATGCCACATTATCCAAAACTGTCAAATCGACACCAACAAAGTGATAATCATCTTCATTTGCACCACAAATAAGATTTTTAGCACCTTTTAAATCACTGTCTATAACATGTTTCGCTTTATCTTGATCCAATGGACCGATAAAACCGGGTTTTAATCCTATCTCTGCAAGTTCTTCTTCAGTTACATCAACAATATCAAGTCCATCAGCTGCGTTTAGAGCTTTTACTTCTTGAAGGGTGTCACATCCTCTTATAAAAAAGAGAACGATCTCACTATCTTCTTCATATATCACTCTTTTCGCAACACACTTCATTGTATAGTATGGATCGACCTTAAAGAACTCTGCAAGTTCATCTATTGTTTTTGTATCAGGTGTTAAGAACTTGTTAAACGCAGCTTCTGGTGCTTCAGGAATATTTGCTCTTGCACTACGTGTTGCTGCTTCGATATTTGCACCATATTCACATTTTGAACATACAGCGATGGTATCTTCACCACTATCTGCAAGAACCATTAGCTCTTTTGAACCACTCCCGCCGATGGCACCGCTATCAGCCTCAACAACACGATAATCAAGTCCCAAACGTGTAAGAATTTTTTTGTATGCTGCTTCCATAGCATCAAATTCTCTGTCTAGATCTTCAGTAGTAGCATGAAATGAGTAACCATCTTTCATAATAAACTCACGACCACGCATTAATCCAAAACGAGGACGTGCTTCATCACGAAACTTCGTTTTGATCTGATACAAATTGAGTGGAAGGTTCTTATATGATGTTACACGGTTGCGTACCAGATCAACCATCATCTCTTCATGTGTTGGTCCCAACACAAATAAATTTGATTTACGGTCTTTGAAACGCAGCAGCTCTTTTCCGAACTTTTCAATTCGTCCACTCTCTGCCCAAAGTTCAGCTGGTGTCACAAAACTCAGTTCTACCTCTTGTGCTCCAACTTTCGTCATCTCTTCATTAATGATTGTCTCTATTTTTTTAATAACTCTTTTTGCCAAAGGAAGATAATTATAAAGACCTGCAGCGACCTGGGTTATAAAACCTGCACGTGATAGAAAAATGTGACTTGGCAGTTGCGCATCAGATGGTGCTTCTTTGGATGTTGGGATAAATGCTTTCGTTCTTCTCAAAGTCTAATCCTTATGAATATGGTGTTTGTATTGATCTGGAATATTGTCATGCGCATCATTTACTACATACTGCATAGCTCCAGTTATTGTATCACTTTTAGCTTCGTGAGAAGCCTCTCTCATTTTTTTTGTCATGTCATGTAAAAATCTTTTTAATGCCTGTTGTGCCATTTTCTTTGCTTCGTATTCACAATCTTTAGGAATAAATCCTTTTTTGATGGCACGCTGCGTTTCGATCTCTACTGCTGTATCAGCTTTTTTATATATCTCTTTGATTAGTGGCTCAACATTAAGTGCATCGAGCCATTCAAAGAACTCTACAACACTACGCCCGACAATTCCATGAGCCTGTCGTACATACTGTTCCCGCTCTGCTCTATTTGCATCAATAATATCTTTAATATCATCTACCACAAAAATATCAATGCTCTCTCTTTGTGAAACTTCAATATCTCGAGGAATCGCAAGGTCGAACCAGAAACGTTTAAACGCAGTCTCTTCTACAAGATCATTCGTAATAATCGGATAGGCAGCACTTGTAGCAGTAAAAATAATATCGAATTCATTAATAGCTTTGTCTAAGTTACCAAAATCATATACTTTTGCATTACACTCTGATGCCAGACGTTCTGCCTTGTTTTTTGTACGGTTTGTTATATATGTTTCAACACCATCAGAGACAAGATGTTTTGCACATATTTCACTCATTTCACCTACACCTATGATAAGTGCTTTTTTATCGCTCAGATTTTCCACTTTTGCTTTGATCTGACTGATAGCTACAGAAGCTACAGAGACAGGTTTTGAAGATATATCGGTAAAGTTTCTTACTTTTGCCGCACATTTAAATGCATGACTGAGTGCTCTTGAGATCTTTTTAGATGAGAAACCTCGCTCATGTGAAAATCGAAAAGCATCTTTGAGCTGACCGGCTATCTGCGTTTCACCGACAACCATAGAGTCAATAGAACTCGCTACTGCAAAAAGATGATGGATAGCGCTACTGTCATCTACTATTTCAGCGGTCTCTTTAATAAATTCAGCAGAGAGTCCGCCTTTAAATGTAAGAAGAGTCATAATATGTTTCAAAGCTTCATCTATATCACTACAGCAAACATATATCTCCATTCTGTTACAAGTTGCAAGTAACATTGCTTCACTGATAACCGGAGATTGGATTAATCTTTTTAAACATCCCTCTTTCTCTTCATCGGTATATGTAAATTTTTCTCTTATTTCAATATCACTGTTTTTATGGGACAAACTGACTGTTAAATAATGCATTAATAACTTCTTTTTATCATTGTATTTAAAATATTCACTAGATCTTCATCATCTGCTAAAGCCTCTTTGGCTTCATTGGATAATTGTACTGCAAGGTCGAAGGATTTCTCTACTGTTTTATATTTATTCATTTGAGACTGAATCCATCCGATCTCATCACTATTTGTCTTTTTACCATGTAAAGAGAGCAACTTTTTTCTCTCTTCATCATCTAATGCTTCATAGAGGTATATATAAGGAAGTGTACATTTACCTTCCACAAAATCATTCATAGCGGGCTTACCAAGTGTAGCTTCATCAGAAGTTATATCTAAAATATCATCGATGATTTGAAAAGAGAGTCCAAGATTTCGTCCATAAAGAGCGTATTTCTCAACATCCTTACCTACTAGTATAGCACTGGCTTTTGCAGCAGCCTCGATAAGTGTTGCTGTTTTTAAATAGAGCATATCAAGATATTTTTTCTCATCACTGTTGAAAGTGTCTGCCATTTGAACATCCATCATTTCACCTTTGGAGAGTGCTGTTACAGATGCAGCTATGGTCTGTGCCACATCTTTATCAAACGCAACAAGTTCGGTAAAGGCTTTTGAATACAAAATATCGCCAAGCATAACAGCGGTCTTACTACCCTGTGTTGCGTTTACAGAAGCGACACCCCTGCGTGTATCTGCATCATCTATGACATCATCATGAAGAAGTGAAGCTGCATGAATAAGTTCAACGATCGCAGCCAAAAGTGGTGCATCTTTATGTTCATTTGCAATTTTAAGTATCAGTTTTGCTCGAAGTCTTTTACCACCGCTCAATGTTTTAAACAGACGTGTAACTTCATCATAATCACACTCTTTTATCAGTCTATCTATCTCTTTTTCTACTCTTTGCATTCATCTCATCTTTGTGTATTTTTCAAAAATCTCCACTTTATCTCATCATCTTTATCATATAAAAATATTTGAAATACCGCTTCAGCTTTTTGAGCATCAAACTCTTTAAATTTAACTAGCACATAAGGCACCTCATAGTAAGCCGCACCATGAGTTACAAGTTCAAGCTTAAAACTCTGATTCTTACTGTTTAAATATAAAATATTTTGAGATACGATTTTATCATATGAACGAAGAATAACTAATCCATCATTTATATATAAAGTCCATCTAAATTTAAAAAGTCTTTCTCTGCCGTCGTATTTTACAAGAATTTTCTTTTGCTCATCCTTTTTTAGCGAAATTTCTTTCACATACTTAAATTGATTTGCAAAAATAGCACTGCAAGTAACTAACAATGCCAAAAAAATTCCTGTAAAAAGTCTCAACCCTTATTCACTTTGAGAAAGAATAGCACCCATGAGTTCAATATAGAGACTTTTTGTTTTTGTACTTACTTCATCAAGATGTGTAACTTTGTAATTTTCAACAGCTCTGTCTATGTCATCACCTACTTGTTCTTCAAGCATCAACTCCATTACTGCGACTTTTTCTATAAAGTTCTCTAACTCTTGTCTTACAATATCATTGTTGGCATTGAAAACTACATCCATAAATTTTGATCTTGGTGAACCACCAAAGATATCATCTTCATCTTCAAATAAAGCAGCATAGCTCATTGTAAACCTCTTTGTTTTAATTTTAATTTTTAGGATTATATCAATTTTAACTTAATGATATATCTAAAAAAACAGACTTCTTCTTTAAACTAAGAAACTCTATCTAAAAGCTTCTCATTTATCTTCACTTCCAGATCAAGCAAAGAAAGAGGAATGCCAAAGCTCTCTACTTTTACATAGTCTTTAAAAGTAACAAGTAGTGACGTAGCACCATCATCCTTCATGATTTGTAAAAGCTCTTCTTTTGTAAAAGCGTGGTGATCTTCAAAATAGTGTTTATTTACCACTGCAGGAAGATACTTATCTAAACGCTGTGGTCTTGCAATGGCAGTTACAAGCGACATTTTTTGTGTTGCATCCACTACTTTTACACTTCTACTAAAGTCAACCTCTTCTTCAACTATCAAAGCACTCTTAGCACTCCACAATCTCTCTCTGTAGGGACCTGATGGAAGACAAAAATCATTTTTTGTTCTCACATTGATTAAAATATCTGTTTTTTTAATATCATGTTTGGAATAGGCATCGTCTAAAAAGATGATCTCACACGCCATCTCTTTTGCTTTTTTGATGGCTGTTTTTCTATCCTCACTGACAATTACCACTGCGTTTGGAAGCTTTTTGGCATAGATCATCGCTTCATCACCGCTTTGCTCTACATCACACAAGATACCATTTTCATCTTTTACCACTATCATACCAGTTGATTTACGTCCGTAACCTCGTAAAATTATGGCAGGCTTTTGATACTTTTGTGCAAACGCAGTAACTAAAGGAGTCTTTCCACTGCCACCAACGGTCAGGTTTCCGACACTTATTATTTTTATTCCAAAATCTTCTGCTCTTTTCAAAGAGAAGCGCAGATACATGATCAAACAGTAGAGCCAACTCAATGGAAGTAACAGATAGGATATGATTTTTTGAAAGAGATTTGGGTCGTAGAAGTACTCTTCAACCCAAAATACGAAAGATTTTTTCAAATTGTTCTATACTCTTGTTTTTGCGATTTTTTTCACTGTTTTAATGACAGTTTTCACTTCATCATCGCTCATACTCGCATAGATCGGTAGTGAAAGCACCTGTTGAAATGTACGTAACGCCACTGGAAAATCATTGACTCTCAATGCATATTTCGTTTTGTAGTAACTCAAAAGATGCAATGGAATATAGTGAAGACCTGTTCCAACACCCTCTTCTTTTAATGCAACAGCAAAAGAGTCTCTGTTCTTATCGATTTTAATGATGTAGAGAGAAAATGGATTCTCTTCATTGCTCATATCAGGTACACTCACATGATCGACACCTTCAAGCTCTTTAGAGTACATTTGTGCTATTTCACGCTGTCTTTGGATATTGATATCCTGTTCTTTGATCTGTGCACGGATATACGCTGCGTTTAACTGACTCAAAGAGTAGTCATTTCCGATATCTACAACATCATAAATATACTCTAAAGCATCTTCATCACGAACCATAGCGTGATTTGCAAGCAGTCTTGCACGCTCCATTATCTCTTCATCATCTGTTACCAACATTCCACCGTTACATATGTTCTTCTTCAAATGCGGAGAGAAGTTAAATGTAACTATATCCGCACCTGTAGAACCGATCTTTACGCCATTATATGTTGCACCAAGCGCTTCACTTGCATCTTCTACTATCTTAACATTGAACTCTTTTGCCATAGCATAGACTCTTTGCAGATCAACGGTCGTTCCGCCCAAATGTGTTAAAACAATTGCTTTGAGTTTTTTAGACTTGTTCTCTTGCAGATATTTTTCCAACTTGTTCAGATCAATATTGTAACTACCCTCTGCGATGTCTATAAATATCGGTTCAGCATCAAAATGACGAACAACTTCAGGAACATTTGGATGTGCATTTACACTACATACGACCTTATCACCACGTTTCAGATCAAAGGCAAGCATCGCAAGGTGGAGTGCTGAAGTTCCGTGTGAAGTTGCAAGTGCATATTTTGCCCCTACATATTCGCAAAATTCTCGTTCCAACTCTTCTACTTGATGAATATCTTCACCATCGAGCGCATCACTTACATTCGAGTGGGCACTTCTTGAACTTTCATATTTACTAAAAGGTATCTTTAAATCTTTCATATATATCTCCTTGCTTTTTATTATAAAGTTATATCTCTAGGATAATTAAAATCATGGTTTAGCGTTCTTGATGTAAGTTTAGCGATTATCGGCATCTTTCTTTTAAAATGGTTTCTAAAGATCCGCGTAATTATCATATCTAACATCTTTTCATCTATACCCGCTGCTACGATCTCCGCACGAGGAACTCTCTCATCTACATAAAGTTTCATAGCCGCATCAAGTTCTTTGTAAGTATAGCCCAAATCTGCCTCATCGCTCTGTCCATCCCATAAATCTGCTGATGGTGGCTTCTTAATGATACTTTTTGTTACTTGCAAATATTCCGCCAGTTCAAATACTTCACTTTTGTAGAGATCCCCAATAGGATTAAGGGCACTTGCAAGGTCACCATAAAGTGTTCCATACCCCAGCATCAACTCACTTTTATTACTTGTTCCAAGAACCAGCGCATTTTCTTGAGCAGAGATGTCAAAAAGTGTCGCCATTCTCATGCGAGAAGAAAAATTACCTTTACGCAGATTGTTCAGATCAGGGTGCATCTCTTCATATGCTTCAAGCATAGGAGCGATACTACAAGTGATATTTTTTAATCCAAAATCTTTACACAGTTCATCAGCATCATCCAAAGAGCTCTGTGATGAATATTGAGATGGCATCTTCACACATAAAAGATCATCACCAAATACCTTGTGTGCCAAAACTGCAACAACTGCAGAATCAAGCCCACCACTTAAACCAACTACTACTTTTTGAATTCCTGTCTTTCGTACTTCATTATCTAAAAAACGCACAAGATAGTCAGTTATCTGTGAATATTTACTCATATTGTATATCAAACCTTTAAAAATTATTAACAAAGTAAATTATATCTAAATTTTGCGACCTTAACAATTATGTAACACTTTTTAAGTAATATTACAAAAAAATTTTCCTATAATGATATAATAAAGGCTTAATCATAAAATCAAATACAGTTATAAATAAATTACGTTACCTTACTTTTATTCCTACTATTATCATGAGTATTGGTTTTCTCTTTTTCATTATCAATGCGTACAACAAGAGAGATGAGCTATCTGCACTCAAGACCAATATAGTAAAAATCCAAAATATTTCAAAGCTTATCAATGACCTGCAACAAGAGCGTGGTCTAAGTAGTGGATATATTGGCAGCCATGGAAAAAAGTTCAAACAATTACTATGCGCAAAACGTCATGATGTTGATCTCTCTTTTACAAAATTTTTACAAACCTGTCCTACCTATCAAAAACAATATACGGATATAAAGGACAACTTGCTTTCATTACGAAAAAAAATGAACGGACAAAAACTCTTTACTGAACAATCTTTTGACTACTATACTGAACTGATACAACAACTGCAGGCCAGCTATTTACAAACTGCAACACATATTGATGATCTCTATCTCAACAACCGATTACAGTCCTACACGAACCTCTCATTTATGAAAGAGGCACTTGGACAGATACGTGGTGCGTTTAATGGTATATTCGTTCAAGACAAACTGGATATTAAACTGATTCACAGAGCCATACATGCAAAAGGAATGTTTGATCTTTCACTACATAGATTTGAAGCGATCATCTCTCCTAAATTTTATCCAAATCTACGCCGAATCGTCTCCAGCGAAAACTATAGATATATCGATAATACAATAGCCAAATACACAACGCAACATGTTTCTGAATTTATTCAAAATCCAGATATATGGTTCAGTAAGAGTACAACCGTTATCGATGCACTATACAAACTTGAACAGGAGTACCTTTTCGACATTGGAAAATATATTGATAAAAAGGTCAATAATACAACTCTGGAACTTGTCGCAGATATACTTTTATTTATCTTTATCACTCTCTTTACCACTCTGCTTGGATTTAAGCTTAGAAATGACATCATCAGAAATATCAGTCTTTTACAACAGTATAAAAATGCAGTCGATCGAAGCAGTATTGTTTCCAAAACAGATATAAAAGGCAGGATCACCTATGTTAATGATAAATTTTGCAAGATCTCAGGATATAGCAAAGAGGAGTTGCTCGGTAAACCTCATAACATCGTAAGACATCCAGATATGTCCAAAACTGATTTTAAAGAGATGTGGAAGACCATTTTAAGTAAAAAACCTTGGTTTGGAGTAGTCAAGAACAAAAAGAAAGATGGTGATTACTATATTGTAGAAGTGACCATAAATCCTATTTTAGATCAAAATGGGGAGATTGAAGAGTTTATCGCTATTCGTAATGATATTACAGATATTGTCAAACTACATGAAGATTTGGAACATACACAAGAGGATCTCATTTACAGAATGGGTGAAATTGGTGAAACTCGTTCAAAAGAGACAGGTTTTCATGTCAAAAGAGTTGCAAAATACTCTGAACTTCTAGCCCGTTATTATGGTCTTTCAACACAAGAAGTGACCTATCTTACAAATGCTTCACCTATGCACGATATTGGTAAGGTCGGTATTCCTGATGAGATACTGAACAAACCGGGCAAACTGACAAAGGAAGAGTGGAAAATAATGAAATCTCATGCCAATATCGGCTATGAGCTCTTTAGAGATTCGGATAAGCCACTGCTCAAGACAGCTGCGATCATCGCTCATGAACATCATGAAAAATATGACGGAAGCGGTTACCCTAGAGGATTACAGGGTGAAGATATACATATTTATGGTCGTATCACTGCTGTAGCCGATGTGTTTGATGCTCTTGGATCGGACAGATGCTACAAAAAAGCGTGGGATGATGAAAAGATATTCAAACTTTTAAAAGATGGTAGAGGAAAACAGTTCGATCCACAGCTCATCGACATCTTCTTTGAACATCTTGATGAATTCTTAAAAATCAGAGACTACTATACAGACATAAGTTCTTTCATGAAAGAAAAATAAGCTGCGTTTAACACTACTGTAACAATTATGTCATACAATATGATAATCTTATATGAAGGAATACAATGAAAGCCATCAAAATACTCTTAGCAGGTCTTATAGTGACCAGTTCCCTAATCGTTCTCAATGCAGATAAAATAAAAAAACTTTTCCAATCTGTTGCCCCACAACAAGCTACATTAGTTCAAAAAGGGAATGAGAAGAAATTTTGTCCTGTTTGCGGTATGAACCTTCCAATGTTTTACAAGACAAACCACTCTGCAGATGTCAATGGCAAAGAGAAACAGTACTGCTCTCTTCACTGTTTAGTTGAAGATGAAGAGTTAAATCATGCAAAACTCTCAGATATAAAAGTAGTAGATGTAAAATCTCTCAAATTTATTGATGCGACAAAAGCATACTATGTTGTAGGTTCTAGTAAAAAAGGAACTATGAGCATGGTCAGTAAATATGCATTTGCAAATAAAAAGGATGCAGAGGCCTTTGCTAAAAAGTTTGGTGGAAAGGTTATGAACTTCAGTGAAGCATATGCAGAAGCAAAAAAAGATTTTGCAAATGATGCTAGAATGATCACAAAAAAACAGACAATGATGGCACACAAAGGTCAAATGATCTACAATAAAATGTGTAAAAAAACAGATGAAAAATTTACTTCTATTGCACAGGCGAAAGCATTTGTATCAGATAAAAAGCTTTGCGGTCATATTAGTGGGAAAAAACTTCAGGCAGTAGGTTTATATCTCTACAAAAGATAAAAGAAGAGGCTTTAACAAACCTCTTTTTTTGCCATTATCTTAAGCTCTGAGCAGGAGAACCCTGCTTCTTTTCTTGCATCTATATTTAAGTCATTTGGGCGTAAGAACCCTCGCGGATAGTATTTTTTGATAATATCAAAATAGATACTCTCCGCTTCTTTTTCTCTTTGACATGCAAATTTGAACCAGACATCCCCTTTTTTTACATGGTCGACCTCTTCAGCTAAGATCACTTCCAAGTTTTGAATTATCTTTTCTATCATCTCACTTTTAGGTAGTTTCTTTAACTTGCGTAGTATCATAGGGGTAGCATCAAGCCCGTTTGCTTCAAGGTACCTTGGAACTACTGCCATACGCTCAAGCAGAGTCTGTGTCTTTTGACTCGCTTCAAAGAGTGCATCATGCACTTCTACATCACCATACTCTGCACCAAGCTCATTTAAAAGCTTCTCCAGCATCAAGAAGTGTCGTATCTCATCATCTGCCACTTCCAGCCAATCCGAATAATACGCACGAGGCATACCTTGAAATCTGTAAGCACCATCAAGAGCCAGATCAATTGCACTGTACTCTATATGTGCTATGGCATGCAGCAAGTTTATCTGTCCCTCTTTTAGAGTAAGGTTACTGCGTTTGGGTACATCTTGAGGAGGTACGGTTTTACAAACGCAGCTATAAGATGGTTGTTCAAACTCTTTTGGAGTGAAATTCTCTTCAAAAACAAGAGTATTGTTTTGAAACTTCTCATAAAAAAGCAGAAACTTTTCTATCTTTTCTTTGGGAGATTTTGACTCCAGTATTAATTCTAATTCTTTATAAAAATCCATAATCAAATAATGCTATAATCCGTCTAAAAAAGAGATTAGAGTATGCAAATTAAAGTCCAACCGATGGGACCCTACCAAACAAACTGCTACATCCTTACAAAAGATGGCAAAGATATCATCATCGATCCGGGTGTCGGTGCAACTTCATGGGTAAAACAAAATGTCACAAATCCCATAGCTATTTTAAATACACATGGTCATTTCGATCATGTCTGGAGTAATGCCGAGCTGCAAAACGAGCTTGGAGTAAAGCTTTATACACCAAAAGAGGATGCAATGCTTTTAAACTCATCTTCATGGATGCCTGATCTTCCTCCTTCCACGCCAGATGTACTTGTCGAAGATGATGAGGAGTTGAACATTGATGGGATCAAGATAAAATTCCGCCATTTCCCAGGACATACTCCGGGAAGTTCGACCATTGAGATAGATGATGCAATGTTCAGTGGAGATTTTATCTTCGAGCGCAGTATCGGACGTACCGACTTTCCCTACTCGAACCCAGCTGATATGAAGAAGTCTCTCCAAAAGTTTCAAGAGTTAGACTTTGATAAGAGAATATACCCTGGACATGGTGGAACGACCACTATCAAACAAGAACAACAATATGCTCCATACTGGATACAGCAACTATGAGCACATTTGATACAAGAGCAAAGAGCTGGGACAAGGGTGACATCCGAGTCAATGGAGCAAAAGTAATAGCAAATGCGATCGAGCAACAGATCAACTTAAAAGATGATATGAAGATCATCGATTTTGGTGTAGGAACCGGACTTTTGGGATTTGAGATTGCAAAAAAGGTAAAACAGGTTTACGGTGTGGATACTTCAGCAGGTATGCTTGAAAAGCTCAAAGAGAAGAACACTCCTGAGCTAAATATCATTCCTCTACAACAAGATATTATAAAAAAACCACTAAATGAGACATTTGATGGGCTTGTAAGTTCTATGACACTGCATCATGTTGAAAACTTAGAAGCTTTTTTTACAACAATATATGAAAATATAAAAAAAGATGGCTTTATCGCTATTGCTGATCTAGAAGATGAAGATGGAACTTTTCACTCGGACAATACAGGTGTACACCATTTTGGATTTAAAGAGAGCGAACTTCGCCTTCTTGTAGAAAAAAGCGGCTTTAAAGATGTTCAAATACAAAACATAAACACCATCAAAAAACCACATAATGATTTTGGAGTATTTCTTCTTACGGCCAGACGCTAGCCTAATCCTCTTCAGGATGTGTTCCGCTGGCCTCTTCTTCAGCATCTAAAAGTTTCAATTTGAGAACATGTTTTTCAGTAATAACAGTTTTGAACTCACCCTCAAAGACTTTTATGTCAAGAACAAATGCTTCTACATGAACATTACGTTTACGACCCTCTTTATGACGAACCCGAGCAACGACATTAACTTCATCATGTAATTTAACTGGTGATAGAAACTGACAATCACTTGCGACAAGTACAACATTTCTCTCATTTACGGCAAGCATAGCCGCATAATCAGCTGCACCAAATACAAACCCACCATGAATAAGCCCAACATCATCAGCAAGCATCTCAGGAATAGTTGTAAGTCTAAGCTCTACATACCCTACTTCTATCTTTACAATTTCGCCGCAGAGATTTTGATTTATACGGGTATGTGTCTGGACTGTTACCTGATCGGACTCGTTTGCGTAACCTTCTATCTCTAACTCTTCTTCTGTCTCTTGCATTATTTTTTGTCCTTAATTAATCTCACATAGACTCTTTGCGGAGCCGGATACCCTTCAACTGTTTTTGAACTGTCATTTGGATCTAAAAAGTCTTCTAAAGATTGTCCCTCTATCCACTCTGTTTTTCTCTGCTCACCCGCATCTGTCACAGAGGTCTCTAAAACCTCAAACTCACTGAATCCTGCACGAAGACACCAGTTTTTAAGTGCTTTGATCGTAGGAACAAAGTAGATGTTTGGGATCTTCGAGTAACTCGACTCTGGACAGAGTGCCATCTCATCTTCACCATCGATGTAAAATGTATCGAGTATCACTTCACCCTTTTTATCAAGCCCTTTGTAAAGAGACTTGAGCATCGCAACAGGGTCACTTCTGTGATAGAGTACCCCCAGACAGAAGATAGTATCGAACTTCTCTTCATAAAATTCCAAATGCTCAACACCCAAAAGCTCATAGACTATGTCACTTTTAACAAAATGATTGATAAAATCAAACTGCGTTTTATATATTGGTGAAGGATCAAAGCCGACTAAAAGCGCAGGCTCATCCTCTTGCATACGAAACATATAGTAGCCGTTGTTACACCCTATATCGGCAACTTTTTTATCTTTTAAATTGAAATGCGGACGTAAAAGATTGTACTTTACATTACTTTTCCACTCACTGTCTATGTAGGTCTCTCCTATTTGGAAAGGGCCTTTACGCCAAGGCATAAGTAATTTTGCATCTTTATGTATCTTCTCTTCATCAAACGCAGCAGATATTTTGACAACATCCCCAAGTTCAACTTCACATGAGATATCATCAAGATTATCCACCATTTCCCGTAAAGGAGCAATATTTTTCCAAGTCATCCACTTTTGTCGTTCTTTTCGTAATTGTTCTATGTTCATTTTATGCTTTTTGTATATAAATTTAAATATAATTGTATCTAAATTATCTGGGAGAATCTATTGCGTTTAGAAAAGAAAGCCACCGTTGCTTCAAGTAGTGTAGCCGCACTTTTAGTACTTATCAAATTAACTGTCGGTGTACTTAGCGGTTCTATCGCTATCCTTGCATCAGCTATTGACAGTCTCTTGGACCTGACTGTCTCATTATTTAACTATTTTGCACTTCATAACTCTGATAAAGACCCCGATGAACAGTTCCATTTTGGACGTAGTAAACTCGAGCCTTTAGCAGCAGTCATTGAGGGAACTATCATTTCGCTCTCTGCACTTTTCATACTCTATGAGGCGATCTCTAAAGTTGTCCATCCTGTAGCTATGAGACATATGAGCGAGGGTATTACTGTAATGATAGCTTCATTTGTCATTACCGGATTTTTAGTGCTCTTTTTAAATTATGTAGCGAATAAGACAAAAAATATGGTCATTAAAGCAGATGCACTTCACTATAAAACAGACCTCTTCTCAAACGGTGCTGTTTTATTTGCTCTTGTTATCATTCACTATACGGGGGAAGAGCTCATTGACCCTATTTTAGGTATTGCCATCGCTATATATATGATATATTCTGCTATTCCTATCATCAAAGAGGGTGTACTTATGCTCTTGGATGTTGCACTGCCAAAAGAGGATGTAGAAAAAATTATTGAGATTATAAAAGCGGAACCGGAGATAACAAACTACCACTACCTCAGAACAAGAATCTCAGGAAGCCATGTATTTATCTCTTTTCATGCTGTTTTCAATGTAAGTATCTCACTCTATGATGCACATACTATCGCAGATAAAGTCGAGTTGAAAATAAAACAGCTTTTTGATGAAGATAGAAAAGTTCATATCCTGATCCACATGGATCCTTACGATGATGCGGATATAAATGATGAAGAAGAAGAGTGGTAGAGACTACCGCTTCTTCAAAGAGGACTTCACCATTTTTGCTGTGAAGTTTTTATTTGCGATGTTTTCTAAAAATACAGTCGCATAAGCACCTTTTGGCAGAGAAAAACTCACCTTTAAGATATCAAAATTATTTCTATAATTAAACTCTACATCTTGAGGAAAGACAAGTGCAGCGCGACGCAGACCTTTGTCATACAAGAACTCATCATCATATTTCTCTTCTATCTCTCTTGCCGCACCTCTAGCACGAAATACATCACGACCACACAAAAGGCCTGTCGGTACTACTTTATGTGCATCGAAATCTTTTTGCGGAATGTTCTTTGGTGTAAAGAGTTTATCTTCGTTTGAGAGATAGACATCCCCTTCCAAAAGTAAAAACTTTCCGCCGTTCTTTTCACGTGAGAGCACTACTCTCTCTTTGAGCCACTCATT
>Ga0256843_1000143_pt1 | contig 62066 bp, 74 predicted proteins | sample AlvinellametaG_FD_191572 | JGI IMG/M metagenome (GOLD analysis project Ga0256843, IMG submission 191572) | Pompeii worm associated microbial communities from hydrothermal vent at the East Pacific Rise, Pacific Ocean - Alvinella | ecosystem: Host-associated > Annelida > Integument > Unclassified ...
AGCAAACCTTTATTTTTTATCTTTTATCAAAAATCTACCGCTAAGATTAATTATCAACACAAAAAGGGTCAATAAAAACGCTCCCGCCCACGCTATTTTTACCAGCGAAGCGTCGGGCATCGTAGCAAGATTGTAAATCGCCACCGTCAAACTAGGAAACGTTTGGTTTAAATTAAGCGTAAAATATTCGCTGTTACCGCTTGTAAAAAGTAAAGGCGCGGTCTCTCCTATAATTCTCGCAAACGCCAAAAGAATACCCGTCATTATCCCGACTTTTGCGGCTTTTATAATAATATCGAAAATAACTTTATATTTCGGAGCACCAATCGCAACTCCCGCTTCTCTCAATTCCCTTGGGACGAGCCCCAGCATATCGTCAGTCGTGCGCACAACTATCGGTATCATCATTATAGCAAGCGCAATCGCACCCGCCCAGCCGCTTTGATGTCCTAACGGATTTACCATAATTGCATACACAAACGTCCCTATTACGATAGAAGGAGCCGACATCATCACATCGCTTAAATTTCTGATAAATTCGGCATATTTACTCCCAAAAGAATACTCCTGCAGATAAATACCAGCCACCATTCCAATAGGCACCCCGATAACCACCGCTATCAACGCCAAAACAAACTGCCCCACAAGCAAATTTCTAAGCCCGTTATTTACCAAATCGTGCGTAAAAAGATGCAAATTCAGCGCGCTTATACCTTTAATAGTTAGCGTAATTAATATCCAAAATAAAAACAAAAGCCCTATAATGGCGCTTAATGTGGAAAGAAAAAGGACTATTTTATTGATTATCAATCTCATTTTTTATCCCTTAAAAAATAGAATTTGGCAAAACTGATAACCGCAAAAGAGAGCACAAATAATATTAGCGCCAAATAAAAAAGCACGTTTAGACTAATACCGCTACTCTCCGCAAAGTTATTAGCCAAAACAACCGGAATTGAGACGGTCGGGTCGGTTAACTTATGAGGGAAGTTAAACACCCCTCCTATAACAAACGCCACAGCCATCGTCTCTCCAAGCGCCCTTCCCAACGCCAAAATCATACTGCCTATTATACCTTTTTTCGCATAAGGAAACACTACGTCTTTTATAACTTCAAACTTCGTAGCGCCCATGGCATATGCCGACTCTTTTAAAACATTCGGCGTTGTATTCATACTGTCTCTTGTAAGACTTGCCATAAACGGAATAATCATCACCGCCAAAACCAAACTCGCAACAAGCAAAGAAACACTGCTTCCTCCGAATATATCCGCAACCAGCGGACCGAAATAAAAAAGTCCCCACATACCGTAAATTATACTTGGAATAGCCGCTAAGAGTTCTATCGCCACACCTACGGGCTTTGCGATAAAAGGCGGAGCTATTTCGCTTAAAAACACCGCTATCCCCATGGCAATCGGCACCGCAAAAAACATAGCCAAAAAAGTAGATAATATTGTCCCGACAATCGGCACCAAACCGCCGTAAATCATCTTTGAAGAGGCTTGATTGCTTGTGTCGTTATTTGGAGCCATACCCAAATCGTCATTATCCTGAGGAACAGCGATATCATCGTTATCTTGCGGTATCGCTATATCGTCATTGTCCTGAGGAATCGCCAAATCGTCGCTGTCTTGTGGGATTTCCCCTTTTTTAAGCGTTTTGCTTTGCGTAGCGGAAGGAGTGTTTTGGACTACTCCCCATTGAGGATTAATCAAAAAATAGAGTCCGTATTCTTTGATTGCGGGTTTGGCGTAGATAAAAAGCACTACGAAAATAGCACTTAAAAGAATTAAAATAAAAGAAGCGCTAAAAGAAGAAATTTTTTTAAAGATTGATTCCATCAACCGCCTTTTTTTTCGTTATTGTATTATAAAGAAAAAAGGTTTTAAACCTTTTTGTTAATGTTGGGGAGAAATTTTTTTCTCCTGCCAATATTTCAAAATCTGTTTTTTTACGCTTTGAGGCAGAGGTATGTATCCTAATTTTTGAGCCGCTTTGTCGCCGTTTTTATATGCGTAGTTAAAAAACGCTGTGACTTTTTTGTCGTTTTGCGTTTTTTCCGCCGGCAATAAAATAAACGTCGAAGCGATTATAGGATACCCTTTTTTCGGATAAGCGATTATTTTATAAAAATCGTTTTTAGGACTAAATCCCGCATATTTGGCACCCTCAGCGAAATTTTTAGGTGTAGGTGAGACGAATTTTCCGTCAGCAGCTTGGACGGTAGCCATTTTAAGCCCGTTTTTTTTGGCATCTGCGTAATCTACGTATCCAATTGAGTATTTATTTGTTTTAATAGCCGCGCTAACGCCGAAGTTTCCTTTGCCGGCAATTCCTCTTCCTTGTGCGTCTGTAGCCCAGTTGATAAGTTTTCTTGCTCCATACGTTCTTCTCCACGTATCGCACATTTTACTTAAATAATAGGTAAAATTAAAAGTAGTCCCGGATTTGTCGCTTCTGTGGACGAATATAATTTTTTTGTGAGGAAGTTTCGCGTTAGGGTTATATTTTACGATTAAAGGATTGTCCCAATATTTGATGTTCCCAAGGACGATACCTTTAATAGCCGATTCGCTGAGTTTAAGATTGTTTACTCCCGGAAGATTGTAACCAAAAACGATACCTCCAACGACTGTAGGAAACTGATAAAGTTTTGCTTTTTTTAGGATTTTAGGTCTTAAAGGTTTGTCGCTTCCTCCAAAATCCACGTGTCTGTATGCGACCTCTTTAATCCCCGTCCCGCTTCCCGTAGGTGTATAATTAACTCTATTGCCGGTTTTGTCATAGTAGCTTTTTATCCACTGTTTATATACCGGATAAGGAAAACTCGCACCCGTTCCGTTAAGAGTATACGCAAAAGCACTCACACTAATTACCGCACCTAAAAGAATTTTTTTCATATTCGCTCCTTGTTTTATTTGTGAAATTGTAAAATAAAACGATTACAATTTGATAACAATCCTTATTCTTAGACCATGATATAATTACGAAAAAAGTAGGAGAAGGTATGCTAAGTTCTTTTGAAAAAGCCTTAAACGACATAAACGTCAAGTTCGTAAATTATATCGACGCTATCGAAAAATCGCTTGAAAAAAAAGAATTAAACGAAGAGTTTTTTTTAATCGATTTAAAAGAATTCGACAATCAAGTTATCAAATTTTTAGCGCTTTTCCACCCGCAAGGCGAATATTTAAGAGAAGTTGTGGCTTATCTTAAAATCAGTTCGTTTTTAGCCAAAATTAAAAAATCGACAAAAGCGTTCATTAAAAAATACGATTTTAAAAACGACAAAATCGAAGCTCTGCACCAAAACGCCCTATTGACTATCAAAACACTTAAACTTGCCGTCAAAGGCGACACCATTGAAGATGCTTATTCCACAATCATAAGTTACGAAAAAATAGCCGACGATTTATATAAAGAACTCGTCCTTGAAGTTAAAAGCGAGGAAAACATCGATAAAATACTAAAAATCCTAAACATTGCCAAAAAGCTGGAAAGAATCAGCGACAGTTCTAAAACTATCGCTTCATATTTACTATTCGCAAAAGAAGGATTGGAGCTGTAATGATAACCATAGCGATTGTTGAAGACGAAATCGATTTATTGGAGCTTTTGGAATTTACGCTTACGCAAAAAGGTTACGACGTAGTAGGTTTTAAAGACACCAAAAAGATCAAAGATTTTATAATCGAAGAAAATCCGCACCTATTAATTATGGATAGAAACCTACCCGGAATTGAAGGTAGCGAATTTGTAAAAAATTTAAGAGAGGAAGGTTACAATATCCCCGTAATATTTCTTAGTGCAAAAAGCGGCGAAGAAGATATTGTCGAAGGATTTGAAAAAGGCGGTGACGATTATTTGACAAAGCCGTTTAGCATGAAAGAACTTTTAGTTAGAATAAACGCCATTTTAAAACGAAATAAACTCTCCTCTTCGCTTGTAGCATATAAAAATTACCGGCTGGATTTAAAAAACCGCTTAATTATTTATGAGGGAGAAGAAGTGAGTTTGACCCCTTCGGAATTTAAACTCATAAAACTCTTCTTTCACTCCCCTAAAAGAACTCTTAGCAGAGAAGAGATTATGGACCGTCTTGATATTTCAAACGAAAAAAGCGTGAACGTCGCAATAAACAGACTAAATCACAAAATCCCAATTATTCAAAGCGTCAGAGGAGTGGGATATAAACTTAAATAAATGGAATTGAAAAATGAAAAATGGAAAATTAAATTTTTTAAAAAAAATTTTTTTTAAAGACGAATTAAAAAAAATTGAACAATTAAAAGAAGAAACCAAGCGCTTAAAAAAAGAGAATAAAAAGCTAAAACTTCTTAACGATTCCAAAGACGAACTGATTTCCGCAATTTCCCACGAATTTAAAAACCCTATTTCAATTATTAACGGTTATATCGAAACGATATTAACCAACGATTTGCCTCCCGACACCAACAAAAAATTCCTTGAAAAAATAGAAAAAAACACTTCAAGACTAAGCGAGTTAATCGATAGGTTATACCTTATCACGAAACTTGAAAACAAAAAAGTCAAAATTAATTTCACTCGTTTTGACATATGCAAAATAACACAAGAATTAATAGATGGTTTTGATACCAAAAGAATAAAACTAAACTGCACCGAAACAATTATTTACGCAGATAAAACACTAATCCAAATAGTAATCTACAACCTCATTTCAAACGCCGTTAAATATTCTAAAAAAACTATTACGATTAATATAAACGACAACTTCGAAATTATAGACAACGGTATAGGAATAGACAAAAAAGATTTGGATTTAATCAAACAGAAATTCTATCGGATTGCAAAAAACGATTGGGACAACTCATTGGGACTTGGACTTTCGATAGTTGAAAAAATCCTAAAAATCCACAAAACGTCACTTCAAATCGAAAGCGAAAAAGGCAAAGGAAGTAGATTTTATTTTAATATTACTTCATTAAAAGATAAGGAATCCCAACAACAATAGAAGTCAACACCAACAATCCTATAAAAATACCTCCCATAAACAACCAAAAGTTAAAAGGCTTTTCGTTTTGCATTAAATCTCCTTTTGTTTTCTAAAAGAATTTTAACAAAATCCCATTTAATTCTTAAATTAAATATTTAAAAAACCAAATTATAAAATTGATTTTATAATCCTTTTGGAGTATAATTAAAAAAAAGGAGTAGTGATGAGAATGCAAACAAGCATAAGAGTAGAAAAAGAATTTTATGACGAAGCAAAAGAGGTATTTAAACAATTAGGTTTAACATTTGGAGATGCGGTCAATATTTTTTTAGCCAAAGTTGCCAAAGAAAAAGGAATTCCTTTTGAATTAAAATTACCAAGTAATGAACTTACTAAACGAATTGAAAATATCGAAAATAATAAAAACACTAAAATTTATCCTTCTTCAAAAGAGTTATTCGATGATTTAGGAATATAAAAAATGCTAAACATTAAAATAGAAAAATCCTTTAAAAAAGATATTGTAAAAGCAAAAAAAAGCGGACGTTATTCTAAGAAAGATTTCGAACTTTTAAAAAAAATTATTACTAATTTACAAAAACAACAAGCAATAGATTCTAAATTCAAAAGACATTTTCTAAAAGGCGAAATGAAAGACTATGAAGTAATCCATATTAAACCTGATTGGTTGTTAATCTTTAAAACGGATAAAAATTTTTTATATCTCGTAATGTTAGGTAAACACTCTCAAGTATATAAAAAATTCAAATAATAATTACATCGGCAAACGCCGCTTTTAAATATGTTGTATCTTCGGGTGTTGATACATAAAACGTATCGCTTCCGTCGCTTAAACTAAACAAATCCTCCAAAGCATCTACGTTCATAGCCTTAAACCCGTGTTTTCTAACTTCCCCGATTGCCTCAAGGTCATTTACGCAAAAAACGGGATCTTCTTTTAATGTTTTTGCAACCTCAACGGCTTTTTTTATTCTATCGTATTTTTCTTTATCCGCGGTATACACGTAAAAATATATCAATTTTATTCCTTTATTTGTTTTTTTCTTTTTTATACTAAATTACTTTCAATTTCTAAGTTTTTCGTGAACTTTTTTTCCTCATATTTATATACATGTGAATAATATCGATTGCAGCCGGCGTAACTCCGCTAATTTCGCTTGCGGCAAAAAGAGTCGGAGGTCTAAATTTTTCAAGCTTTTCGACTATTTCTCGACTAAGTCCGGGAATGCCTTTATATTCGAAATCTTTAGGAATTTTTACGCTTAGCATCTCTTTCATTTTATCGATTTGCGCTTTTTGCCTTTGAATATAATGATGATACCTTGCGTCTATCAAGACCTGGTCCAAAGCCTCTTCGCTAAACTCTTTAAATTGAGGAGCGAGTTTTAAAAGTTTTTCCTTATTGAACGTATGACGTCCGGCGATTTTTCTAATTTCCATTTTGCTTTGAATTTTCTCTTCGCCCATCTCTTCAAGCATTGAGTTGGTCTGCTTATTTGGGGTTACAAACGTCTCGTTTAAGATATCCATACCCTTATTTATCTCTTCTCTTAAAGTCTGAACTTTTTTATATGTGTTTTCATCAAGAATACCAAGATTATATCCATAATCGGCAAGTCTCAAAATCGCATTATCTTCTCTAAGCAAGAGTCTATATTCGCTTCTACTCGTAAACATTCTATAAGGCTCGTTGGTGCCTTTGGTTACCAAATCGTCAATCAACACCCCTATATAAGCTTCGTCTCTTCTAAATATAATAGGCTCTTTACCCTCAATCTTCAATGCGGCGTTAATACCCGCCATAATGCCTTGAGCGGCGGCTTCTTCGTATCCGGTGGTCCCGTTTATTTGTCCGGCAAAAAACAGACCTTCTACCTCTTTTGTTTCAAGTGAATGCTTAAGGTTGGTAGGCTGTATAAAATCATACTCAATCGCATAACCGAATCTGACGATTTTAGCGTTTTCAAGCCCCGGAATCGAATGTATAAAATCTTCCTGGACGTCCATCGGAAGAGACGTCGAAAGACCGTTTAGATAATATTCGGTAGCTTCTAATGTTTGTGGCTCGACAAATACGTGGTGACGTTCTTTATCCGGAAATTTATTTAATTTATCTTCAATACTCGGACAATATCTCGGTCCGACACCTTCGATTTGTCCCGTAAAAAGCGGAGCTCTGTGGAAATTGCTTTTTATTATGTCGTGCGTCGTTTCGTTGGTATAGGTTATATAACACGGCAGTTGCGTGGGATTAAACGTCTGTTTATCCGTCCTAAAACTAAACGGTTTTGGATTGTCGTCTCCCGGCTGAATCTCCATTTTTGCAAAATCGATACTTCTTGCGTCAATCCTTGCGGTAGTCCCGGTTTTTAATCTCTCAAGTTCGAATCCCAAATCCTCAAGAGATTTGCTGATTTTTTTTGCGGGAAGCTCGTGAAACCTGCCTCCTTCAAGTTTAACCGGACCAAAATGCATAATCCCCCTCATAAAAGTCCCCGTCGTCAAAATCAGCGCTTTTGTTTTATATTCGTTTAAAAGATTGGTTTTAACGCCTACCACTTTGCCGTTTTTTACGATAATTTCATCTACAATTTCTTGAGCTACGCTTAAATTCGGCGTATTTAAACAAACCGTACGCATATAAACCCTATATCTATCCATGTCAATTTGCGCCCTGCTTCCTCTAACCGCCGGACCTCTGTTTTCGTTTAAAACTCTAAATTGGATACCGGCGTTATCCGTTGCCAACGCCATCTCGCCGCCAAGAGCGTCTATCTCTTTTACCAAATGCCCTTTTGCAAGTCCTCCGATTGCCGGATTACAGCTTGCGGCTCCGATTTGTTCGACCAGCATCGTTAAGAGCAAAACCTTTTTACCCATTCTTGCCGGGGCTAAAGCGGCTTCTATTCCCGCATGCCCTCCGCCTACTACTATTACGTCAAATTCTTTCATCAAACTCCTTTAATTTTTCGGCGTTTTTTATATATTTTTCTATCGAATCGTATTTTTTACTCAGTTTCAACATCTCATCAAACTGCACTTCGTTTTTAGGGACTGGAATATCATCGGCAAAAACATCGAGCAATACATTGGTATTCCCTATCAACATCAAATACTTCCTCTCTTGATATTCAAAAAGGACTATTTTATTCTTTACGTCTATAGGTTTTTGAGCCAATACCTTCATATCGTTTTTAACCATCGGCAACGTTGGGTTTTTCTTTTTTATAAACCAAAGCATAAACGCCAATACCAATAAAATTATTATCCCCACCGTATATGAGACGTAATCCAATGAGGCGGTTTGAGCGTTGCTTTGCATCTGTTTCAATTCGTCGGCTTTGGTTGTCGTTGGCTGTTTTTTATTTACAATCCTAAATCTAATACCATAACCGTCCGGAGTTAAAGCCACCGAAGTATAAAAAGGGTTTTTTGAAGAGATATCTATTTTTATACCGTTTTGATATGGAGAGATTATTATCGAATTTATAAATCCTCCGTTAAACTCCTTTTGGACTATTTTATCGGTAGCTATACCGGTTATAACGTAACTTTCCGAAGAGAGTTTTTTTACTTTACCCTTAAAAGGCGCGTCCAAAGAAAAAAGAATATCAAGCTTGTTTTTCGATTCGAAAAAATTTACGTTTATCAAATTCGCACCGAACAAAACCACGGCTGTTAGCAATATTAAAAATTTCTTCATCTTATTCCTTAATTCTCTTTGGTTAAATAATAAATCAATTGATTTGCGTCCAATACCTCGTTTAATCTAATAGCCAAGTTTTTTTCATATACCATTACCTCGCCTTTTCCTATAATACGCCCGTTAATATAAACCTCGGCGCTTTCGCCTTCGGGTTTTTGCAAATCTATAACGCTTCCCTTTTGTAAATTTATAATCTCTCTTAGCGTTATATCCACCCTCCCTAAATCGCTCTCAAACAATACCTCCGTATCCAAAAGATGCGAATAATCGGGAATATACTCTTCCAATTCGTCGTCTATTGCGCTTTTTTTTTCATCAGCCATTATTTCTCCTTAAATAGAATATAAAAACATTTATCCCCGTTAAATTTAAAGGCAAGTTTTTCGTCAAATTCGATTTTATCGTTATATTCCCCCAAAAATTCCGGTATGCCTATTTCGAAATTTTTATCTTTTTTTGTAGCTACGATTTTCGCGTTTCCTATTATTTGATTGGCTATCTCTTTTGTCAAATCTTCACAATCGTATCGTTCGTCGCCAAAATAATAATTGGCTAAATATAGCAGTTTTTCATGGGGGACGACTATAAAAATATCGTAATTTTCGTCCCCTTTTATATCTATTTTGGATACAAACCCCTCTATTTTTTGCGAATCACACTCTTTAATATCCCCTTCAATCGAATCGATATAGTTTTTTACCGCCTCTTTCACTATAGAAAACATGATATTCCTTTTCTCCTTGGTTACTATGATATAATTTTATCAAAAATTTAATAAAAGAAGGGTTGTTTTGCTATTAGCTTCGATAATAGGCGTAATCGTAGGTTTCGCTTCGGGATTTTTCGGAATAGGCGGAGGGACCGTTTTGGTGCCTATTCTTCTCTTTTTGGGATTTGATTTTAAACAAGCCGTAGGAATTAGCGTTACTCAAATGATGTTAAGCTCGCTATTTGGTTCGTATCTTAACTACAAAAAGGGACTATTGAAAATAAAAAGCGGTCTCTCTCTTGCGGTGGGGGGCGCTCTTGGCGCATCTCTTAGCGGTCTGATAGTCAAAAACCTCTCAAAAGAAATCCTTGGAGCCGTTTTTTTAACACTCGTTTTTATTGCTATCGTTAGGTTTTTCGTCTCCGTCCCCGAACCCGAAAAAGAGCCCCCTATAGACAACAAAAAACTATTTTTTATAGGTTTCTTCGTAGGCATGATAGCCATTAGCGTAGGGGTTGGGGGAGCCGTGCTGATTACGCCGATTCTTGTCGGGTTTTTGAAATACCGCTTAAAAACCACCGTCAGTTTGAGCCTTTTTTTCGTGGTTTTCTCTTCCGTTTCCGGCTTTATATCTCAAAGCCTTGCGGGACATATAGATTACCAAAAAGGCTTTACGATTGGTTTGGCATCTCTGATTGGGACATATTTCGGTATTAAGCTTTACCATTCCGTTAATCCCAAACACCACAAAAAGCTGTTGCTTGTATGGTATATTTTCGTATTTTGCGCCACGGCGTACAAACTCTATTTTTAAGGAAACGTATTGGATATCAAACTTATAGTCGAAATTTTAATAACTTTTATAATCGCGTTTAGGATATATATTTTAGAACGTTTCGGGATTAAATCCGCCGCAGACAAACTGTTTGCTCTTTATTATCTTAAAAACCACTATCCGCCGTTGGGATATTTTATGATTTTTTACATAGCCGAAATAGTGATTTTGCAAGTGGCTATGCTTAATATTTTGGATATTACGTTACTCATTATCGCTTCTATCGAGCTTTTTATGACCTATAGGCATCTTTTTATCTCTTTAAAAACCGACGATAAGGACGATTATATAGATATAGTCATCAAAAGAATGTTTAGCGCGCTAACTTACAGCGAATACCAACAAATCAAAGACGAATTATACAAACCTCAACCCAAATGGAAATTATACATCAGCGAAATGATGGTCTACTTTTTTGCAATATGGGCGATAGAGTTTAATTAAAGGACAAAAATGGAATTCATCTACGCTTTAAATTTAGCTATTTCGGATTTAAAACGAAACGAAATACAAAAAATAGCGATAATCAACGGTATATTTTGGGCTGTATTTTGGCTTATCGGCGCTTTTTTAAGCTGGGATATCATTAAAGCCATCAGCGCTTTTATTATAAATTTGCTTCCTTTCAAATTTATTCAAGACGCGGGAGCGAATTTTATCGTTTTGATTTTATGGATACAGGCTATCCTAATAACGGTCGGCGTCGTTTTTTCACTTTTTAACAAACTGCTAACCCATAAACTATATCCCTTAATCACCGCTATTGTCATCGGTCTTTTTTGGACGGCGGTTTTTTTGATTTACAAAGACCCAATAACCGCATATTTGCAAAAATTACTGAGGATTTTTCCGTTTGAAACCGTAGAAGATACGATTGCGACTATTTTAGCTGTATTTATTTTATACTCTTTTTATGTAGCAAGCGTCTATGTTGGCTTTTTAATTTTTAGCGCTAAAACACTCGAAAACATAAAACAAGAAGAATACCCGGACATTGAATCTACAAACAAATTGTCCTATTTTAAACTTGTTTTAATAATGCTTCGGGATTTGATATTGTTTATAATCGTTCTTTTTGCCGTATATCCTTTGCTATTTATTCCTATCGTTAATATTTTAACCATCATTTTTTTATGGGGACTCTTAATCAAAGAGTCCCTATATCATACCGTCAAAATGCTATTTGGCAAAACTCCAAAAAAAATTTGGCTGATATCCATAATCAGCGTATTTTTCAATTTCATTCCGCTAATCAATATCTACGCACCGGCTATAGGAGAGCTTATTACATTTAGATACGTGTTCGAAAAAGAGGATAATTAGTCTATCCTTAAACTTTCCTTAAATTTATGGTATAATTCGCGATTAATTTTTATAAAAAACAGATATATTTTAGCTGTTTTATATGAATAGGAGCGTAAATGGATAAAATAAAAATAACAGGCGCAAGGGAAAACAACCTTAAAAACATCAATCTCGAAATTCCTAAAAACAATCTTATAGTATTTACCGGATTATCGGGAAGCGGAAAATCCACACTTGCGTTTGATACGCTTTACGCCGAAGGACAGCGGCGTTATATCGAAAGCTTATCGAGTTATGCCAGGCAATTTTTACAAAAAACGGGAAAACCCGAAGTCGATAAAATAGAAGGACTAACCCCGGCAATCGCAATCGACCAAAAAACCACCTCCAAAAACCCGCGCTCAACCGTCGGGACTGTTACGGAAATATACGATTATTTAAGACTCCTATACGCCAGAATCGGTATACAGCACTGCCATCTTTGCGGTAAAAAAATCACCCAAATGACCCCGCAAGACATTATCAACGAAGTATTAAAATTACCCCAAGGCGCAAAAATCATCATTTACGCTCCGTTAATCAAAGAAAAAAAGGGCGAATTTCAGGACTTACTCGAAAAATTAAGAAAAGAAGGAATTATCAGAGCCTATATAGACGGCGTGTTGGTTAGACTCGACGAAGAGATAGAACTTAAAAAAACCAAAAAACATACAATCAAAGCAGTAATCGATAGAGTCGTAGTAAAAGAAGAAAACAAATCGCGTATAGCCGAAGCCGTCGAAAAAGCGCTTAATAAAAGTTTCGGCGAAGTCGAAATAGAGATATTAAACGCGAAAGAATTGGGGCTTGAGAAAGATTTTATCCATTACAGCGAACATTTGGCTTGTTTTGAGTGTAAAATCAGCTTCGAAGAGCTCGAACCTGTCACTTTTTCGTTCAACTCCCCAAAAGGCGCTTGTCCCAAATGTGACGGACTTGGAATCACATATACCCTCGATATCGAAAAAGTGATTAAAAACAAACCTCTAAACAAAGGCGCAATTCCTCTTATTTGGGGATTTAATAAAAAATATTATCAAGAGTTTTTTAAAGCGCTATGCAAAGAACTCGATATTGATATGAATAAAACGTTTTTCGAACTCGACGAACTTCAAAAAAAGATAATCCTTAACGGCACGGCTTACGAAATAGAGTTTGAATACGCAAAACACAAAATTTCAAAAAGATGGACGGGACTTAGGCAAATAGCGCTTGATTTATATAAAGACAACGATTTAAACGAAATTATGAGCGAAAGCGTTTGTCCTTCTTGTAAAGGATTCAGACTAAAACCGGAATCTTTAGCCGTTAAAGTCGCCGATAAAACAATCGGCGAAATTATTTCGATGCCTATTAGCCAAGCCTATGAATTTTTTAAAAACGAAGAAAACTTTTTGCACTTGACGCCGCAAGAAAGAAGAATAGCCGACCCGATTTTAAAAGAGATCAGAGAAAGGCTCTTCTTCCTTGTAGACGTAGGGCTTGGATATTTGACTCTTCATAGAGATGCGAGAACCATTAGCGGGGGTGAGAGCCAAAGAATAAGAATTGCCTCCCAAATAGGAAGCGGTCTAACCGGAGTAATGTATGTCTTAGATGAACCAAGCATCGGACTGCACGAACGAGACACGCTTAAACTTATCAACACCCTAAAAAACCTAAGAAACAAAGGCAACACCGTAATAGTTGTAGAACACGACAGAGAAACGATACTAAACGCCGATTATATCGTAGATATCGGACCGGGTGCGGGAAAGTTTGGAGGAGAAGTGATATTTAGCGGAAACGTTAAAGAACTTCTAAAAAGCAATACCCAAACCGCACAATACATTAAACGAGAAAAAGATATCAATTACGCAAAAAACAGACCTCAAAATAATTGGATTGAAATAAAAAACGTAAATATCCACAATATCAAAAATTTAAACGTCAAAATCCCCCTAAGTAACCTCGTATGCGTAACGGGTGTGAGCGGCAGCGGTAAAAGTTCTTTAATTCTTCAAACCCTTTTGCCAACCGCTCGCGAAATTTTAAATCACGCACATAAAATCCAGAAAGTAAAAGGCGTTGAAATTAAAGGATTGGAAAATTTAGATAAAGTAATTTATCTTGACCAAAGCCCTATCGGTAGGACCCCTCGGTCCAACCCGGCAACATATACCGGTGTTTTTGACGATATAAGAAATCTTTTTGCTTCAACCCCGGAGGCACAACTAAGAGGCTATACTCCGGGACGTTTTAGTTTTAACGTTAAAGGCGGAAGATGCGAAGTATGTAAAGGCGAAGGACAAATTAAAATAGAGATGCATTTTTTGCCGGACGTAATGGTGACGTGCGAAGCGTGCGGCGGCAAAAGATACAACGACCAAACCCTTGAGATTAAATATAAAGGTAAATCCATAGCCGACGTATTAAATATGAGTGTAGATGAAGCGTATGAATTTTTTGAAAAAATCCCAAAAATCAAACAAAAACTCAAAACTCTTAAAGACGTTGGACTCGGTTACATTACACTCGGTCAAAACGCTACAACCCTTAGTGGCGGAGAAGCCCAAAGAATAAAACTCAGCAAAGAATTAAGCCGAAAAGATACCGGCAAAACACTCTATATCCTCGATGAGCCGACCACCGGATTACATTTTGCCGATATCGACAGACTCGTTAAGGTTTTACAACATCTTGTAGATTTAGGCAATAGCGTAATTGTAATAGAACATAACTTGGATTTTATTAAAAACGCCGATTATATTATCGATATGGGTCCGGAAGGCGGTAGCGGAGGCGGTAAAGTAATAGCGCAAGGAAACGTTGAAGAAATTATCAGCAAATATAAAGACATCAGTTATACAGCAAAATATCTCGCAAAAGAACTACACCACTCCTCTTAAATCCACACCCCTCACTCTAAGCATTGCGAAGAGTCTATGATTGAAGTGCGTAGACGGATTCTTTGGGATTCTTCGGGATTCTTCGAGATTCTTCGGGCTAAAGCCCTCAGAATGACGCCCCAAACCCTCAGAATGACTATAGTAGCATACGTCACTCTGAGCGTAGCGAAGAGTCTATAATGGTTGAAGTCGAAAGGGATTCTTCGCTCGTTTTACTCTCTCAGAATGACAAAATAGACAAAGAGTTTTAATATCACTTTTTTAAGTTTGTTTTAATACTATACAAATAATATATCGCCTTTTTAATGTTTATCCTCAAAACTTCCGTAATTTAGATACTTCTCAAATCTTCTTTGCAACAGTTCATCTTTAGAAAGTTTAGATAGGTCTTTTATTTGTTTAGTAAAATACTCTTTTATGTTGTTAGCGGTTGTTTCGAAATCTCTATGAGCTCCCTCTAAAGGCTCGTCAATGATATCATCTATCAACCCGAGTTCTTTAAGCTCTTCTGCTGAGATTTTGAGCGCTTTGGTAGCCGTTTCGGCTTTTGAGTTATCTCCCCATAAAATAGCCGCACAACCCTCCGGAGATATTACGCTAAAGACGGAATATTTAAGCATTGCAAATTTGTCAGCCACACCTATAGCCAATGCACCTCCGCTACCGCCTTCACCGATAACAATCGAAACGGTAGGTGTTTTGATTCTCGATAATTCAAATAAATTCCTCGCAATCGCTTCGCTTTGACCTCTCTCTTCCGCTCCGATTCCCGGAAAAGCACCCGGAGTATCTACCAAAAATAAAATAGGCAAATCAAACTTTTCGGCAAGTTTTGCGACTCTAAGCGCTTTTCTATAACCTTCCGGGTGCGGCATTCCGAAATTTCTCGCCAGTTTTTCTTTGGTGTTTCTTCCTTTTTCTTCACCTATTACAACGCATTTATTACCATCAATTTTTCCGATAAAACAGACTATGGAAGTATCGTCTTTAAAGTTTCTATCGCCGTGTATTTCTATTTTTTCTTCCATTATCAAATCAACAATATCTATAGCATGAGGTCTATCGGGGTGTCTGGCAAGTTGTAATTTTTGATAAGGAGAGAGGTTTTTGAAGGTTTTTTTTACCTCTTTATCAAGTTCTTTTTTGAACGTATCTACCGCATGCGAATCTCCTTTGAGAGTCGCTACGTCTATTTGGGATTTTAATTCCTCTATTTTTTTTTCAAAATCAAGTACCGCCAATTTAAGCCTTTATTTTACTTTTTTAAATATAACAACTCCGTTAGTGCCTCCAAAACCGAACGAATTAGACATAGCCACGTTAATTTCAGCTTCTCTGGCATTGTTTGCTACATAATCCAAATCGCATTCCGGGTCGGGATTTTCATAATTAATGGTAGGCGGCATTATATTTTTATCCATTGCCATAAGCGTAATTACCGCCTCAATACTGCCAGCCGCACCCAAACAGTGTCCTGTCGCGCCTTTGGTAGAACTGACCGGAGGACAATTCTCCTTACCGCCAAAAAGCGTCTTTATAGCCGCCGTTTCGTTTTTATCGTTGGTAGGAGTAGAAGTCCCGTGTGCGTTTATATAGTCTATCTTTGGATTACCCGCCATATCCCAAGCCATTTTCATGGCTCTCATAGGACCTTCCAAAGAAGGTGCCGTAATATGATGAGCGTCGCCGCTTTCGCCGATACCTATTATTTCTCCGTAAATTTTCGCACCTCTGCTTACGGCGTCTTCGTATTTTTCAAGCACAAGAGCACCCGCGCCTTCACCTATGATAAACCCATCTCTATCTTTATCAAAAGGTCTACTTGCATGAGCTGGGTCGTCGTTTCTCGTAGACAGAGCTTTCATATTGGCAAATCCCACGACTCCAATAGGGCAAATCGCCGCTTCCGCACCGACAACCAATATTTTATCCGCCATTCCCGATTTAATAGTCTTAACCGCTTCGGTAATCGCATGAGTCCCAGCCGCACAAGCCGTAACGCTTGAAGTGTTGGGACCTTGAAGTCCGTATTGAATCGAAATAAATCCGCCAAGCATATTAACAAGCGCACTTGGGATAAAGAAAGGACTAACCCTTCTTTGTCCTCTCGTTTCCAATATCACACTGTTTTTTTCAATTGCCGGAAGCCCGCCTATACCGCTCGCCGCGGAAATACCGAATCTCGTTTTATCATACTCCGTATCGATTAAGCCGGAGTCTTCCATCGCCTCTCTTGCCGCTTTCATTCCGAGCTGGATAAATCTGTCGGCTTTTTTTACTTCTTTTTTATCCATAATTTCGTTCGGGTCGAAATTTTTAACTTCCGCCGCAATTTGGACCGTATAAGGCGACGCGTCGAAATGAGTGATTTTATCAACGCCGGTTTTCCCGGCTATTATATTTTCAAACGCCTCTTCTTTATTTAATCCTACCGCGTTAATCATACCAATTCCGGTTACGACTATTCTCATACAATTCCTTTATTTGAGGTTAATATCAAAAGAGACTTTAAAAGCATCTCTTGATATTATCCCGCAAAAAGGGGAAATTAGCTTGCCTTCGCTTTTTCGATATAATCGATTACGTCTTGGACTGTTTGAATTTTTTCGGCTTCGCTGTCCGGAATTTCGATTTCGAATTTTTCTTCCAACGCCATAATCATTTCAACTACGTCAAGACTGTCGGCACCCAAATCCTCTACGAATTTAGCTTCCGGTTTAATCTCTTCGTCGCTAACGTTTAATTGTTCTTTAATAACTTCTTTTACTTCGTCAAATAGTGCCATTTATGCTCCTTTTAGTTTTATTTTTGCCATTTTAACATAAAATTAAAAAAATCGAAAATCACATATACATACCGCCGTTTACTTTTAAGGTTTCACCCGTAATATAACTCGCTTCATCGCTTAATAAAAACGCCACCGCACTCGCCACTTCTTTAGGGGAAGCGAATCTTTTTAAAGGAATTCTTTTTAACATCTCCTCTTTGACCTTCTCGGGCAAATCTTTTGTCATGTCCGTATCTATAAAGCCCGGCGTTACGCTATTAAACCTGATATTCCTCGCCGCCCCTTCAAGAGCGAATGTTTTAGTCATAGCGATAACCCCGCCTTTACTCGCCACGTAATTGGCTTGTCCAGCATTTCCGGCTTCGGCTACGACGCTTGCTACGTTTACGACGCTTCCGAATCTCTTTTTACTCATTACTTTAAGAGCCTCTTTACACCCGATAAATGTCGAAGTCAAATTCGCGTCTATCACCTTTTTAAAATCCTCCACACTCATTCTCATAGCGAGTTTATCGTTGGTAATACCCGCGTTATTTACCAAATAGCTAAGCCCCCCGTCGCAATCCACAATCGTTTTAATCGCCGAAACAAAAGCTTCTTCGTCGCTTACGTCAAAGCCGATAACCGCCGCTTTTCCTCCATCGGCTTGGATTTGGTCTTTTAATTTGTCAGCCGCATCGGCAGAGCTTTTGTAATTAATCCAAACTTTCAAACCTTTATTTGCCAAAAATTTCGCTATTTCCGCTCCTATTCCTCTACTCGCGCCTGTAATCAATACGTTTTGTCCGCTAAACGTCATAAATGCTCCTTTTGATTTTTTATGATAAAATTTTATCCAAAAAAGGCGATAGATGTTATATTACATATACGAGCATTTTCATATTAATATTTTTCATTATATTACCGTTAGAGCTATTTTGGCGTTTTTCATCTCGTTTGCGTTTACGCTTATTACGATGCCTTATTTCATTAAATGGGCAAAAACCAAATTTATTCAGCCGATATTCGAATTAGCCCCCCAAAACCACCAAAAAAAATCCTCTACGCCGACTATGGGTGGATTAGTATTCGTTACAAGTTCGATTATTACTATTTTAATTACGACGGAACTAAACCGATACGTTGTTTTAACGCTTTTATTGTTGATGTATTTTATGTTTGTAGGTTTTTTAGACGATTACGGAAAAATAAAAGGCAAATCAAACCAAGACGGACTCAGCGCCAAAAAGAAATTTTTGCTGCAAACCGTAGGAGCATTTATCATTTCAACATTGCTCTATATTATGAATTTCGATACGCATCTATACATTCCGTTTTACAAACACCCCGTTTTCGACATGGGCATATTCGCAATAGCGTTTTGGAGTTTCGTAATAGTCGGAATGAGCAACGCCGTCAATTTAACCGACGGTCTTGACGGACTTGCGACAGTCCCTTCCATTTTTTCGCTCTTTACGCTTGCGATTTTGCTCTATATCGTAGGAAACTACAAATTCAGCGGTTATCTTTTTTATCCGTTCGAACTTGGGGCGGGAGAGTTAAGCATAGTCGTATTTGCGATGATAGGCTCTCTTTTGGGATTTTTGTGGTATAACGCAAATCCGGCGGAAGTTTTTATGGGAGACAGCGGTAGTCTGCCGCTTGGAGCTTTAATAGGATTTCTTGCGATAATGGCAAAAAGCGAAATTCTTCTTATATTCATCGGGTTTGTATTTATTATGGAAACACTTTCTGTGATTTTACAAGTAGGCAGCTATAAAACCACCAAAAAAAGAATTTTTAAAATGGCGCCTATCCATCACCATTTTGAAAAAATGGGCTGGAAAGAGAACAAAATTACGATTAGGTTTTGGATTTTGGCTCTTATTACGAATTTAATAGCACTGCTTTCAATAAAAATAAGGTAATAAATTTTGATATAATTTAAAGTGATACAAAAAAAGGTAAAAGCGTAGGATATAGGCTTATAACTTAGTTAAAAAATAACTAAAAAAATTACATCTTTGATATTTATGACAAAGCCAAATTACAAATTTAAGCGAAAAAGAAATTGACGAATTAATAATATCACAATTATAAATTGGAGTAATTATGGAAAACTACAATACACAAAACGAAAAATTAAAAGCCGAACTTAACGTATACAAACTAAAAGCCATAAAAGAAAAGATACTATTAATCGGCGTGGTAGTGTTGATTTTAGCAGAAATTTTATTGCTCGGAGCGTTTTTAAAAAAGGCTTTCAAACCAAATATGCCTATAACAAAACCGTATGTAGCCGTTATTAATATCAACAAAACCATTACCGTGGATTATATAAATAAACTTATAGCAAAAATGGATTCTCTTAAAAAAGACAAAAAATGCAAAGAGTTTTTGCTTGTATTCAACACACCCGGAGGAAGTCCGAGCGCAAGCGACGAATTTAACGCTTATTTGAAATTTTTAAACAAAACCAAAAAAGTAAACGTATACGTAGAAAGTATGGCGGCAAGCGGAGGATACTACATAATAAGCGCAATCAAACCGATAGTGGCGAATAAAAACGCCGTCGTCGGCAGTATAGGCGTAATTATGCCTCACTACGTAATAGGCAAACTCGCAAAAAAAATAGGTATAGAAGAAGACGACATTACGGTGGGAAAATACAAAAAACCTATATCGTTGTTTAAAAAAGCCTCTCCCGCCCAAAAAGAGTATCTGTTAAAAAACCTGCTGTTACCGACATATCAAAACTTCCTAAAAACCGTCGCAAACGACAGAAACATACCTATAGACAAGCTTAAAAAATACGCGGACGGAAAAATATTCATCGCAACTCAAGTAAAAGGAATCTTGGTTGATAAAATTTCGACCCTAACGGAATATAAAGAAGAGATAAAAAAAAGACTCGGAGACGTTGAATTCGTAAATATCAACCTTGAAAAAAGAAAATTCCCTTATCTTAATATCAAATTGGATTCCGATATCGGAAAATTTTTGAAAGAAACACTAAACAAATGAAATCCCTTTTTGGCTACGGTATTACGACAAAAGCGCTTGCAAAGAGCGGAGGGTGGCATATTTACGACGATAAATTCTCTTCTTTCAAAACCGACGAATACGGTAATTTACTCCTCCCTTCAAACGAATTCGACCCGGACAAATCCAATTTGGAGATAACCTCCCCCGGCATATCCCCAAACAATCCTTTAATCAAAAAAGCTCGGAACTTAATAAGCGAATTTGATTATTTTTATAAAAACGCTCCTTTTCAAATTTGGATAACGGGCACAAACGGCAAAACGACCACCACCCAAATGACATATTCTCTTTTAAAAGAGAAAAACGCCGACATCGGAGGCAACATAGGCATACCGTTGGCAAACTTAAAAAAAGACGCCAAATTTTGGGTTATCGAAGCAAGCAGTTTTCAACTTTATTACACCAAAAAAGCAAAGCCGGACATATTTATAATTTTACCGATTAAAGAAGACCATACCTCATGGCACGGAAATTATGAAGAGTATCTAAAAGCAAAACTCTCACCCCTTAGTAGAATGGGAAAAGAAGATATCGTAATAATGCCATCTTCCCTACCGGCAAAAACGGACGCGTTTAAAATAGTATACGAAAACGAAGAGGATTTGATAAAGTATTTCGGATTTAAAAAAAACCGATTCGACCCGCCGTTTTTGCTCGATGAGCTTTTAGCCAAAGCCGTATATAAAATCTTATATTTCAAAGAAAAAACTCTTGAAAATTTTAAAATCGACCCGCATAAAATCGAAGAAATTTACGATTCTCGTCAAAGGCTTTGGATTAACGACTCAAAAGCCACAAATATAGACGCCGCCCTAAACGCGCTCAAACGTTACGAAAAAAGCAACATATTATTGATTCTGGGGGGAGATTGCAAAGGACAGTGCTTTAAGCCTTTGTTTGAATATTTACAACATCTAAATGTAAAACTGTTTTTAATAGGAAAAGACGCCCAAACCCTAAAAACATATGCAATGGATTATCAAATTCCCCATACTATTTCTACTACTCTCCAAAATGCGGTAGAAACGATAAAAACACTCCACGACAATAACTCCGTTGCTATTTTAAGCCCGGCATGTGCGAGTTTGGACGCTTATAAAAGCTATAAACACAGAGGTGAGGAGTTTAAAAAATTAATCAATACCTAACTCTGTTTCTTCCTTCTTTTTTGGCTTTATACAGTTTATTGTCCGCATGTTTAAACGTATCTTTAAATTCACTCAAAGAAGGCGCTACGCCTATTGAAATCGTAATTTTCAAATCTTTAGGGAAAACATACTCTTCTATTTTTTTCCTTAATTTTTCCGCAACCAAAACGGCGTCTTCAAAATTGACCGAAGGCAGAATAACCACAAACTCCTCACCTCCGAACCTACAAAAGATATCCTCTTTTCTAATGGAATTTTTTACTATTTTGGCTATCTCTTTTAATACCTCGTCACCCACGTCGTGCCCGTATTCGTCGTTAACGCTTTTGAAAAAATCTATATCCATTAAAAGCAAAACATAATTAGAATTTAGTTTTTCAAGTTCTTTCATGCACCCTTTTCTATTCAAAATCTTGGTTAATCCGTCCATATACGCGATTTTTCCGAGAAGTTGAGTTGTTTTGGTTAATTCACTGCTTGTGTTTTTAATTAAATTCACGAGCGCTTTATAAAGCAAAAACTCTCCGCCGTCGTCTATCTCTTTTTGAGAAAACAGCAGATTTTTCCTAAGAGAAGAGTTGTTTTCACTAAGAGCCAAAAGCGTAATGGTGTGATTAAAAAAGCATTTTATCGATTTATCGGCAAAAAACTCCCCATACGTATAAAATCCCGCTACCGGGACGTCACACAAAGGCATATACTCGTATGCGATTTTTTTTCCGAAAAAGCGTTTTCTGGCTACACACTCGTATAAAAACAGCACCTCAATTGGGGAAGAAAAGATATTTTGATACATTTTAAGATTATCCGTTAGCATATCCGCAACGTTTGCATATCCGAATTGTATCTCCTCACCTTCGTATAAATTACCGCCGTAATATAAATAATCTTCTCCGGCACCCAACACGGCTCTGGCTACTTTTAGATTTTTTCTATACGTGATAAGAGGAAATTCTATCCCTACTTCGACCAGAAATTTATCTATCAAATCCCCGAAATATTTTTTGTATATATCTTTAATAGGCAAATTGTTTATTTCATAAACTCTATTTTCTTTTGCTTTCGTAACTTTTAGTTTTTTGCCTACCCCTTCCCAGTTTAATCTGTAATCGTTATTTACCGTTAACTCTTCGCCTCCCAAAAACGCAACGACACACCCTTTTTCATAAATATCGTTTTCGTTGAATATATAAGTTTTTTTGAATTCGAAATTATCCCCCGAAAGTCCTCCCGCAATAACTATCTTTTTATTTATGGCTTTTATAAGTTTCTCCCCATTCGTATGCAGTCCGTCGGCAAAAATTATTATCGCTTTGGTATCGGGTTTGATATCTTTAGAAATGGCAAGCCCCATCTCTACCTCACCGCCGTAATAACGCTTGGTATAAACGTAGGATTTTTCAAATACGGTAAAATTTATCAATACATTCGAGAAATAGACCCCGCACCCGGAAATCTCGCCGTCCGTAGTAGTCCCCAATATCTTAACCGAGGGGAGGGCTTTTTTTATTTGAGAAATAATTTTTTCAAGGTTTGATTTATCGATTATATCGGTAAAAATCTGGACAAATACCTCCCCTTTTTCTTTTGCAAGATTATGTAAGGCTATAAATTTATCCAACTCTTCCTGATTGGAATAAAGCAAATTGTAGCTTTTCATTCAACCCCTTCTTTGGTTTGCTATTATAATTATACTCCAAAAAATCTCTAAAGTTCAAAATTATACTTTTTAGAAGTTAAAAAAGTAATTTTCATGTCTTTTTTTCACATCTTCTTTTTCATTTTATTTAAGTTTAGTTTAAGTAAAAGTATGTATAATTTCACTCTCGCCCAGGTAGCTCAGTCGGTAGAGCAAGGGACTGAAAATCCCTGTGTCGGCGGTTCGATTCCGTCCCTGGGCACCATCTTGGATTTGATATCAGTGTCTGTCACTTAATCGCTCCTATTTATTTGTTATACTTTCAAAAAAGGTTTTATATTGAAAAAAATAGTCGTATTTTTCGGCAAAGGCGGAAGCAACTTTATAAATTTACTTAAAAAACAAAACGATTACGAAATAATCTTGGGTATAACCAACGAAAAACATTCAAACGCCCTTCAAGAAACACATTTACCTCCCGTTTTAATAAGTAGCGATTTTGAAGAAATTTTACAAAAATTAACATCTCTAAACCCGGATTTAATAGTCCTTGCCGGATTTATGAAAATAATACCGCCATCAATCATTAACGCATTCCCGAAAAAAATCATAAACCTCCACCCAAGTATCCTACCGGCATTTAAAGGACTAAACGCTCAAAAACGCTCTTTTGAAGCAAAAAAACACTGCGGTATTACGATACACTACGCAACCGAAGAACTTGATGCGGGAGACGTTATATTACAATACCATATAAACCCGAATAACAAATCATACGAAGAGTATTTAAAAGAGTTAAAAAAAGCAGAACATAAACTTCTGCCAAGCGTTATAGAGCTACTTTAGTTTTATAATTGTCCCTTGTCCTATATAATCGACAACTTCGTTGCCATCTTTATCTTTTACACTCACCGCTTTTACGTCTATATTTTTAACACCGTCCGCCTCAAGCTCATAAGCTTGCTGTTGAAGATAAAGTATAACTTCTTTCATCGCATCGGTCGGATATACTTCGCTATAAAGTTTTGCGCTTTCCAATCTAACCCCGGCATATGCTATTGTCACACACTCGTGCGGTTCTTGAATTTCACCGAAACTCAATATCATATCTTCCATATTTCTTGCCATAAGCGCTCCTTTTTTACTAATTATATAATAGCTTTAAAAATATGTAAAGAAAAAAGTGTTATATGTGTGTTTTTAAGCTCTTAAAAAAATCTTCAAGAGCCGTTTTAATATCTTTTCTATTAAAAGCAAGAGGTGATGGGTGAAAACACAAGCCTATGTTTAATCCTCCGATATTATAAACCCCGCATTTTTCTAAGTTTTTTATCTCTTTTGCAAAGGGTATATACGAAAAGGCTCTTATTGCGGAATTACCCAAAAGCAAAATCATCTTAGGTTTTACTATATTTAATTCGATTTCCAACAGTTTCGCCCCTTCTTTCAATTCAACGGCGGTAGGAGTGCGGTTTTTGGCTCCGCTGTATGTCCTAAAAGGAAAAGCATTGGTAATTAAAAAATCCCTCTTTCTATTAAGACCGCTAAGTGTGATTAAATAGTTCAAATTCTCTCCCGCTTTTCCTACAAACGGCTCACCTTTTTCGACTTCCTTAGCACCCGGTGCTTCACCTATAATCATTACCGGGTTATCTTTTTTTTCGTTCAAAAACGGGTCGTATACGTTTGTAAAGTCTATATTTTCGTTAAAATGGTTTTTTATTATTTCTTCTCTTGTAGCATAAAAACGCCTTAATTTCTCTTTCCAATCCATCTATTACCTTCATTATTACAAAATTTTTCTACGAAAACCAATCAAAAATCGACCAATATTCACAAACTACTTTATACCGACATAAACAACCCGCCTTAAAAATGCACTTTTGGCATATTTTTAAGACGATTGCCCACTATCTTGGTGACAGACACCTTGAGAACAAAAGGCGTATTTTACGCCTTTACGTTAAAATTAATACCGCTACCCGTCGCCTGTGCGCTCATTTCTTCTATTTTTTTCGTATTTTCAAACGTTTTTTCGAGCAAATCCCCTAATACGTTCTTTACGACGTCTTGAGCCTTTTTTTGGACGTCGACTTGAATAGCGGTTTGCAAATCAGATGTGTTGGTGCTTGATACTTGCATAATAATCCTTTAATGTTTCTACCGTTTTTTGTAAATCGTCGTTATATATAGTAATATCGGCAAGTTTCGAATATACTTCATCTCTTTTTTCAAATAATTCCTTTGCTTTTTTCAAATCCCTAAAAAGCGGACGTTTGATTATCTCTTCTTTTGTCATTCTTTTGGCTATTTCATCAAAATCGACTTTTAAATAAACCACCCTTCCGGCTTCTCTGATTTCGGGAATATAAACGGCAAATCCTCCCCCAACCGATATTACGGTATCTTTTACGCAACGTTTAATCCAGTTAAAACATCTCCTCTCCATCGCCCTAAAAGCCTCTTCTCCCTCGGTTTGGAAAATTTGCGAAATGTTTTTATTTTCAAACGTTTCTATAAGTTCGTCCGTATCTAAAAAATAGCTGTTTATCTCTTTTGCGAGTTTTCTGCCAACGGTAGATTTACCGCTTCCCATAAATCCGGTCAAAATCAAATTATTGGAGGACAATTTTTATTCCTTCGTCGGTTTTATAAATCTCATATGAATATTTGGCGTCAAAATAGATAACGACTCTATAATAACCGTTGTGATTTCCAACCACCACCTCTTTTACGATAGAATCGTTTAGTTTTTTCTTAAAGGTTAAAAAGTCGGCGTCTTTTTCGAAATCGAGCACTAACCTAAACGGTGCTGCTAAAAAGAAACTTCTAATTAATTTATCTTTGGTTTTAATAAAAAGCTTCTTTCCTTTGACATAAAGAGTAAAAAGATTTTTAAATCTTACTTCTTTTAGTGGATATTTAGCGGGGGTATGGGAGATAAATATCGGTTTATGAAAATCTATATTTTTATTTATTACAACCTCTTTTTGTTTAATATCGCCACTTACGCTTTGGTAGACGAAAATTATCTTTTTCAACACTCTCGCGTCTTTTGGCAAATAGACTTTTGTTTCTTTAAAATAATCGGGGGTGATTACGATAGTGTTTTGGGGTTTTATGACCGGTTCGAAAGGATTAAGTCTTGCTAACAACAATAAAGGCATAAATATCAATAATTTTTTCACTCTCCGCCTTGCAATTCTTTTAATTCAAAATACTCTTTTTGCAGTTTTTCGTTTCTTTTTTTAAGTTCATCGACGTTTTTATGCAATACTTTATACTCTTTATTCAAATCCAAAAGCCTAACATACGACCGCTTTCCAAAGAGCAAATCATAAACGTAAAATGCGAAAATCAAAGCGATGATAATAACTAAAACTATCTTAAAATCAAGCTTTCTACCCCCTCCCAAATCCTCAAAATCAATCATTGCAAACCTTGATGAAAACAAAAAGTTTTCATCTATTTAAAGAGTTCTTTTCCTATATATTCGCTACCTTCCACACTTCTTGCGATTTCAAGAAGTCTATTATATTTTGCGTTTCTCTCGCCTCTTGCCGGAGCTCCCGTTTTAATCTCCCCGCAATTAAGCGCTACGGCAAAATCGGCTATAAAAGCGTCTTCACTCTCTCCGCTTCTGTGGCTCATTACCGTTTTGTAGCTGTTTCTTTGGGCGAGTCTTACCGTTTGCATAGTTTCGCTAACCGTTCCTATTTGGTTAGGTTTAATCAAAATAGCGTTAGCTACGCCCAAATCTATCCCTTTTTGAAGAATTTTTTTATTCGTAACAAACAAATCGTCGCCGACTAATTGAATTTTGCCTCCCAATTTGTCCGTTAAAATTTTCCAACCTTCCCAATCCTCTTCGGCAACACCGTCTTCGATGGAAACTATAGGATACTTCTGACATAAATACGCATAATAATCCACCAACTCTTCCGCGCTTAGCGTTTTATTTTCACCGGCTAAAACATATTTGCCGTCTTTATAAAATTCACTACTTGCCGCATCAAGCGCAATAGTTATCTCTTCTGCCGGTTTATATCCGGCTTTTTCTACGGCTCTTATAATAAACTCGATAGGTTCTTCGTTATTTTTAAAATTAGGAGCAAAACCTCCCTCATCACCGAGTGCGGTATTGTATCCTTCTTGCGCCAATAATTTTTTTAGCGTATGATAGACTTCGACGCTCGCTCTTAAAGCGTCCTCGAAATTATCAAAACCGCTTGGCATAATCATATATTCCTGCAAATCAACGTCGTTATCCGCATGAGCCCCGCCGTTGATGATATTTAGCATTGGAGTTGGCATTACAAGCGCGTTTGCACCTCCAAGATATCTAAACAGCGGCATATTAAGCGATTTTGCCGCGGCTCTGGCTACCGCCATAGAAACACCCAAAATCGCATTTGCGCCGAGTTTGCTTTTGTTTTCCGTCCCGTCCAATTCCAACATAACCGAATCTATTTGAGCTTGGTCATACGGCGAAATTCCTATAAGTTCGTTAGCAATTATCGTATTTACGTTTTCGCAAGCTTTTAAAACTCCCTTACCTAAAAATCTCTCACCTCCGTCTCTTAATTCCAACGCTTCGTTTACGCCCGTACTCGCACCGCTTGGGACTATCGCACTTGCTCTGCTTCCGTCGCTTAGCGTAACAGTGGCTCTAACCGTGGGATTCCCTCTTGAATCCAACACCTCATCGGCAAAAATATCTTCAATAAATATCATGCATACTCCTTTATTCTTCTTCTTTTTTTTCTATAGCTTCAATCATATGCGAAAGTTCAACACCAAGAGCTTCTTTAATTTTAGCCTCTATCTCTTCTGCTATATCGGGATTATTTTTTAGATACTCTTTAGCGTTTTCTTTGCCTTGTCCGAGTTTCGTAGCCCCGTAACTAAACCAGCTTCCGCTTTTATCTATAATATCGAGTTTTACTCCGTAATCAAGCAATTCTCCCTCTCTGCTGATACCTTTACCAAACATTATGTCGAATTCCGCTATTCTAAACGGAGGAGCGACCTTATTTTTTACAACTTTAACTTTCGTGCGGTTGCCGACCTCTTTATCGGCTTGTTTTAGAGTCGCTATTCTTCTAACGTCAAGTCTTACCGAAGAATAAAATTTAAGCGCATTACCGCCGGTAGTAGTTTCGGGACTTCCGTATCCCATCATTCCAATTTTCATTCTGATTTGGTTAATAAACACTACCGTTGTATTCATTTTATGAACGGCGGCGGTTAATTTCCTCAAAGCCTGTGACATAAGTCTGGCTTGGACACCCACCTGCGCATCTCCCATATTTCCTTCTATCTCCGCTTTAGGAGTTAGCGCCGCTACCGAATCGACAACGATAATATCCACAGCCCCGCTTCTTGCAAGCGTTTCTACGATTTCCAAGGCTTGTTCGCCGTAGTCCGGCTGAGAGACAAGCAAATTATCTACGTCCACTCCTATATGTTTGGCGTAAATAACGTCAAGTGCATGTTCCGCGTCTATAAACGCCGCAACGCCGCCTTGCTTTTGAGCCTGTGCTATTATCGAAAGAGCCAACGTAGTCTTCCCGCTACTTTCCGGTCCGTAAATTTCGGTAATTCTGCCTTTTGGTATACCGCCTATCCCAAGCGCCAAATCAAGACCGAAACTTCCCGTAGGTATCGCTTCGATAGGCTCTATTTCCTTTTCGCTAAGTTTTACCAAAGAGCCTTTCCCAAACTGTTTGTCAATCTGCTTTATCGCCAAATCAAGCGCTTTTTGCTTATTTGCGTCCATTAAAATCCTTTATAAAAATATTTTAAAATTATATCAAAATCAAATCGAATCAAGCTCAATAGGTTTACCTATATGATAACCTTGAAAATAATCGACTCTAAATTCTCTTAAAATATCGGCTATTTCTTTATCTTCAACGAATTCGGCGATTACCTTTAAATTAAAAATTTTAGCCATATGCACGAGCGCTTTTACGAGTTTGTAGTTATTTTCGTTATTTTTCAAATTCTTAATCAAACTTCCGTCGATTTTTAAAATCGTTACCGGTAATTTGGTGATAAGATACGAAAGATTACTATACCCGCTTCCAAAATCGTCTATCGCAAACCCTACGCCCAAGCTCCACAAAAATATCAAAAATCCCATCATCTCTTCATTATGCAAATTCTCATCTTCCAATAATTCGATGATTAATTTCTCGCCTATGTCGTATTCGTCGATTTTGTCTATCAAAAATTTTCTAAACTCCATATCGCTAAGTTCAAACGCGGAAAGATTTATCGAAAACTTAACATCGAGCTTCGCGAATTTCGAAAAACATTTATCAATCATGATTTTTTGAAGTTCGATATACTGTCCCGTTTTTTTTGCTACGTCAAGAAAAAAATAAGGGGAGTATATTTTGCCCTCATATTCTATTCTTATCAAACACTCATACTCCTCTATATCGCACGTATCGCTTTTGACTATCGGTTGTATAAAAGGAATCACTTTATCATCATTAATGGCTTTTTTGATTATGTTTTTCCATTTTATGTTGTTTTCATACTCTTTTACAATCGGCAGATTATCCGAATAAACGATATATTTGTCGACTTTGTTGCATTTGAGGTATTTTAGCGCCATATCGGCTTCTATCAAACTTTTGCCTATACCCGCCATTACCGAAATTTCTATTTCGTCTTCGTTGACTTTTATTTTTATCTTCTCCACCTCTTCTATCGCTTCTTTTACCTTTTTTATCAACTCTTGGGAATCGTTGCTTAAAAAGGCGAATTCGTCGGCTGGAAGCTTATAAGGATTGTCTATATTCCTTAAAACGTTGGCGACTTCAAACAATACCTTATCTCCGATTTTAATACCGTAAAACGCATTGATTTCCTTAAACGAATTAATATTAAAAAGCGCGACATATTTGTATTTTCGCATATCTTCTATCAATTTTTCCCTATTAGGAAGTTTTGTGAGTTTGTCTTTATAAAAAGACTCTTTTAGCTTCTCTTCGAAGTTTCTTTTTTCTTCTTCGAATCTGTTTTCAAATTCTTTTAAGATATCGAAAATCTGTTTTTGATGCCATTTGTAAATCAGATACAACACTATAACGTATATCGAACTTAAGAGGCTAAATTTCGGATTATGAAGAATTTTATCAAGTATCGCTCCGTCGTTAAAGGAGTAATAAAAACCTATCGTAAAAAGTCCGAATATAAATAGAAAAAACAAAAAAAAGTATAAATTTATCCTGCTGATGCGTTTTTTGAGATTAACTAAGCTTTGCAAAACGGTTCCTTTAAAAATATTTAAGATAATTATATTATAATAATCGCGTAAATACAAAAAGCAAAAAAATTTAAAAAAAAGGTGTAAAATTTATGAAAAATTATACTCTCGCCCACTCTCCGGACGCCGATGATATTTTTATGTATTACGCTATAAAATTCGGCTGGATAGGAGAAAATTACCGCTTTGAGAACAAAGCCGAAGATATAGAATCCCTAAACCAAAAAGCCCTCAACAACATATACGATATAAGCGCTATTAGTTTTGGGGTATATCCTTTTATCAAAGACGAATACGCCTTGCTTAAAACGGCTATTAGTTTTGGCTACGGATACGGACCAAAACTTGTGAAATTAAAAGGCAAAAAGCTAAAACCTTCATTTAAAGTCGCTTTAAGCGGCAAATACACCACAAACGCCCTTATTTTTAAAATAGCCTATCCTAAAGCAAAAATCGTCTATAAAAATTTCCTCGATATCGAAAAAGCCGTTTTAAACGAAGAAGTGGACGCCGGGGTGCTTATTCACGAAAGCATTTTAACGTTTGACGAAAGACTTGAAGTGGAAAAAGAACTTTGGGATATATGGGCGGATTTGGTCGGCGAAGTGCCTCTTCCTTTGGGAGGAATGGCTATTAGACGCTCCTTGCCCCTACTTGATGCAATAAACATAGAAGAGATTTTAACCAAAGCCGTAGATATCGCAAACAAACACAAAAAACTTCTTGCCGATATGTTATTGCAAAGAAAATTGGTTAGAGTTGATGACAAAACGCTTGATAAATATCTCTCTCTTTACGCAAATAATCAATCCATTCGTCTGGATAACGACCAAATCAACGCTATTAACAAACTTTATCAATTGGGTTACAAACACGGTTTATTACCGCATATGGAAGATATCACAAACTATATGATTCCGACCGAATACAAAAAGGTGAGATTTGAATTATGAACATTGGCTAAAACATAATATACACGCGCTAAAATGCAAACCTCGCACACAAAGAGCGAGTTTCGCTTCGTTTTTTGAAGAGGAGTTTAAAGGCGACAAAATTCCGCCTTTTAAAAGAGGGGAAATATATTTTGCAAAACTAACCCCAAGCGCCAAAACGCGCCCGTTTTTAATTTATCAAAACGACCTTTTAAACCGGGCATGTTTTGAGGGGCATTATCATACCATCATCGTTTTACCGCTTTCCGGGCAACTGTTGGGCGGAGATTATAGGGTTTTGATTAAAAAAAGGGATTTGATGAGTAAAGATAGCGAAATAGTAGCCACCGCAATTGGTATAATTTCAACCGGAAAAATACTTTTTTCAAAAGGAATCGTAACGGTTTTAAACCAAAACGAACTAAGCGCCGTGGATATAGCGGTAAAAAACGTTTTAGGAGTCGATTTTGCAATCTGAAATAATAGCGCTTGCGGTCCAAACGCTTAAACTCGCTCTTTTGTTGGCTCTGCCGGCACTGCTTGTGGGAATGATAATAGGACTTATGATTTCTATATTTCAAGCAACCACTCAAATTAACGAAATGACACTGAGTTTCGTCCCAAAAGTATTGGCAATTGCGGTGGTGCTGATTTTTACAATGCCTTGGATGATGAACGAGATTATAGATTTTACCAAATACGTCTTCGGACTAATTCCGCACTTTTTGAGATAATGAAAAAACTAATAGATTTTTCAAAATACTCCTCGATTAAAATCGGCGCATTAAAAGAAGTCCTAATTCTCACACCCGATAATTACGATAACCATATCATAATAGGCAAAGCAACCAATACGTTAATCACCCCTAACGCCCGAAATTTAGCCGTTTTGGACGAGAAATTCAAATTTATAGAAATAAAAAACTCGCTTTTATACGTAGGAGCCAAAACCAACAATAGGATTTTGTATAACTTTTGCAAAAAACATAACATAAAGGGATTTGAGTTTTTAAACAAACTTCCAGGAACGATAGGCGGCAGTATAAAAATGAACGCGGGAGTAAAAGAGTATGAGATTTCAAATAATTTAATAGCAATCCAAACCCAAAAAGGTGTGGTAGAAAAAAAAGATTTACACTTTTCATACAGAAACTCGGACATTAAAGACGTTATTTTTAGCGCCGTTTTTAATATAGAAAAAGGATTTGATTACAATCTTGATACGAAATTAAAACAACTGAGGTCCAATCAACCAAAAGCCCCCTCCTTAGGAAGCGTATTTAAAAACCCAAAAGACGACTACGCCGCTAGACTGATAGAAAAAGCGGGTCTTAAAGGTTTACGAATCGGAGGGGTAAAAATTAGCGAAATACACGCCAATTTCTTCATTAACGTCGGCGGGGGAAGTTGTGAAGATATGATAAAATTAATTGAAATCACCAAAAAAGAGGTTTACGAGAAATTCGGCGTTTTGCTTGAAGAGGAGATAAAAATTATTTAGATTTTTCCAGTTTTGAATGCAAAAAGGCTGCCAACAACAATCCAACCCCGAGCGAGCCCGTAATAATTTCCCCTACGTGAATAAATATTTTCAACAGCATAATAACTGCTAAAACCCCTATAGCGTAATGCGCTCCGTGTTCGAGATATTTGTATTCGTTCAATACGCCTTTTTCAACCATCCAGATAGTCAAACTCCTAACAAACATCGCTCCCACGCCAAGCCCTAGCATTATAACGAATATATTTCCCGTAATCGCAAAAGCACCGATTACTCCGTCAAAACTAAAACTCGCATCTAATACTTCAAGATATAAAAATCCGGCTAATCCGTTAGCCACGCCTTTTACGGCAAAAGCGTCGTTTATGGCATTTAAAAGCGAAAAACTAAGCATTCCCAAAAAATACGCAATGGCGATTTCATACGATTTGGCATAAGCGATAACGACTATTCCGGTAACAGTAGCCACAATCAACGCGACGTTATTTACTTTTCCAATCATTTGAGCGTATTTTTCAACAGGCTTTATCCATCTAATTTCTCTCTCTTCAAACAGAAATTCGTTAAAAACCATCAATAAAAACGCCCCTCCAAACGCATAAATCAAATCTTCGCAATTAACCAAAATTTCATGATATTTCGACGGGTCGTGAAGCGCTATTTGCAAGGTTTGATAGATACTAAGTTTGGCGGCTATAGCCACTATAAGTATAGGAAACACGAATCTCATACCAAAAACGGCGATTATCATACCCCACGTCAGAAATCTCTTTTGCCAAAGGGTATCCATATTTCTTAAAATTTTGGCGTTTACCACCGCATTGTCAAACGAAAGAGAGACTTCCAAAACCGCAAGGACGCTCGTTAAATAAACGGCTTTAAATCCTCCGATAAAAAAAGCCGCGATTATTGCGACGATTGCGAGAAAAAAAGAGAAAGAAAAATATTTCACATAAAATCCTTATATTTTAAACAAATCTTCAAGTTTGCTCGTATCTTTGGTTTTTTCCTCCGCGTCTTTTAGGTCTATTTTGTATTTTGTCAGCATACTCGCAAGTGTTATGTTTATACCGTTTTTACCTATTGCTTTGGCTTTTTGGTCCGGGTCGACCTCTACTATCGCAACCCCTTCGTCTTCGTTAACGTTTACGTTTTTGACGATAGCCGGAGACAAGGCTCTGGCTACGAAAATTTCGGGTTTTGAAGAGTATTCGATTACGTCGATGTTTTCTCCGTGAAGTTCGTTGGAGACGGAGTTGATTCTAACCCCGTTTTTTCCTATTACCGTCCCGATAGGCTCAACTTGCGGATTTAACGAACTAACCGCCACTTTGCTTCTAACTCCCGGTATTCTCGCACTCGTATGGATTTTTATAATTCCGTCTCTAACTTCCGGGACCGCGTTTTCTATTAATTTTTCCAAAAATTTGGGACTCGTTCGGCTAAGTTCGATAGTGATACCTCTTTTGGTATCGAAATGGACAAATTTCAACAACGCCTTCAATACGTCCCCCGTTTCAAATTTTTCCCCTTTAATTCTGTTTCGCATCGGAAGGACGCCTTTTACCCCTTCAAGTTCCACCCACGTATTCTCTTCGTTGTCGACTTTCACCACTTCACCGCTCACTATAGTATTAAGTTTGGAGATAAGCTTTCTATAAATTTCGTTTTCGAGCAGTCTCGTAATTTCCCTCTCAAACTCTCTTTGTAACGCCATAGCACCGCTACGTCCGAGTTTGCTTAAATCAAGTTCGACTTTAATTTTATCGCCTATTTGAGCACTCGGGTCAAACTCCCTCGCTTCGTCAAGATAAAAATACTTCTCCGGATTATCCAACGCCAAATCATCGTTTCTAACTTCGAAAATCTGATATATTTTCAAATCTCCATCTTCCATTTCCACCTCAACGTCTATATCGCCCAACACTTTTTTAGCCGTTTTTATAACCGAACGTTTAAAAGCCTCTTTAACTTCGTCAAAATCAAGCCCTTTTTCGTTCGCCACCAACGACAATAAATCCGATACTTTTTCCACGATTATCCTTTTTTAGTATAATATTGTATTATTAATATCTACTTTTTTGGTTATAATTTTACAAAAATTTATTAATTAATTAAAGGACAGCGATGATATTAAAACTTGTAAATAACGATAATTCCGTAATAGAAAAGACATATGAGGATTTTATCAAAGAAATCAAGCCAAATACGTTTTTTTATTTCTCAAAAGAAACTTCATATAAAGACCTTAAAGATTTAATCGACAAACTCGAAGAGATGGGATATTCGGTCTATTTTAGAGAAGTTAAATACGGACTTGACGAAGGTTCGTATATGTATGAGCTTCATATTTTATAAGGCTTAAATTGAAAAAACTCTATATTCAAACATTCGGCTGTCAAATGAACGTAAAAGACAGCGAGCATATTATCGCCGAGTTATCGGACGAATTTGAAACTACAAACGACGCCAAAGAAGCGGATTTAATAATTTTGAACACCTGTTCGGTTAGAGAAAAACCGGTCCAAAAGCTCTTCTCAGAACTGGGTGCGTTAAAAAAAGCCAACCCCCGGGCTAAATTCGGCGTTTGCGGTTGCACCGCAAGCCATATGGGAACAGAAATAAAAAAAAGAGCCCCCTACGTAAATTTCGTAGTAGGAGCAAGAAATGTCAGCAAAATAAAATCGGCTATAAAAAACAACGCGATTTATACAGATTTGGATTACGACGAAACAACATATCCTTTTAAAAACATACACAAAAACCCTTATAAAGATTTCGTAAACATTATGGTCGGGTGCGATAAAAAGTGCACTTTTTGCATCGTTCCTAAAACAAGAGGCAAAGAGCTCTCCATTCCTACGGATATAATACTCTCTCAAATAGAAAAACTTGCAGAAGAAGGCGTCAAAGAGATTACGCTTCTTGGACAAAACGTCAATAATTACGGCAAACGATTTAGCGTCCCTCACCCCAAAACCGACTTTACGACTCTTTTAAAGCAGGTCTCACAAATAAACGGCATAGAAAGAATAAGATTTACTTCCCCCCACCCTCTTCACGCCGACGACGAGTTTTTGGACGAATTTGCAAACAATCCGAAAATTTGCAAACATATTCATTTCCCGCTTCAAAGCGGAAGTAATAAAATTTTAAAAGAGATGAAAAGAGGCTATACCAAAGAGTGGTTTTTAAACAGATGCGAAATTATCAAACAGATTCCCGAAGTTAGCATTACTACGGATATTATTGTCGGATTCCCGGGTGAGAGTGAAGAGGATTTTCAAGAAACGTTGGAAGTAGTAAACAACGTGAAATTCGATCAAATGTTTAGTTTCGTTTATTCCAAACGACCTCTAACTCAAGCCGCCTTAATGCCTAACCAAGTAGATAAAGAAACGGCAAAAAGAAGATTATACGAATTACAAAATCTGCATGCAAAAATATCTCAAAAAATCTCAGAAGAAAAAATCGGCAAAATCTACAAAGTCCTTGTCGAAGAGGAAGGTCTTGGTAAAAGCGACAATTTTTATACGGTTAAAATAAAAAAAGACAAAAACCTTTTAGGAAAAATAGTAGACGTAAAAATAACGGGAGCAAATAAACACACCTTAATAGGAGAAGTGCTATAAAACATATTTTTATAATTCTTGGTATAATTATTGCAAGTTTTGTTATATATTTTTCTTTTAACGATTCGTATCGTCTATCGCTTGAGGCGAGATATTTTTACGAAACGGGAGAATATCAAAAAGCATACGAAAAAGCCAAAAAGGCATATATCCTCGACCCGTATAACCGTATGGCGTTTACGATTTATACACAGTCGCAAATTGCCAAACAGTGGCAAAATTTTATAAACGATTCGCAAAAATATTTTGCCCAAATAGAACAAATAGCGCAAAAAAACGATATTTCGCCTCAAGACAAAGAACGTGTGCGAATAATGCTCGAGATTTTACTCGACGAATACAAAACATTAAAACCGTCGTTATTGATACCAAAAAGCCTAAAAGAAAAGGCAAAACAACAATACATAAAGGCGAAAACACTCTATGAAAAAGTTTTTGGAAAAAGAGATTAAAAAATTTCTCGCTTTTGTTAAGAAGACAAAATCGCAAAACACCTATAAAACATACGAAACGGTGCTTAAAGAAGCGATAGAATATATACAAACATACGACGATACGATAGACATTACCCCATACAGACTGCAAATTGCAAAACTCAGCAAAAAGACAATCGCCAAAAAAATATCGGCTCTGAGAAGTTTTTTCGAATTTTTACAAGCAGAAGGCTACAAATTCAAAATCGTAGGTGACGAGCATATTAAAGTCCCGAAAACTCTCCCCAAACCCGTAAATATCAAACATATCAAACAAGCCCTCCACTCCGCCAATATGGACGAATATTTAGCCATTACCGTCATCTTCGCCCTGGGACTTAGAATAAGCGAAGCGGCTGGAATAAAACTAAAAGACATACAAGGAGAGTGGATTAACATAACTGGTAAAGGAGCCAAAACCAGACAAATCCCCCTTCACCCGAAATTAAAAGAATTTATTAAACAATACCTCCAAATAAACCCTAAAAAAGAGTATCTTTTCGAAAAAGACTCAAAACCCATGGGCGCCGATAAGATACGCTATTTGATTCAAAAAGCCTTTAAAAGACACGGTCTTCACGTCACGCCCCATCAGTTAAGACACTCTTTTGCGACGTATATGCTTGAAAACGGCGCAAGAATCACCGACGTCAGCGAATTATTAGGGCACGAATTTATCTCGACAACCCAAATATATACAAAACTCAGCAACTCCCTAAAACTTAAAAATTACCTTAAGGCGCACCCGCTATGTTCGTAAAAATGTTTATAAAACCCCAATTTATCGCATTTTACGAAGAAGAAAACATCTATAAAACGCTTCTTGAAATATACAAAAAAAATAAAATAGTCTCCAGCGAAAAAAAAGAATTCGAAACGTTAAAAGACCTAAAAAAATATATAAACGCCCAAATTGAAGAAAATCCGCAAACATACGTATCTACATTTATCCGCACCCAAAACCAAGGAAGCGTCCATTCGTGCGAAAAACAGGTCTATAAAGCGATAGGAATAGACATAGACAATATTCAAAGCGTATGTATTAAAAACTCCTACTCCTTTTATACGACCATATACGAGATTATGCAAACCAAAAAAAACTATCCGTTTATCGATTTTATTTACCCGGCGTTTGCGATTATCGATTTTAATGCAAACAACAAAAACGACGCACTCTATATTCTTACCACAAAAGAGTATTCGTATATTTTGATATATAAAGAAAACCTACCATACTATAGCGACGTAGTCGAAATACTTGAAGATGAAGAACTATTGTCTCCCGTTGAAGAAAACGACGAAATAGTCGATATATCCGATATGGATATCATCGAAGAGGAATACGATAATTCACTTGACGAAAACATAGAGGACATAGAAGAGATAAATCCCGACGAAGATGAGGTTAAAACCGACGAATCCATAGAACATTTAAACCTCGAATACAAAATCTTAAACCAAATCAAAGAAGCGCTAAAAGAGTATTACGACAACGGAGGCGATTTTATACAAAACATTTACATACATGACACGGTAGGTTTACATAAAGACGTAACCAAAATCATTAAAGACGAACTTTTTATAGAAGCGACAATGCAAAATACCGATATATTAAAAACGCTAAATCAGATAAGTAGGACAAATGTATAGTTTTACAAAACCCAAAAAAAAGCCCTATTTAAAAGAAGATACGAAACTATGGCTGATATTTATCAATATCACCATCGTAATTTATATTGCATTCGTAGTGTTTTTGCAAGCAAAAGCGATGATTTACGCAAAAGATTACAAAAACTATATCCAACAAATAGAATCGCTTGAAAATAAAATAAAATCGATAAAAGATGAAAAAGAGTTTATTATCAGACAAAAAAATCTTTATGAAGACGTTATGGTTAAAAACTCTTTAATGAAAGACAGCATTAAAAATCTTTTGGATTTAATTCCGGACCCTATTACGTTAAACAGTATCTATTTTGATAAAAACAAATTAATAATTTACGGTATCACGCCTACCAAAGAGATATACGAAATGTTAATGCTGCCGCCTTTAGAGTCGATATTTACAAATACCAAAACCTACTTTTACCGTATGAATAACGGCTGGTATAAATTCAAATCGGAAAATTACATGAAAGAAGAGTGACATGCAGTTACCCAAATTAAAAATTTACGGAATAGACGTAGTTAAAAATCTGCTTTTTTTTATACTCTTTTTGTTAATAACGCTACTATTTGTGGCGTTTTTGATTTCTCCCGCTATTAAAAACTTTAAAGATATCAAAACAAACTATTATCAAAAAAAATATGAATTTGAAGTAACTACCAAAGTATACAAACAAAAACTTCAAAGCCTTAATGCGCTAAAAAATAAAAACCGTAAAATATTAAACGTATTAAAAAGAGATTTTAACACTAAAAATTTTAAACTTTTTGCTTCAAAATATATGCAAATCACATCGATTAAAGAAATAAATTCTACCGATTACAAAGGTGAGTTTTTAAAAACAACCTATATCGTCCAGTCAAAAATCACCTCTCCTAAAAACTTTTACGATTTCATCGACGCATTAAAGAATTACAAATCGCTTCTTAGGGTCTATTTTCCTATTGATTTTATAAAAAACAACGACTCGAGTATTAATCTCACACTAAAACTCGAACATTATAAATTAAAGCCGAAAAATGAACATTAGAATCTATTACGATTCAACCGACGCCGGAAAAATCGTATATCATACCGAATATATCAAATTCTGCGAACAAGCAAGAAGCGAGATTTTTTTTAAGAACGGAATAATTTTCGAAAAAGAGGGATATGTAGTAAAACATCTTGAAGCAAACTATCTCGCCTCGGCAAAGCTCGGCGATATTATAACCGTAAAAACTAAAGTTGTCGAAATCTCAAAAGTTAAACTAACTCTCAAACAAACGATTTATAAAGAAAACAAAAAACTCTTCGAAATGGAAGTAACGCTTGTATACATTAAAGATTCCAAAATTTCAAAAATTCCCCCCTCTCATATAGATATTTTAAATGAATACGCGTAAAAAAGGCGCTATAGGCGAAAAAAAAGCCGTAGAGTATTTAATATCGGCAGGTTACAAAATAATCGACACCAACGTCTATACCAAACTTGGAGAAATAGACATAATCGCCAAAAAAGATGATGTTTATCATTTTATAGAAGTTAAAAGCGGTAAAAGTTTCGAGCCCATCTATAATATAACTCCCAAAAAACTAAAAAGAGTAATCAACAGCGCAATGCTTTACATGAAACAAAAGGGTATCAACCCCGTCTTTTGTATCGACGCTATCGTCGTCAAAGACGAGGTTGACCATTTCGTCAACATCACTTTTTAGAATATCTAAAAAGGAGAAAGGATGAAAAAGGGGGGGGATTAGAATTATAACTCGCAAACATTAAATTTATGTTAATTTTGTAAAATTTCTGTAAAGATACTAATTTTACTGTAAAATTGATGTCAAATTAATCTTTTTTACAGTAAGGATACGGTTCATGAAAATAATACCCTTGGCAAAAGTCCACATTTAATTCTCTAACTTTATTATAAATATCTTCACTTGCAACGAATTCCGCTACCGTTTGGATTCCTAAATCTTTTGCGAATTCGTTAATCATTTTTATGATTTTATAAGCGTTTTCGTTTGTCGGAAGCTGTTTAATCAACGACCCGTCGAATTTCAAATAATCTATATTCAAATTAACCAAATGTTCAAAATTTGAATATCCGCTACCAAAATCGTCTATAGCGATTTTAGCTCCTTGTTGTTTAACTTTATTCAAAAATTTCTTAATCTCTCTATAATCCACAACCGCTTCCGATTCAAGAATTTCAAACGTAACTCTTGAGGAAAGAGACGAATTTCTTAAATAAAGATGATAAATTTCTCGGATTATCTCTTTATCAAGGATATCTTCGACCGATACGTTTATATTTATATCCACATCTTTTTTTAGCACTTTTTCATGGGTTTTTCTTAACACCGTTTTGGTGATATCGGCATAGAGTTTATTATCTTTTGCTATTTGCAAATAAGGATATATCGATTCGATATGACCGTTTTTATGGATTAATCTCGCCAATATTTCGTATTTAACTATTTTTTTGGTTTGCGTATCGACGATTGGTTGAAAATACGGTTCGATTCTCCCCTCTTTTATAGCGGTATAAAGCACTTTGCTTTTTTCAATGTTTTGCTTGATTTCTTCTTTCGTATCCATTTTAGGATTGTATGTAATTACCTTTTTCCTATACGAACTTTTAACGTGTTTAAGCGCGATATCGGCATTTTCCAAAAGCGGTTTTTCCAAACTTATCCCGATACTAACCGATACGTTGAGCGTAACGTCTTCAACACTAATAACCTTTTCTTCAAAATATTTAACGATTTTTTTGGCAAGAATCCTAACAAAAGGATTTTTGTCATATTCTATCAACACCCCAAAATCGTCCGCCCCGAGTCTGTAAACCTCGGCATACGAATCTTTGATAATTTCTTTAAGATGCTTGGCGACTTCCACCAAAACCAAATCGCCTATTTTGTTTCCGTAATAATCGTTTATATGTTTGAATTTATCTATATTGACAAGCAAGAGTGCCGGTTTTTGAAATTTTTCGATATCGGTATCGAATTTGTTTCTGTTATAAAGCCCGGTTAACGCATCGGTAATGTATGAAATTTGCAACTCTTTATTTAATTCGTCAAGTTTGATATTTTCTTTTTTTATTCTTATCAAAAGCCAAATAATTATTGCTATAGAAATACCCACAAACGCTATTAAAAGGTAAGAGACTCTTTTGATTATAACGACTTTGGAATTCATTTTGTTGAAGTATTTTTGATAGACGTCGTTGAGATAACGCAAATTGTTTGCCGAAGTTATGTTTTTTATTACTTTGGTGTATTTATCGTAATATCGTGTAAAAACTTTCAAATGGGCGGTAAAGATTTTATTATACTCCAAAAGGTCTTTATTTTCGGTTTTAAATCCTTCAAAATATTTCACGTCCACACCGGCGAGCATGTCGCTATCAAAGCTACTTTTTGCCAAAAAGATATTCGATACGGTGTTAACGACCTTTTTTTCATATGTTTGCGGGACGTTTTTTATGTATTGAAGCCTATTTAAAAGACTCGCAAGATACATGGTGGAATTTTTAATAGCCGAATTTAACATTTGAAATTCGTATATTTCGTTTACTTTGCTATCAACCATTTTCTTATATTTTTGCATAATCTTATAAATCTGAGGATAATCTTTTTCAAAATATCTGTTTTGTAACAACGCTTTTAGAGCCTTTTGGAGATTTTTAATATCCTTATCCAATTTGTCGTTATTTTCATACATATAAATACTCGTTATCAAAACGTCGTAGTTAAGATTTTTTTCGGCGCTTTTGATTTTCGAAAACTGATATTGTATTTTGTTGTTTTGTATAAAATAGTATTGCGTATATGTATTAAATTTAATAAGTAACGCTATTACCACAAGTCCGATAAGGGAAAGTATCGTAATTATCTTTTTCATTTTAACTTCCTAAGGACATATGGAGTTTTACCGGTTAACGTTTTCAAAAACGCGACAAGTGCGTCCACTTCGTCTTTTGTAAATTTAAACCCAAGATTATGATAAGACATGACCCCGATAGCTTCTCTTAGCGTTTTGGCTTTTCCGCTGTGAAAATAAGGCGCCGTTAAGGCGATATTTCTTAAACTCGGGACTTTATATACGCATCTATCAAGCGGATTATGCGTTATAGAGTATCTGTCCCCCACACATTGTTTTGTAGGAACTACAAGCCCCATCTTTTGAAACGAATTTCCGCCGACGTTAACTCCGTTATGGCATGTAATGCACCCGTATTTTTTAAATAAAATATACCCTCTCATTTCAAGAGGCGTCAGTTTCGCTTTACCTTTTAAATACAAATCGAATTTACAATCCGGCGTAATTAGACCTTTTTCAAACTCCGCAATAGCGTCAACCACCATATCGTAAGTAATTTTATTTGTCTTATAGATGTTTTTAAACATGTTGACATATTTAGGGTTTTGTTTTATCCTTTTAATTATCAATTCGTTTGTCATATCCATCTCTACATGAGCGTGAAACGGTCCGTTCATCTGCTCTTTTAAATCTTTTGCGCGTCCGTTCCAAAATTGTCTGAAATTAAATACCGCGTTTAAAACCGTAGGAGACTGAATAATACCTTTCCTACCGTAAACTCCAGTAGATACTCTATCCCTATCAGCCCAACCTTCGGCTGGATTATGGCAAGAAGCGCAACTTATTGTTTTATCTCTTGATAAATTCGTATCAAAAAACAGCATATATCCGAGTTTCGCTTTTTTAAGATTAATATGTATACTTTCTGGAATAGGAGTAATCAACGAAGCAAATAAAATATTGGCGATAAAAACTATAATCCATTTCACATCAAACCTTTATTAATACGTTTTACATTCCACTCTTTTTAGTTTTTCTTCAAAATCGACCTTTTCAAAAGGCGTCGTGACAAAAGAGGCAATCGTCCCTTTTCGTATATTATCGAACGTATGAGTATAAATATTCATTCCCAATTTATAAAAAGCACATCTAACCGGCGTCGCAACACTGTATGTAGTAATTATACCGTTCTTTTGCAAAATTTGAGTAATATTTTTAAAAAATTCCATACTCCAAAGCTCATTATTTACTTTGGGAGAAAAAGCGTCCTGATAAACTATGTCGATTTTATCAAGTTTTTTGATATACTCTCTCGCATCTCCTATAAAAACTTCTATTTCCACCTCATCGTCTTTATAATAAAACTTTTCACTAATGGCATCAATAATTTTTTGCAATTTTTCAAATTTTTTAGGATAAGGAAAATGTTTTAAACTTTTTACGAGATTTTTATCTATTTCGGGAGAAAATATTTTTAGTTTAACGTTTTCGGGTTTGTTTAAAACGGCGCACAGCGTATTATAACCAAGCCCGTAACATATATCCAAAATCCTTATTTCTCCACCAAAATAATCGTAATTTTGCGCGTGCATAAAACCGACCGATACGTGTTTATACAAACTCTCCGTATACGCGCCTTCGCTTGAATGATAGCATTCCCCGTATTCTTTGCTTTTTAAGGTATAACTTCCGTCTTTAGTGTTTATTACCTCTATTTTACGCCTTTATATCCAACAGCGTAGAAAGCATCTCGTCTTCCGTTTTAATTGCCGGGATTTGCGCTTTAAAACCGTCTTGTATAACAATTTGGTCGGTTAATTGAGAACTTAAATCGTTATTTTCGCTTTTAGAGGTCGAAATATCGAGTTTGTCTACTATATTTGCGTTTGTCGCTTCAAAATTTTCGGTATTGATGTTTGCTACGTTGTTTGCGTTTATATCCATAAGTTGCTGATGCGCTTGTAAGGCGCTGATATTTACGGGATTTATAGTCATGTTGGCTCCTTAATCGTTTTCTACCACTTCGACAAATGCGTTAAAGAGCGTTATTACGTCTCTGTCCGCTTTTCTCAAATGGGAAGTTATATTATAAGAAATCACCCATAAAAGCTTTATGGCGATAGTCGGTTTTTCGTCCATCATATTTATAAAGTCGTTATGGGAAATTTGCAATATTTCACAATCGGTTTTGGCTTTTATACTCGATGTCACCAATCCTCTGTCAATTAAATTAACTTCACCGAAAAACTCGTCTCCTCCCGCTTTTATATCGGTAATTATATAATCGTCTTTATAGATTGTCTCTTTAATTACCGAAACTTCACCTTCTTGCAATAAAAACGCAATATCCGAATATTCCCCTTCTTTAACGATAAACTCGCCCTTTTTAATCGATTTTGTTTCGAAATAAGGCAAAACTTCTTTTATCTCTTCGTCGTTTAACGTTTTGAAAATGGAATGTTTCATAATATCTCCTCGATTATCAATTGCACCGTTCTTCCATAAAAGGTGTTTTCCTCTATGCTAAACTTAAACTCAATTATATCATTAAATTCGCCTTCATATCCGAATACAACAGCCGGTAATATTATACCGTCTTGAGATAAAATTAACTTGAAATGATTCTCTTTTAAAGGCTGGATATTCAAAATCTTCGCTTTAGTATAAAATTTCGGCTTGGGATTTCCCTCTCCGTATGGTTCAAACCGTTTAAGAATATCGATAAGGTCCAAATCTATTTGATTAAATCTCAACTCTCCCAACACGTAATCCTCTATAAAAAAATCCTCTTTTGAATATTTTTTCACGTGCTGATTTATTTTATCCTTAAATTCTTCAAAACGTTCGCTTTTTATCGAAAGTCCGCAAGCCATAGCGTGCCCGCCGAATCCCTCAAGCAAATCCTCACACTCTTTAATAAGCGAAAATATATTAACCCTCCCCAAACTCCTACCGCTTCCTTTTAATACGCCCTCTTTCTCACAAAAAACAATAGCCGGTTTTTTATATTTTCTAACAAGCCTGCTTGCCGCAATGCCTATTACTCCTTCGTGATAATCGCCTTTGACGACGATAAAATCCTCATCACCCTCTTTTATATCCTCCACAACCTCTTTTTCTACCTTTTTTCTAAGGTTGTTATATCCATCAAGAGTCACAAGCAAATCATACGCTTTTTCTTCGTCTTCGCAAATCAAAAATTCATACGCAATCATCGCGCTTTTCATTCTGCCAGCCGCATTTAATCTCGGCGCTATTTGGAAAGCTATATCCTCGCTTTTGAATTCTTTGTTAAAAAATCTCTTTAGTGCTTTGGAAAAGGCTCTTTTGCCGGTATTCAACCTCTTAAGCCCCATTGTGCTAAGCGTTCTATTGAGATGAGTCAAGGGCATAATATCCGCAATAATCGCCAATACCAAAATATCGGTAAATTCCCTCAAATCGACGTTTGCTTTTCTTTGAGATTTAATCGCCGCGCATAAATACCAAGCCACCTCGGCTCCGCAAATTTCTTTAAAAGGAAAAGAAGAGATTTTGGGATTAATTACCGCATAGGCTTGAGGCAATCGAACTTCCTCTTCTTCCAACGGAGTATGATGGTCGGTAATAATCAAATCGATTCCTCTTTTTTTACACTCCTCGGCGGCTTCAAACGACGTAATTCCGTTATCGACTGTAATAATTAAATCGGCTTTTATTCTATTTAGAAGTTTTAAACTAAGTCCGTATCCTTCCTCGAACCTATCGGGAATCACTACGTCGACATCGTAGTTTAATTTATCAAAAAAAAGTTTCATTATAGCGCTCGAGCTAACCCCGTCAACGTCATAATCCCCCACGATTACGATTTTTTCGCCGTTATTTATAGCTTTATCTACTCTTTTCGCCGCTATTTGTATATTATCCAAAAGAAGAAAATGAGGAAGATTAGAAGCGCTAAGTTCTTCTATACGCTCGGATAAAATAGCTTCTATAAGCTCTTTTGTCAGCATTAATCAACAGCTTCTTTGACACTTATACGCGTTTTCGACAAACGACATAATCACCTTATTTGGAAGCTTTAATTTATTGGTAAATTCCGGGTGGAATTGAACTCCTACAAACCAAGGGTGATTTTCTATTTCTACGGCTTCAATCAAACCTTCTTTACTTTTTCCGCTCACTATCATACCTTTGGCTTTAAGAGCCTCTTCATACGCTCCGTTGGCTTCGTATCTGTGTCTGTGTCTTTCGATTACACTCTCGCTTTTATAAGCATCGTATAATTTGGTTCCTTTTTTTATAAAACATTCATATCCTCCAAGCCTCATAGTCCCGCCAAGGGGCGATTTATGAGTCCTAAGCTGTTTTTGTCCGCTCGAATCTATAAATTCGTCTATCAAATAAATAAGAGGCGAAGTGGTGTTAGGGTCGAATTCCTGAGAGTTAGCGTCTTTAATCCCAAGCACGTTTCTGGCGAATTCTATAACCGCCAATTGCATACCAAGACAAATCCCAAGATATGGAATTTTATTGATTCTGGCGTATTTAATGGCTTTTAATTTTCCCTCTATTCCTCTTTCGCCAAATCCTCCCGGGACTAAAATTCCGCTAACTTCGCCAAACGCTTCGTCAAGTTGGTCTTCACTCATTTTTTCCAATTTTTCACTGTCAACCCACTCTATATCAACTCTCATATCCAAGTGCGCTCCGCTGTGTATAAGCGCTTCGATTAGAGATTTATACGACTCTTTTAACTGCAAATATTTTCCTACAAAAGCGATTTTAACGCTTTTTTGAGGAGATATTATCTTTTTGACTATAAAATTCCATTCGCTCATGTCCGGGTGCAGTTCACCCAAATCAAGCTGGGAGGAGATTGGTTCTAATATATGCTGGTTTAAAAAATTCAAAGGCACTTGATATACCGTAGGAGCGTCGACGGCTTCGATAACGGCGTCTCTTTCTATATCGCAACTGTCTGCAAGTTTTTCTTTTAAAGATTTAGGGAGGGGCTTTTCCGTCCTGCATACGAGCATATGAGGGGTTATTCCTATTCTTCTAAGTTCCTGGACGCTATGTTGGGTCGGTTTGGTTTTAAGCTCTCCCGCGGCTTTAATATACGGTATCAACGTCACGTGGATAAACATTGCGTTGTTTTTACCGACATCGTGTTTGATTTGCCTAACCGCTTCTAAAAACGGCAAACCTTCGATATCTCCAACCGTCCCACCGAGTTCTACCACTACTACGTCCACGTCTTTTGCCACTTCTGTAATTCTTGATTTTATTTCATCGGTAACATGCGGGATTATTTGGACCGTTTTTCCCAAATAATCTCCTCTTCTCTCTTTTTGAATAACGCTTAAATAGACTTGTCCGGTAGTGAAGTTGTTTTTTTTGCTTAAATTTTTATTTAAAAATCTTTCGTAATTACCGATATCAAGGTCTGTTTCCGCCCCGTCTTCGGTAACAAACACCTCACCGTGTTCAAACGGACTCATAGTCCCGGGGTCAACGTTAATATAAGGGTCAATCTTAAGCATAGTGACTCTTAATCCGCTATGTTGCAAAAGCGTAGCGATAGAAGCCGAGGTAATTCCTTTACCAAGAGAGCTTAGCACTCCGCCCGTTACGAAAATAAATTTGCTCATACGGCACCTTTTTAATTGAAATTATAACAAAAAAGCTTCTTGTGAAATGTTTTGGTTTATGATAAAATATCAACGCAAAAAAAAACGAAAGGTGGTGAGAGCAGTGCCAGGAATCGTAGTACATCAAGGCGAAGATTTCGAATCTGCTTACAGAAAGTTCAAAAGACAGGTTGACAGAAACCTAATCGTAGTCGAAGTCAGAAAAAGAAGATTTTACGAGCCTCCAAGCGAAAGACGCAAAAAAGAAAAAATCGCGACTCGTAAAAAAATTCTTAGAAAACTATGGATGCTTAGAAGATACGAGAGCAGATTATAATCCGCTCTCTTCGCATTTTTTAAACGAAACTCTCGGAATTACCTTCAACTCTTTATAATCTATAAACGTTGATTTTTTATATGACTCTATCGCCGCTCTGGCTATCATTACGGCATTGTCGGAAGTATATTCCATTTGCGGATACAACAGCTCAAACCCGTATTTTAATGCAAGCTTTTCGAATTCTTTCCTTAAAGCCATGTTTGCACTCGCCCCTCCGACAACGGCAAAATATCGAGGTTTATATTTTTTTATGGCTCTTTTACTCATAAAAACCAAATGCTCTATCGCTTTTGCTTGAAAAGAAGCGGCTATATCTTCTTTTGAATATTTACCGGATTGTATGGCGAGTCTAACGGCATTTTTAATACCCGAATAACTAAAAGCCGTGATTTTGGAATTTTTTAACGGTAAAGGAAAATCTACACAAACGTTTCCCTTTTTTGCAAGCCTCTCGATTATAGGTCCGCCCGGATATCCTTCGTTTAGCATTTTGGCGACTTTATCAAAACTCTCCCCAAAACTATCGTCCAGCGTCGTGGCTATTTCGCACACATCTTCTATTCCGTTAAAATTCAACAGTTTAGTATGTCCTCCGCTAACAAGCAACACCATAACCGGTTTTATCTCCTCTTTTTCTATAAAAAGAGAATAGATGTGTCCTATTAGATGATTTACGGCAATAATCCGAACGCCCAAAGCAACGTTTAAGCCTTTGGCTATCATCACTCCTTCTTGCAAGGTAACCGAAAGCCCGGGAGCGTTTGTTACCGCCACCGCTTTAAGACGAGGAAAAAACTCTTTGCATTCATTCAAAATTTTAGGAAGAGCTTCGGCATGTAGTCTGCTCGCAAGTTCGGGCACTACTCCTCCGTATTTGTTATGGTCTGATTCTTGAGATATTTTTTTATGAAACAATACTTTTTTACTTTCAATTTCGCATATCGCTATGGAGCTGTCATCACAACTGCTTTCTATCGCCAATATCATCTTTCGCCTTTAATTTTAATTGAATTTTAACATTTTTGTATTAAACTGTGTATAATATGTAAAAGGAGGACACTATGAAAATTTTAGTAATCGAAGACGACGCGAAAATAGGAGCGTTTATAAAAAACGGATTTAAAAAAATAGGTTATAGAGTCGACCATGCTGCAGACGGAGAAGAGGGTCTTTATCTTGCGCGCAATCATAATTACGACGTAGTGATAGTCGATTGGATGTTACCGAAGATAAGCGGTATAGAGCTGTTGAAAAAACTAAAAAGAGACAAAAACATTCCTTCTTTAATTCTAACGGCAAAAAGAGATATAGAAGACAAGGTGGAAGGTCTAAGCGTAGCGGACGATTATTTGACTAAACCTTTCGAATTCGAAGAGCTGATAGCAAGAGTAAAAGCGTTATACAGAAGAAGCAAAAACCTCAACGACAATATCATAAAAGTAGCCGACCTCGAATTAAACCCCGATACCAAAGAGGTTAAAAGAGGCGGAAAAACAATAGAATTAACCGCTAAACAGTTTGAACTTCTTAAATTTTTAATGATTAACAAAAACAAAATCGTAAACAGCGACACGATACAAGCAAATCTTTGGGAAATGGACGATGAAATAAACTCCAACGTAATTAACGTCTACATCTCTCATTTAAGAAAAAAAATAGACAAAAATTTCGATAAAAAATTAATCAAAACGCATAGAGGCATGGGCTTTAAATTAAGCGATGAATAATTTAAGAAACACCCTTTTCGTCCAATTCGCCGTCGTCGTATTTTTAATAATCTCCTTTTTTGAAGGGGCGTTGATAATATTTTTGATAAATTCGTTTAATATGCATCTAAAAGACAAACTCGTTATTATCGCCACCGAAATTTCCAACGAAGCCCTAACGCGCGACACGCTTCTAAAAATTCAACATAAATACAAAGTCTATCCGCTTTTTATAAAAATAATCAAAAACCAAAAAATCAAAATTTTAAAAGAAAAACACGAAATACCCGAATTTTTAACAAAAAAAATCAAAACCCCCACCGGAAAAGAGACCCTACTTATTTATAATTACGTAAAAGGAGACAGATTAATACAAGTCTCAACCGTCATTTCTGGAAACGACGACAAAATCCAAATCGTCAAAACCATCTCGCTTGCGATATCTTTATTTATTTATCTTATCGTATTGCTAATCGGATACAAATTTATAGACAAAGTGGCAAGTAACATCGAAGCGTCTTTTAAAAGACTTAGGATTTTCAACTCAAACGTCTCGCACGAACTAAAAACTCCCCTAACTATAATGAAAGGCGAAATAGAAATAGCCTTAATGAATAAAGAGTGCGACAAAGAATTACTAAAATCGCTCCTTAACGAAATAAATTACATTAACGAAATAACCGACAAACTGCTCTTTTTGACAAAAAAAGACGCTTTAAACAAACAAAATTTCAACTTAATCGATTTGGAAGACATTATTTTGGAATTATTTGAAAAATATTCCAAAAAAATAAAAATCGACCTTGAAGTGGAAGAAGACGAATACATTATCAAAGGTGACAAAACCCTACTAAAAATCGCCCTTTCGAATTTAATAGAAAACTCGATTAAATACGGGGCAAGTCACATTACGATATTTCTTAAAAAAGAAAAAAACAAAATCATCTTAAAAATAAAAGACAACGGCATAGGTATTCCTAAAGAAAAGCTTCCTTATATTTTCGACGAATTTTACAGAGTCGACGAAAGTAGAAATAAAAAAGTAAAAGGTTTCGGACTCGGTTTGTCGATTGTTAAATCGATTATAAACCTTCACAAAGGAAAAATAAAAATAAACAGCGAAAATCAAAACGGGGTTGAAGTAATTATCGAATTTTTTTACCAAAAATAGACCAAAACCCCTATCCAAACCAACGCACTAAACGTAATACTTAGCATTACGGCAGACGCCGCTACGTCTTTGGCGAATTTTGCCGATTCGTCATATTGCGATGTTATCATATCCACAACCATTTCGATAGCCGAATTTAACAATTCCGCAATTATCGGCACTAATAAAGAAGCTATCAACACGGCTTTCCAAACTATCGGTACCGACAAAAACAGAGCCGTTAGCGTCAAGACAATAAACGCGACAAGTTCTAATCTCAAAGATTTCTCTTTTTTTACCGCACTATAAAATCCTTCTCTTGCATATTTAAAATTTTTAAAAAACGAATATTTAGGTTTCATTTTTTTATCCTACATTTAAAAAATATATCTTTGGCGGGGTCATAAACTTTTGTTTTGACGTCAAATAATCCCAAAAGCGTGCTAAATAAATTGTCTTGCGTATAAGGTTTGGAAGATATTTTCTTAACACAACTGATGTTAACATCGAAATTCTTCGCAAACCAAGCCACGCTTGCTGGGTGTTTTTGGACGTCCGGGGCTATAAAATAAGGCAGTCCGTGCAAATAGATACCGCCTTCCCCCAAACTCTCTCCGTGGTCGGACATATAATACATCGCAACTTGGTATTTTTTTTCGTTTGCTTTTAAAAATTTTATAACTTTTCCCAAAAAATCATCGGTATACAGTATAGTGTTGTCATACGCGTTTACCACTTCTTCTTTTTTGCATTTTTGTAGTTGATTACTTTTACAAACCGGCTTAAATTTTTCAAACGATTTAGGATATCTTTTATAATACGCCGGTCCGTGACTTCCTTTGGTATGTAATACGATAAATATCGGTTTGCCGTTTTTTACGTTATTTACCCAATCTTGCAGTTTATACAACAACACGTCATCTACGCAATTTCCGTTGTTGCAATAAGGCTTGATATTAGCGTTATTAAAATCCTCATAATTTTTAATCCTATCGGCTACGTGTTTGGACCCCGAATCGTTATCTCTCCACAAAACGTTTACACCCGACCTATTTAATATATCAATCACATTATCCGTATACCTCGCTTTTTTAATAGAAAAATCGCTCCTATCGTATATCGAAAACATACAAGGAACGCTCACAGCAGTCTCAGTCCCGCACGAATGAACGTCTGGAAAATTGATTAAATCTTTCGTTTTTTCCAAAACCGGATTGGTATCTCTTTTATATCCGTTTAGGGAAAAGTGATCGTATCTTGCGGCTTCACCGAGGACAAAAACCACAAGTTTCGGTTTTTTATACGTTCCCAATTTAGCGTCCATACCTATATGCCTATATTTTATAGGTGCGGTAAAATATTTATCTTTTACATAAGCGGCAAACGAATAAATATAAAACGTCGGATTGGTATACATTCTAAGAGGCTTATGCGTCCTAAAAAAACTAACCCACGATTTTGAAAAAAGAACATACAAAATAGGCACCGCTAAAATATTAATAATCAATAGTTTGATTCTCGATTTTATCTCTTCTTTTAATCCTCTCGTAATTATTTCCGTCTTATACACAAGAAAAGAAGGCAGTACCCCCAAAAATAAGATATACGCAAACAAAGTCGGATTTAATAAATCCTTTACCTCGTTTTTATCGGTTTGAAAAATATTTACTATCATATTTTTGTCAATAATCGTCCCGTATGTCTTCATATAATAAGCCGCCGCGGAAGAGAGCACAAACAGCGTTATCAATAATGGCTTAATAATATATTTGTTGCTAACCAACAACAAAAGAGTCGAAATAACTACATACAACAACACCCCAAGACCGATTAAAAACCAAACGTTTTCAAACGCTTGATAGGACTTTTCAAAAAAAACGTAATTATCGAAAATAACAAAAAACAAAGAACTTATCAAAATCAACTGTGTCTGGGTAGCTTTAAATCGAAAATCTATTTTCATCATATCCCCTAAAATTTTATTAATTATACGAAAACACTGTTAAAAAGCGGTTAACTTTTTGTATAATTATAAAATATTTTAGTTAGGTTATAGAGGCGATATAAACAAAAAGTTGTATCACCTCTATAACCTCCAGCAAGGAGGTGTGCGATGTTTATATTCACCGACAAACTACAACCGGCGGAAAACATCGAAATCACGGAAGATAGACAAATCATCTTTTCTACCGTTAACAATAAAAACATTATATCTTGGCTCTTAAAACATTCCTTTCCCGAAAGTTTTATAGAAGATATCCAAAACGAAGAACAGTCCATCACCTACGAAGAAGCCGAAAATTTTATCTTCATCGTATTAAAATATATTAAATTCGACGAAGAGGAAAATTTGCTTTATGACGACTCCAATGTCGTATTTATTATTACGCAAAACAAACTGTTCATTTTAGCCGAAGAGAGAGAAATTATAGTCGAACTTGCCAAAAAATTTGCCAAAAGAAGACACAAATACAAAAATTTCGAATACAGCCTCTACCAAATAGCCGACATTCTCATAGACAATACGATTTTAATTATCGACGTTATAGACGAAGCGCTTGAAAATCTTGAAGATTCCATTTTCCACGAAGACATAGAAGAGGACGAATTACAAAAAGACATCTACTACGCGAGACGGACGCTAAATAGAATCACTAAAATCGCCATTCATTCCAAAGACGTGCTAAACAGAATGTATCACCGATTCGACAACGAAATAAAAGAACAGTTAAAATACGAATTTATCGACTTAAACGAACACCTTAAATACTTAATCAACGAATCCAAAACGTTGCTTGATAGGACCGGTTATTTACTTAACCTTCATATGGGTATTTTATCGACTAAAATGAATAAAGCCATGCAACGCCTCGCGGCTATTTCTTTAATATTCCTCCCGTTAACGTTCGTAGTCGGAAATTACGGTATGAATTTCGAATACATGCCCGAACTTCATTGGAAATACGGCTATTTAATGACATGGATTTTAAATATTACCATTGCCGGTAGCATCTATTGGTGGCTTAAAAAGAAAAAATGGATTTAAGCCTATTTTTTATCTTCTACAACAACCATAACCACTAATAGGGTAATCTTGTTGTTGACTAACATCGTAAATATCCCAAGCTTTCATTGTACCGGACCAATAAGGAGGAAAAAAACCGCTGACTTTTACCTCATCGCCTTCTTTTATAGGTAAATTAGAAATTCTAAATATCGGAGCAATTGCAACTTTGACAATACCTTTATTTGTTTTTATATCCATAAAAAGCCATTCAAAATGTCTTGGACCATACCCTTCCGCTTTATAAGCTTTTATAACCTTACCGTCAAGTTGTTGAGAAGTATAAACCGTTTGATTTGATAAATTAAAACCGAACAAAATGATAAACGCCACTAAAAGTATCGTTATTTTTTTCATTTGACCTCCTTAAATTTTTTATAATTTTATTTTTAAAACATAAACCGTATATAAACTACAATATATAAATATATAAAGATATCTTGATATGTTTATATTTTAGTTGTATAATATTGCATTATCTTTTAAGGAGATGCCATGGATTATATTAAAAACTTCTCCCCCTCTTGGTTTGCAAGTATTATGGGCTCAGGTATTTTAGCGATTAGTTGTAAACTTTTTGTTAATTTTTTCCCTTTTTTAAACCAAATGGCTAACATTCTTTTTTGGTTTAATGTTCTTATGTTTTTTGTTTTTTTGATTTTTTGGGTTCTTAGATGGATTTTATATTTTGAAAATGCAAAACGAGATCTTTTTCACCCTATCGTTTCCTCGTTTTATCCTACCATTGCAGTTGCTCTTTTAGTAATTGCAGGAGGGTTTATCATTATCGTTCACAATGTCAAATTTGCGGAAATTTTTTGGATTTTCGGCATTATTTCAATGGTTGTTTTCGCTTTTATAATTCCGTTTATTATGTTTACACACGATAAAATAGAAATTTTTCACATTAATCCAGGTTGGTATATTCCGCCAGTAGGGTTAATCGTAATACCAATAGCTGGAGCTTTCTTTGAATCTATGTATCGAGGCATTTATCAAGAAATAATTACAATAACAAATTTTTTTGGTTTTGGTGCAGGATTTTTCTTATATATTGCTTTATTGGCAATTATCATTTATCGCTTAATCTTACATACTCCTCTTGAAGGAAATATAGCCCCTACTTTATGGATTAATTTAGGACCGATAGGTGCTGGAAATATTGCCTTAATTAATATCACTTCAAAAACACCGTTTATTACTTTTAAAGAACCTTTTTACATTTTTACACTTATTTTCTGGGGCTTTGGTTTATGGTGGCTTATAATGGCAGCCATTATGACATTGAGATATATTAAAAGAGCCGAATTAAACTACTCAATGTCATGGTGGGCTTTTATATTTCCCCTTGGAGCATATACTGCTTCTACTCATGTTATTAGTGAAATTTTACATATCAAAATTATTAATATTTTGGGATTTGTATTTTTTTGGCTATTATTTTTAATCTGGTGTATAACTCTTTTTAAGACTATAAAAAACATAAAAACCATATTTAAAGGTTAAAAATGGAAGATTTTTTAAAAACTATATCGGCTCTTAAAGATGAAACAAGAATAAAAATATTAAAATTCCTCTTAATTCACGAGAGTAGATGCGTTTGTGAACTCGAAGCAAGTTTCAATATGCTTCAATCTCGTTTGTCAAGACATTTAAAAATATTAAAAGACGCCGGATTTTTAATATCAAAAAGAGAAGGGAAAAAAGTAATTTATTCAATTGCAAACGTTAAAGGTTTTAAAAAAACCGTTTTAGAAGAGATAAAAAAGATCAATATTTCTCTACCTCCCCTTAAAGAATGTAAATTATAATCTTTCAATAAAGCAATCTATCCAACAAATCAAACAACTCTTTACTTGCCTTTTCGGCTTGTTTAAAAAGATTTTTCACATAATCGATATCGTTTAAACAACTGCCGCTATTTACGCATTCTACCGCTTTTTTAATGCTCTCGTGAACGTTTTTGTGCGGGGATTCTATTTGTATATAAGCGTCATTTTCTCCAAACAGTTTATACCCTTCGTTTTTATACCATCGTCCGAATCTGCAGTTGTTTTCATCGGCAAGTTGAGCGTTTTGATTATCAATTACGGCTTTATAACCTTGTACTTTAAACAGAATATGGTCGGTTTTTGAAATATTTGCAAAAAGCCTGTTGGCTATTTTTTCAATATCTTTAGAAATAATCGCAAAATTTTCGGAAAGCTCGTTAAGTGTTGTTTTAAATTTTTCTATATTTTCAAACGAATGGTTTGTCTCTTCTTTTAATTTATCGCTATCGTCAACCATCGTCAAAGCGTTTTGTTTTAACGTATGTATGGCTACTTCTACTTCATTAGTGGCTTTTTGAGTTCTTTCGGCAAGTTTTCTCACCTCGTCCGCAACTACGGCGAATCCTCTGCCGTGTTCTCCGGCACGTGCCGCTTCTATAGCCGCGTTAAGCGCAAGCAGATTGGTTTGGTCGGATATATCTTTGATTAATGTAATTACACTTGAAATTTCCCCGACGCTCGTGCTTAACGCATCGGCGTTTGCGTTAAGATTTTGGGATATATTGATAAACGCCTCGGTATTAAAAAGATTATCGGCATTGTTTTGGATATTTTTTATCGTTTGCCAATTGCTTCTGTTTTTTTCTATTACGTCGTCCGTAAAATCGATATTTTTTTTCAAACTCTGTTGCAAACTGCTAAGCCCTTCTTCGCAACCTTGCGTTAAAGAATCGAGCAAAGCGTGTTTTAAATTATTTTCGGAAATTACTTTTTCAAAGGATTTAAGCCGTTTTTCCAACTCTTCGTTTTTTTCTTTCAATTCATAATTTTCTTGTTTTAACGAATCGATTTTTTGTTGAAGATATGCGATTTGGTCGTTTGCTTCTTTTTTGAAAAACATGGCGTATCCTTTTGTTGATATAACAAAAGTATACATCTTACTACAAAAAATTACATTGATTTTAATCAATCGGATTTGGGAAGAAATTCCATTTCAAACGTATCGCCGAGTTTTAAGGTAGATTTATATTTCGTTTCAATGATAGCCCCGGCACACTCCACAGTCATTTTATTTAACGTTTCATCTATATCCAACACTTTTGCTCTTAATCTTAACGTTTTGTTTTTTTTGACGTGAAATTCTTCAAATACGCCGTTTTTAAGAATTAATGCTTTTGTGGCAAGTTTATAAATATCGTTTATGGAGTGTGTCACCATTATCGTAATCAATCCAAACTCTTTATGAAACACTTTAAGCTCGTCGTGTAGTTTTTCTTTTATTTCATAATCCAAAGCCGAAAAAGGCTCGTCCAACAAAAGCACGTCCGGTTTTCTCATCAACGCCCTACAAAGCGCTACTCTTTGTTTTTGTCCTCCGCTCAATGTAGAAGGATATCGGTGTTTCAAATCGGAAATTTCACTCATTTCCAACAATTTATCCGCAAGGTTTTTATCCTTTCCCGCATATAATAAATTTTCATATACGTCCATATTCGGAAAAAGGGAAAAATCTTGAAACACAAAACCTATTTTTCTCTTTTGGGGAGGCATAAAACGCCTGCTATCTTGCCATACTTCCTCATAAGCCCTTATTTCTCCCTCACTTTTCTCAAGCCCGGAAATAATTCGCAAAAACGTTGTTTTTCCACTGCCGCTTTTACCGGTGAGAACTAAAAAATCTCCTTTTTTTAAAGTAAAATCGGCTTTTAATTCATAATCTCTTAATCGCTTGAGGATATTAATTTTTAACATTTTTTCTTCCGTTATATAAATAAACGATTAACAAAACACTAAAACTAAGCGCCAAGAGTATTGCGCTGTAAATATGCGCTTTTGTATAATCCAGCGTCTCTACGTAATCGTATATAGCGACACTCGCTACTTCCGTTTTGCCTGGTATAGAACCTCCCACCATCAGCACTACACCGAATTCTCCGATAGTATGAGCAAACGTAATAATAATCGCGCTTAATAAAAAATTTTTCATATTAGGTAAAATTACCCTAAAAATAGTCTCTATTTTTCCCTTGCCGCATAAATATGAAGCTTCTACGATATTTTTAGGAACGGATTCAAATCCGTTTTGCAAAGGCTGAATCATAAAAGGCAAAGAATAAATACAACTTGCCGCTACCAATCCTTCAAACGTAAATACGAGTTTGATATCGAATTTACTCAACAATTCTCCCAAAAAAGAATCTTGAGAAAAAAAGACCAAAAAATAAAAACCGAGCACAGATGGAGGCAAAACGATAGGAAGAGAGACGACCGCTTCAACGACCGGTTTTATTTTAGAATTGCTTCTACTTAAAAAATAAGCTAAAGGAATTCCTATTATCAAAAGTATTACCGTTACGAAAAATGCGAGTTTAATCGACAAAACAAACGGAGTAAAATCAATCATTTACGACATATCCGTATTTAGCGAATATTTTTTTTGCCTTAGGAGAATACAAAAAATCAAAAAATTCTCTTGCTTCTTTGGAATCGCTTATCAAACATGCGCTTTGATTAATAGGTGAATATTTATCCGTCGATAAATCTTTATAATAAAATCTTAAGTTTTTTATTTTATCGGAATACACCAAACTCTTTGCGATTATCCCGATATCTGCTCCCTTTAACGTATACAAAAACGCCCCCGCTACACTCGGGGCATAAATGAGTTTATTTTTAACTTGATTATAAATTGCACTATTTTTTAAATATTCTACAGCCGCTTCTCCATATGGAGCCGTTTTAGGATTGGCAATGGCGATTTTGTCGGCTTTTAGCAAAGCATTGTCACTAATGTTTCTTAAAGAAAACAAAACCAGTTTTCCTTTAGCATATACTTTAGGAGGCGTTATGGCTATATGTTTTTGATACAAAAAATTAGGATATTTCGTATCTGCTGAGACAAACACGTCGTATTTAGCACCGTGTAAAAGCTGGGCGGTCAGTTTGCCGCTACTTGAAATAATCAAATTAACTTTGACGTTAGGATAAGATTTATTAAAAGAAGCGATAATATCGGGCATTACATAAGTTACGTTCGCACACGCGGCTACATAAATATCTTTTGCAAACGTAAATACAAAAAACAAAAAAAACAAAAAAAATTTCACTTTTTACCTTTCAAAAAGAGTATTAAAGGTTATTAGCCTTTTTATACTCTATTACGGCTTGATAAACTTCGTCTTTAATATGAAGTTTCTCTTTTTTTAATTTTTCAAGTTCTAATTCTTCCATATGCTCTCTTCCGGCTTCCACTTCGTCTATGATTTTATTTAATTCTTTATGTCTTTGGATAAGTTTATCTATATGAGGATTTTCCTCAGCTAATTTTTCCATTACCGGTATCAATTCTGGACAACATTCTTTAAACATTTCTACTCCTTTATTTTTTTTAAATTATATCACATCTTATATCGTCTAATTCGTCATCTTCGTCAAATTCTTCGTAAAAATCGTCATAATCTTCGTCTAACGTTTCGCGATTTTCTTTAGGAGCACATATTTCACAATACTTAACCTCAAGCGATTCGTGTTTTTTCAAGAATTCTTCTATCTCTTCAAAAAAATTAAAAGGAATAAATTCAAAATATTCGCTAAAAATATTATCCTTTTTTTTAAAGACTTCATCACACAAATCAGAATGAATTTCTACAATAGAATTTTTTGAATCAATAATCAACATATAAGCCATACACTGCCTTTTTGAGATATTATATCAAATTTAGAAGATTTAAAAAGAAAAAAGGCTAAGAAGCCTTTAAGAAGATTGTAAATTTAAAATGACTTGTTATTAGATTACTCTAACAATCTCATTACGTTTTCAAAAGAAACTTCATTCGACTACTATTGTAGTAGTCTCATTACGTTTTGTTGAACTGCGTTAGCTTGGCTCATTGCATAACTTCCTGATTGTGCAAGAAGATTATATTTTTGGAAATTAGCTGTTTCTGCGGCAAAATCAACATCTCTAATTTGTGATTCTGCGGCTTTAACGTTAACTTGTGTTACGGAAATATTGTTGATTGTGCTTGTCAATTGGTTTTGGACAGAACCGATATCTCCTCTAATTTTATCAAGCATTTTAGCCGCCGCATCAGCTATATCCATAACAGCCATAGCACCTTTTAGCGTAGTAACACCCGCACCAACATATGAAGTGTCTCCTACCATAACGTCTTTTTGGTTAGCGTTTGCAAAGAATCCCATAGCACTTGCTTGGTCAACACTAAAGTTACCTTTAATCGCTCTTAGATTAACTGTAGCTTCACTACTTGCACTAAGTCCAGCACCAGTCCCCGATACTATAATATCTCTTGCATCAAGTCTTGTTAATGTCAATCTACCGTAATTTTGAACTTGTGCCGCAGACATTTTAGCAGCACTAACCAAACCGGTACCTGAGATTTTAATACCTCTACCATCTAAACTTCTAAGATTTAATCTACCTTCGTTATCAACATAAGCTTCAACACCTGTTTGGTCTTTTACAGCGTTAATCGCCGCAACCAATTTACCGTCGCTGTCGTTTGCTTTAATATCTTTAATATCACCCAAATTTACACCGTTGATGGTAAGACCGGTTACGTCACCGCTCACAATTGCCGCAGTACCAGTAGCAAGCACTTGCCATGAAGCTTTAACTCCGGTTTTATCAGTGTTTTTATTAATAGTTTCTGCTAACACTCCAATACCGGTCCCGGCACTAAATGAAATTGCAACACTTTCAAGTTTAACGTCATGAATACCGTCTACCGCTTTAAATGTTAACGTAACATTTGCGGCATCTGTGATTACAGCACCTGTCTCAAATCTTGTATTACCGATTTTATCAGAAGAAGTTGCACCGATACTTGCAGTAACGGTTTCGTTAGCATATGCACCGATTTGGAATTTTTGATTTGTAAAACTACCGCTTAGTAATGATTTACCGTTATATGTAGTAGTCCCCGCAATATTGTCAAGTTCTTCCATAAGTCTTGTAATGTCTTCTTGCAACGCTTTTCTTGAATCGGTGCTTTGACCGTCTTGCGCCGCTTGTGTAGCTTTTACTTTAATAGTATCTAATATTTTAACTTGTTCGTCCATTGCTTTATCGGCAATTTGCATAACACCGATAGCATCGTTTGCGTTTCTGATAGCTTGACCCAATGAATCTGCTTGGTCTCTTAGAGAGTCTGCGATTTGAAGTCCTGAAGCATCGTCAGCCGCTTTATTAATTCTAAGTCCAGTAGACAATTTTTCTAATGAATTGTTAAGATTTCTGTTGTTTGCAACACCAGCCGCATGTGCGTTTAATGCCGCAACGTTTGTGTTAATTCTAAATCCCATTTCTAACTCCTTTTAGTTTTTGTAGCTTCCTTGCTACTACATAAATATATCGGTTGATTAAAAAATTACTTTATAGCTTTTTTGATTTTTTTTGCATAAAATGTTATATAGACTCTTCACTACGCTCAGAGTGACGTTCTATGTCATTCTGAGCCCATCGGGCGAAGAATCCCCCAAAGAATCCCTAATCATAATCCTTTTGCGAGGTCCTTCGGGTTGCCCCAACGTCATTCTGAGGAAGCGTAGCGACCGAAGAATCCCGGACTGAGATATTTCGCTACGCTCAATATGACGCACACCCTTCTCTTTCGTCATACTGAGGACGCAGTCCAAAGTATCTCATTTCGTCATTCTGAGAGCATCGCCCGAAGAATCCCTTCCATTAGTCATTCCAAAGACTTAGTCGTCATTCTGAGGGTTTGGGGCGTCATTCTGAGGACGAAGTCCGAAGAATCCCAAAAAATCTCCACAGCTATCATTATAATAAAGATAGAAATAAAAAAAACA